>Ga0114981_10001077_pt1 | contig 17925 bp, 15 predicted proteins | sample S_140806_MF_Meta_FD_87028 | JGI IMG/M metagenome (GOLD analysis project Ga0114981, IMG submission 87028) | Freshwater microbial communities from Lake Simoncouche, Canada to study carbon cycling - S_140806_MF_MetaG | ecosystem: Environmental > Aquatic > Freshwater > Lake | place: Lake...
CATTTCCAAATCCGCCTGGGTTGCTTTGCATTTCAATACTTTCTCGGCTGGTGGTTCTAGAATTGATTTCATTGGCCATAACTTGAATAGCGCGTGTGAGACGTTCTTCATTATTCAGATTAAATCGACTGATAAAGAAAGTTATAGTAGTAACACCAATTACCAAAAATGAAACAACACTGATAAAAATAATGGTTGACTGAATCTGCGATTTTATTTTAAACTGAAACAAACTGGCTAGTTGTTTTCGCTTAAACCGGGTATGCAATATTTTACCGCTGGCCGAAAACACCACCGAAATAAAGATAAAAGAACAAAAAAGGTATGCGAAAAGAGTGAGCAGCTCTGTAAGCGTATTATTTTTTCTAACTATGATTACCTGCTTGTTATTGTATTGCTGATACCACATTTCGGAGTATTCAGGTTTACGCTTTTCTAAAAATTTTCCTGTTACCCAATCTTTTGTATCTATTTCAGAGGAGAAATCATACTTACTAAAATCATACATCAATTTCCCCTTTTGATAAACTGCATAAGCATACCCGGATGAGGGATCTGTAAGTGGGTCGGTAACCTGATTGAATAGTTCGGGATAAAGGGCTTCGCTTTTATAGCGGTTGGCATTGATGATTACGTAGAAATAGCCCAAAATAGTATTGCCAGATGGAATATCTTTTTTAAATAAATACCGGAATGTTTTATTTCCAGGCTGAGCTGCAAATAGGTCGTTGATTTCTGTTGGTTGCGATTGAAATTGGAGGGTGGAATCGAGAAATTCCATTCGGGTTGTATCTTCATTAAATAGGGCAACCCCATTCGCATTAAATGTTAAAATGCGCGTTTCATATTTATTAAGATAGCCTGAAAAATTTTGTCGGATAAGGCTATCCTTGATCATTTTATTGGTAGGCTCACTTTGGGCAAAACGGTAAAAATCTGTTTGTAAAAACTTATCTTCAAAATTAGTAGCTGCAATGTTTAGGAGATTTTCACCAAACGGATCTGACTGTAAAAGCAGTTTTTCTGCCATTTTTTCGCGTTGTTTCCATTCTACTTGTTGAAAACGAACCACTACCAATATTGAGATAGATAATGCAAAAAACATCACCCAAAAAATAAAAAATCCCGAGGAGGCTAAACCCTGTTCAAAATCCTTTTTCCGCACCTGCACCATCAACACATATCCAATCATCCATGCGGTTATTATAGCATATAAGGTATATAGTGTAGGGTCAATCCACCAAATGATGAATGCAAAAGCAACCAATACAATAATCAGTGCCTGCTGATAAAAGGGAACTGCCATTCGAATCAACGGAATCAACCAAATTTCAGAGAGATAGAAGAAGATCAATACCAACAGGCAAAGAATTATAAAACTGATGAGACTAAAAACCGATAGACTAAAAAAATTAGAAACATCAAAAGAAATTTTAGCATCCTCTATCAAACTACCAACAATACCGGCAAGCAATAATCCTGCTATTGTAAGTAAGGCAGTATGAACAACGGTTTTTAAAAAGGGAGGCATTGGAAAGATAAAACCCGATTTAATGGGCTGTTTAAACCTATAAAACCTGAGAAGCCAATATGCCAGTGAAGTATTTACCAGCAAGTCGCCCAAAGAGGGGTGAATAGCATTTGAGGCATACACTGCCGGATCGAAAAGGGGAATTTTAGAAAAGTCGAATGGTATATGAAACTGATAGGTTAGCCATCGTAACAGTAACACCATACTGGCTAAAAATCCAAACCCCGCCCGGAATGAATAGATTTCCACAATTTCTGAGGCGATATTATGAAGAAAAGCCAGCAAAAAAAGAATGGCTAATAACCTAAGCAGAATGGTGATGGTATCATATTGAATAAACTCTTTTCCAGACTTAATTTGAATATTGAATAAAACTTTTCCGGAATCAGTTTGAATAGCTAAAGCTTCGGGATTATTTACTATTTCGTATTGTTCTTCCAAATGATCAAAACCTGCAAAATGAGCACGTAAGTATTTGTTTTCTATAAAATAATTCCATCTAATGGGAATGATGGCAACTAAACTATATTGATGGGTGCCCTCATGTATATTTTTTCGGATGAGCTGAAAATCACCGTTGCGATGGTTGATAAAATGGTTGCCTTCCGGTAAATTCAATTCAGCAGGATCAATATAAATCTGATTGGTATTCCAATAAAGCAACCTTGCCTGTATTGAATCTGCATTCCCTTCGTATAAAAAAATACCAGTTTCATCCGGGGCTGGATTAGTTACAGCCTGATGAGTTTGCAGCAGGTTTGCCAGGCGAATGGTGTCGTTGGCCAACTCAACTACCCACTTTGTTCTGCCGGAAAGTCTTTTTTCTAATGAACTTTTTACCTTGGCGGGAGATGACCGATAGCTCCAATAATTGATAAACAGAAAGGAAATCGTATATAACCAGGCTGCCGTAATTAGCAAATACCCGTTTCGGTATACAAAAGATTTCCAGTGACTTTTCACGATTGTGGTGGATTGGTTTTACTAATATTCCAAAGTTGGTCCATTTCACCTAAGGTCATATCCTGTAATTTTTTTCCCAACAAGCTTGCTTGTTCTTCCATCCATTGAAAGCGGTAAATGAATTTTTTATTGGTCTTTTCTAAAGCACCTTCGGGATCAACATCTAAAAAACGGGCGTAATTAATTAAGCTAAACAACAAATCGCCAAATTCTTCTTCGATATGCATTTGGTTTCCCGAACTGATGGCTTCCTGCAGCTCCTGTTGCTCCTCTTCTACTTTTTTCCATACATCTTCTCGGTTTTCCCATTCAAACCCAACCTGACGAGCCTTATCTTGAATACGGGTGGCTTTAACCATGGAGGGTAGGGAAACAGGCACCCCACCCAATACTGATTTTTTACCTTCGCGCATTTTTAGCTTTTCCCAGTTTCGCTTCACTTCCTCACCATCCTTAACCTGGGTATCTCCATAGATATGGGGATGTCGATAGATGAGTTTTTCACAAACACCATGCAATACTTCTTCCAGCGAAAACTGCTGCTGTTCACTGCCTATTCGTGCATAGAAAACTAGGTGTAGAAACAAATCGCCCAATTCCTCTTTAATCCCCTTCCAGTTTTGGTCGGAGATAGCATCTGCCAGTTCGTAAGTTTCTTCTATGGTAAGTGGGCGAAGGGTTTGAATAGTTTGTTCTTTGTCCCAAGGGCATTGCTCCCTCAATTCATCCATGATGGTAATTAATCGTAAAAAGGCGGTTGCATTTGGGTTCATGGAAGATTATTTATATATTTCAAGTAGAGAAAGGTAGCTATTTGATCAAGAATTTATAGAATAATTCACTAAAAAATATACACATCTGCGAAGTATAACAAAATTCATACCGAATATTGCAGAAGTGAATGGCAAGTTGGGTTGATTTTCTTACACGCTTAATAAAATGTACAGTATGAGGCGCTGGTTATTTTGTTTGATAATTATTGGATGTAATCAGTTGCAGGGTCAATATTATTTTAACGACCTAATAGCTAACACACAAACCCATAAGCAATATAAACTTTTGCGGGCGTTGAAAGTAAAGAAGATTACAGCCACAGCCCAAGAATCAGCAAACAGTACCCCAGAAACTTTATTAACAGAAGAGGTAAGTACCGATGGCAAACGTATAATAATTTATACTTCTTTGCAAAACGGAAAAACCTCCAGAACCACCACCCAATATGAATTGGGCAAACTAAAAAAATCTGAATCCAATAACAAAGGCGTAGAATCAACCACCCTCTATAGTTATAACGAAACCGGATTACCGGTTCTTATTCAAACTACCACCAAAGACACTTTTTTATCATCTCTAACCGGTGAAGCACACCAATACTTCTATAAGCAGGATGGCTCCCCCGACTATGCGTATATCATCCGAAACCAAAGTGACACGGTACAGGTTACTTTTACCACCGACAACCAAAAATTGGTATTAGAAGAAACCTGGACACGCAGGAAAAAGGAAATTGAAAAATACTATTACTATTACAACGATAAGCAGCAGCTAACAGATATTGTACGATTCAACACAAAATCAAATAAATTGCTTCCCGATTTTGTGTATGCTTATAATGAGGCAGGCAATATTGTTCAGATGATACAGGTACCCCGAACTGGCAATAACTATATCACTTGGAAATATGTTTACAACGAAAAGGGCTTGAAAACTACTGAACAATGCTTTAATAAAGAAAAGCAATTACTTGGCACTGTTGGGTATAGTTACGAATTCTGATTCAATGCCTATATAACTCTTTAATTAACTGGAACAGGTTGATTAGGAATAGTGAGGGTAAAATGAGAACCTTTGCCAAATGTTGATTGTACTTCTATTTTACCTTTCAACCGATTCAAGGCTTCTTTTACAATGTACAAACCAATACCGAGTCCATTTTTAAAATCGGAACTTCGGAAAAATATATCGAATATTTTGGTTAAATGATCTTCGATTATTCCTACGCCATTATCAATTATCTGAATTTTGGCTTCCTTCTCATTTACTTCAGCAAACAATTGAACAGAAGGATTTTCTTCATCTACTCGCTGGTATTTAACCGCATTAGAAACCAAATTGTTGATTATAAGTGATAGTCGGAAAGCATCGCAACAGAAAGGAATTTGCTGATGCACGTTTGTTGTGAAACGAATTTTAGGGTTTACCATATGACTCATTTCAATGCTGTCGGCAAATAATTGAGAAAAAGTAACTTCTTCTATTTCATTTTCGAGACGTATGCCCTTATAGTATTCGATTATTTTGTGAATAAATACATCCATTTTTTTCACACAGCCCTCAATCATTGAAAAGTAGGTAGGGGCAGTTTCGGGTTTCGAATCAATCTTCGCCATTTTTAAAATACCCATAATATTGGCAAGCGGGGAGCGAAGATCATGTGATGTGCTGTATACAAAGCGATTCAGTTCGTTGTTTACCCTTTCCAACTCCTCCATTTTAAATTTTAACTGGCTGCGGGTATCATATATCTCATGGGCATTTAAAATGGTATTTAGAAGCTCGTTTTGGTCCCATGGTTTTTTAATATACCGGAAGATTTCGCCTTTATTAATGGCATCAGCCAACGCATTGATATCGGAATAACCAGTTAATAAAATACGAATAGGATCGGGGAATTTTTGTAGAACGGTATTGAAAAATTCTACCCCTGTAATTTTGGGCATGCGTTGATCGGCAATGATAACGCTTATCGAAGTGTTTTCTAAAATTTCGAGTCCCTCTGTAGCTGTAGTTGCGATGTAAATATCAAATCTACGTCTAAATGCTGCCTGAAAGGATAATAGATTATTCAGTTCATCATCAACATACAACACTTTGATATTAGACTCATCCGAATTAGACATTCAGCATTTTATTTATTAATAGCAGCTGGCAACTGATAATTGAGTGAAATAATAAATTCGGCGCCATTGCCAGGGGATGATTGTACATCTATTTTTCCAAAGTGCATAAATATGATTTTGTAAACGATGCTCAAGCCCAATCCGGTTCCCTCGCCTACTTCTTTTGTAGTAAAGAAGGGATCGAATATTTTTCTGCGCACCTCATCCGGCATACCTACTCCGGTATCTTTGATATGCAGTTCGAGCATACCATCCACAACTTTGGAAAAAATCCGAATATAGTTTTTCTCGGTGCGATCCCCTTTCAGTTTAATAGCGTGAATGGCATTGCTGATAATATTCATGAAAACCTGGTTCAGTTTACCTGGGAAACATTCGATTACACCATCTGCCTGATAATCCTTTTCAATGATGATATTTTCATTGAGCATATTCCTCAACAATACAATGGTAGAATCCAGTCCCTCATAAATATTAACCGTTTTGATTTCACCTTCATCTAACCGGCTAAAGGTTCTCAGTCCTTTTACAATTTCAACAGTTCTTTCAGCTCCATCTCTTATACCGCTAACCAGATTTTCAACTTCATTTTTCAGGTAGTCAATATCAATCTTATCTTTAAGTCTTTTAACATCTTTCAGTTTATCTGGAATTTCCTCCATTGGTATTTCGTGAAGAGGCTGATAAGCATCGATGATGCTGATCAGATCGTCTATATCCATTTGTAAGGGACCGATATTAGATTTTACAAAGTTGATAGGGTTATTGATTTCATGGGCAATACCGGCGGTTAGTTGACCAAGAGATGCCATTTTTTCGGCATCAACAAGTTGAATTTGCGCGTCTTTCAGTTCGTCCATTGCGGAACTGAGATTGTCGTTGGTTTTCACCAGTTCTTCCGTTCGCGCATTTACTTTTTGCTCCAGCAGGGCATTCTGATTGATGATGAGTTTTTCATTCTCTTGAAGAGTACGTAAACTTTCAGCCTGGGAATGTTCTTTTTCTTTTCTAAGGTTATTAATCTTATCTGCAAGTGCGATGGCCAATAAAGCTACCTCGAAAGAAGAACCAACATAGATGCTATAGGTAGTAAAGTCGTTATAAGGGAGGAATGCAAGATTCCGCAAAATCAAAATAAGGAAGGATATCAGGAAGAATGCCCAAGCTAAAATATAAAATTTGGCAGGGCGATAGCCTTTGTTAACCAAATAAATACTAGTACTTAGTACAATTAAAACAACAGCAACTCCATTGTAATTGAGGATATGGTAACAGATGGAAAGATTATTAGTGAAAATACAAATCAGCATCCCCAACACATATACTGCAATCAATGCCTGCATTATTCGGTGAAAACGGATGGTATTCACAGATGTTTGTAGAAACTGCATGGTAAAGAGCAATCCTGAAATAGCCGATAGACTGGAGGTAATAACCACCGCATATCGATTGATCCAATAATGGTTAGGCCAGAGAAAACGAAATTCATATCCGGCAAGTGTACTCTGAGCAAGGGTAAGGAAAAAGATATAGAAGATATAGAGTAGATAGTTTCGGTCGCGGGTTGCAGAGAAAATAAATAAATTATACATCAACATCACCAGCATAACCCCCATAAATATACCCGCCACCAATGTTTGTACATTCAGGGTTTCATTTAAAGCTTCATAGGTATGAACGGAAGCAGGGATAATAATAGGATGTTTACTATTGATATGCATCAGGTAATTACCGCTCGCACCAACAGGTAATTGTAAATTGAATATAAAATGGGTTGTTTTTCTTTGAACAGAGTCTGTTTCTACCGCATTCCCATCTTTACCAATAAGTATGGCTTTACCAGAATCAATCCGATAACAGCTTACTTCACTTAGGTTCGAATACGCTATGTCTAAAAACAACGAGGAAGATGCAGATTGATTGGACACATCCATCCGAAACCAAACATTTTGAATATTATTCGAAAAAACAGGTATTTGGTTGTTTGAACGTTTGAAGTTGCCAGATTTCAAAACTTGTTCTGGTGTAAGTTGATTAGTAGGATCTTCAAGAAAATCAACATTTTCGGCAAGAATAACCGATTGATTAGAACCAGTGATTTGTATCTTTTGATCTTGAGCTTGCAATTGATTAAAAGAAAACAATAAAATCAGCCCGAATAAAAATATTTTTCCAAATCGAGCCAAGCGATATGGGAAATGGGTACTTGCAGAAATAGCGGCTAATATCAGTTGATTACCATACATAAGGGATGATCATTTTAGTAGTTTTCTTGTATTGGAGGTACTGATCTTGAAACTTTCCAATCAATTCACGTTCTTCAATATTAATACGCACATAATAAGCCAAACACATAGCGAGAAAAGCAATAAAAAAACCTAACCAACTATGTAAAATTAATGAGCTGGAAACAATGGCTAAAAAAGCGCCTGTATAGCTTGGATGACGAACAATTTGATAAGGCCCACCGGTAACCAATTGATGATCGTCTTTAATTTGCACCGTGGCCGTAAAAAATTTTCCCAATGTATTTACTGCCCATGCCCTGAAATAAATTCCAAATAACAGGGTAGCAATTCCCAGCACAGTTACCCAGTCGAACTGATTATGTGTTTCATGGAAATAGGCCCAGTCAACAATCGGTGCAATTACACCCAGTGCAGACATTGCAAGAATTAATATTACAGAGAATCGATCACTGGTTTGCTTATCATTGGTTTCCTGAACTGAAACGGGAGGTTGAGTAAGCCACATTGCAATGCTACCGGCTATCATCAATAAAATTTTCCAATCGAGCATTAGAGCAGGTTTGCCCAGTAAAGGAATCACAATCATTAGCAAATTGCTAAGGGAAGCCAAAATTACTTTTTTCATGTAGATTATTTTTTGGCAGCTAGTGCAAAAGGTTCATAATTAATGTGAAACTCGGTTGGGTCTTCAATATTGAGTGTGAGCTGATAGTGTATATTGATATAACTTTCTTTAAACGGCGATTTTTCTTTGGCCATATGCTCGGGGTTTTCGCGTAGAAAAAGGATTTTCTCTTTTTCGCGAGGATGTGTAGTAGTTAGGTCGAGGATATTTTCGGAGAATACAGCAGTTGCCAGCAGATCGATTTTTGGATAATAGAAAGTACCGTTGTTACCAACATCGGTAAGGATTTGCCCGCCAATCCAATCTTTAAACCGCACGGTAGTTGGTGAACAAAGGGTAAAAAAAGTATTGATTCCGATTTGTGTGGCTAGGGCTACCGCTACACGAGAGGGAAATAAACTTCCGATACCAAACCCGGCTACTTCTTTTGAATTCCATAGGCCAGATAATTCAGCAGCGCCTTGTTGGGCATGTTCCCGAACAATATCATAAATACGGGGATCCATTTTTCCGGTTGCATCTTCAATAGGTAATGGATGAATGCCATCAGCAATTTGTATGCGAGCACCGCCATATAATTTAGAACCATCTAGCTTTTCCACCACAATTACAAACATGGAACGGCGATACATCCAATCATTGGTATTGGATGTGATATTTTCAATACCATATATAGATAGAACTCTGCGATGGCCTTCAATAAACTTCAAACACGATTCTGGATCATCCGTAGCACGGAAAACCCTGATTCGAATCTCTTCATCAATGGGTGAAATACTACTCATTACTTGCTATTTTTTTTAAATTTAGTGGAAATTTAGCTGATTTTTAAAAAAAAATGAATGAAAAACAAATGATTTGATTTATTTTTATATTGAAACGTAATTTAATTAATAAAATTATGGAAGAAACAAATATCAATGTATTATATATTGATGATGAACCTAATAACATCAATTCTTTCAAAGCCTCTTTCCGTAGGACTTTCAAAGTATTTACGGCAGAGTCGGCAGAGGAAGGTAGAAAAATATTAGCCTCCGAAGAAGTGCATGTAATTTTGAGCGATCAACGGATGCCAAAAGAAACAGGAATTGAATTTTTTCAATCAATTCTGAAATCTCATCCCGATCCTATTCGTATTCTGATTACTGGTTATACAGATATCAATGCTGTAATTGACGCAATTAATGTGGGGCAGGTATATAAATACCTAACCAAACCCTGGAATGAAGAAGATATCAAAAACTTTATCATTAAAGCATTTGAAGTGGTTGATTTACGCCAGAAAAATCGTGAACTTACTGAAAGGTTGATTGATGCCAATACCAAGCTGGAGTTTTTGGCCAGACAGGGATTATTGTCTTAATACTGTTGATGCTCCCTACTTCCTTCTAATTATTGCGATGGGAGATTGTAAGTCTTTATCTACGGCTTCTGAGACTATTGCTATAATTATTTTATTGTAAGTAATTACAATTCAATTAGTTATTGAATTTACTTTACTTTAAATTAAAGGTAGCTTTTACTTCTCCTTTTGTGGAACTTTGTTTCCTAAAGATGGAATTTCTGTTACTGGTAAAACGGAAAGGCTACTTTCTCGCTGAGTTCCGAGGGTAATAAGGGCAGGATTAGAATTGGAACGGATACCCAACATATCCAAAACTGTTGCAGCAGTATGTTGCAGTAAGTGAGTTTCATTTGTTTTACCTTCCCCTAAGGGTTGGAGGTCTGGACCAATCATAGCCGACCAGATATCTCCGGAACCCCTTACCCAAAAACCATGAGAATTCCAGTTTCGGGCATACTTACCTCTTCCATGATCAGTAGTAATTATAAAAGTGGTATTATTCTTATAGAAAGGATCTGTTTGAACGTAATACCATAAATCTGCAATAAATTGATCGAATTGATGCGCTTTTTGCAGGTATCCATCATATTGATTTTTGTGTGCAAATTCATCGGTTTCCCCAAAACCCAAAAACAACACTTTTGGATGAGATTTCTCGATATAATTTCGGGCAGCAGAATAAGTAAGCATATCATTGCGGGTGGCTGCCGCAGGCTGAATAGATTGCTGCACCTGGTTGATTAATGCATTCAGGGTATCCCCTTCTTCTACTAGCAGTTCGTAACCCGAATTTACCGGAATGCCTGCTTTTTTTTCATTAATTATATAAGGAATAATATTCCATGAACTGAATGCAGCCACTTTACCTGTATAACCTTCTATCGATTGAATATGTTCTAATACTGTTGTTTGAGGATTATTAATAGGCCAATTGGGAGACAATCGATTATTGGCCTTTCCAGTTAACATTTCTTGATAACCCGGATAAGAAATTTTATAGGGATTGGCTACCTGAACCTTATTTTGATAGTTTTGATTTCCATTGAGTTGACCTCTCGTAGCAAGTACGCTCCAGAAAAAAGGAAGTAATTTTCGTCTGCGTTCTTCAGGCGTGGGGGCATCGAATAATTGTTTACAAAGGGCGGTATCGGCAACTCGATTGATATCAGACAGCAAAACGGGATCTGCACCAGAGAAAACCTCCTGCCATCTAAACCCATCTGTAGTAATTATAAATACATTTCGCTCAGGAGTAGTTTGTGCATATGAAACAGAAATGCTGAAAAGTGCAACAATCCAGAGATATTTCATAGGGAAATGTTTTACAAAGTAACTTTCCCAGTATTGCCTTAGCGTGACTAAATGGTTACCCTAATGTGAAACATTTCCTGTGGAAAATCCAAAAAACCTCTGGAGTTATCCACATAATTGAGAAACTAGTTAATCGACCAACTTCAAAAGGGGGATCAATTGAAACAAATGATCGATAACTGCATCTGGATGAGCCGTGAGCAATTGTTCCCGAGTATGGGCTCCGGTAGTAATACCTATGCACAATCTGCAACCGGCATTACGTCCTTCTTCTATATCAATTATAGAGTCCCCAACTTTTATCGCTTCATTACCATTGGTCAATTTAAATTTATGAAAGGCCAAATGGATCATATCTGGTGCAGGACGACTATTCGTAACATCAGAAGCGGTTATCAGTGCATCATAATCTACCCCTTCTTTCCATCCCAACTTATGCAAAAGCGTTTGGGCGGTAGTAATATTATAGCCGGTATTGAGGACTACTTTAATATTTTGATTCCTCAATTGATGAAAAAGTTCTAATGCGTCGGGCATTGGCTTCACTTGTATATGCTGGTAAGCAGCCGACAATCGGATTACAAAATCGGCAAAAATTGTTTTGCAAATTGAATCATCTTCCAAATGATGGAAAACCTGTAAAATTTGTTGAATAGCCTGATACTTTTCTCTTCCGGCACCCTCGGCTAATACCTGATCTAACGTACAAGGAAAACCAGCTTGTTCAATTGACTGTTGAAGTGTTTTGTATACTACATTATCTTCATCAATAGAAGTACCCGCCATATCAAATACAACTAGCTTAACCATATCATCTACTCTTTTTGGGATTAACAACCTAATATCGGCAAAGTAAACATCATTAGGCTGATATAACATCTATGTAGGTTACTAAATTATTACTACTTATGAAATGTTAGGTAAATACTTCCTCGCTAAGATAATTTTTTAAGCAAGCTTGTCCAGCCGCCCCCATTATACACTTCGCTAAATCCTTTTTGTAGCAATCTGCTTTTAGCGGAAGCACTCCGCATTCCACTGGCACAGCAGGTAATGATGGGTTTAGATTTATTGAGCGTATGCAAATTATTGTCTAATTCCTGCAAGGGAATATTTTTGGAGCCCTTGATATGTCCGGATTTGTATTCACCGGGCGAACGAACATCTACAATCTGAGCACCCTTATTTACTAAAGTTGTAAAATCAACAGTAGGCGCACTGCCGAATAATTTTTTGAAAAAGCTGAGCAGAATCATTTTGTAAAACTAACGAGTTTGGAGGGCATGCAAAGAAACTTTAGTTTCAAAAAGATAATGAAAGCAAAAACAGCGCATTTAGTCGAAAAAATGGAAAATGGGCGGCAAAGCCACCCCACTTTTGGAAAGTTCAGAACTTTTGGAAAGTTCTGAACTTTCCGAAAGTTGCAAAAAAAAGCCAACCATACGGTCGGCTTTTGTGCGTGCCCCAGGCGGGAGTTGAACCCGCACTCGCGTTGCGGCGAACAGGATTTTAAGTCCTGCGTGTCTACCAATTCCACCACCAGGGCAAAAAAAATCCCGGCCGCTATCGCAAACGGGATTAGAGCGAAAGACCGGGCTCGAACCGGCCACCCCGACCTTGGCAAGGTCGTGCTCTACCAAATGAGCTACTTTCGCTGGTTGTGTAAGAACTAATGGACGGCAAATTTAATTAACCCTGAGGGATAAACAAAATTTTCGTTGCTTATTTATATTCTGGGGTGTATTGAGAGCTTTTCTGTACTTCCACATCTGGCTTGCCGCGATATCTGTGGTCGTATAGTTTGTAACATCCCCCGAGTATAAAGGCCAGAATACAAAAAACATGTAAGTAAAATAAAAAACGGGATGAACTAATCCAGTTTGTTTTTATGTCCTTTTCGGAGGTTTCGTTGATTTCGTGTGCCATATTTTTTAATTACGGTGCAAAAATAAGGTTCCCACTCAAATAATTACCTGTTAATCCGGATAATTTCAGAAAAGAGTTTTTTTCCTCGCATAAAATAGTCAACCAACACCATGCCTTTATACACGCCCACTAATGATCGAATCGGCTTCCGGGCTTTACTGGGCTTGTTTTTACCCCGAATCCACCAGCCTACAACAAATAAATGAGCACGGGCAATACCAATAAACTCCCCTCCCCTTCCACTTAGTAAGGCCCGCCAGGCTGCTACCCCATCCAAAGCAAACCGTATGGGTATAGTAAAGAGTTGTTCTATCGGTAACAGATTCTTACCCAACATCAATAGATTATTTCTAAAATTCAAGTAAACTTTCCTCGAACCAACTGGTAAAGTACCCCCTCCAACATGATACACTTCCGAATTACCACATGCCACCACCTGATAACCCAATAATTGCAGGCGCCAGCACAAATCAATTTCTTCTTGGTGTGCAAAAAACATTTCATCCAATCCACCAGCTTCCTCCCAGGCCGATTGCCTTACGCACAAAGCTGCCCCAGTTGCCCAAAAAATAGAAGGACTATCATTATACTGCCCCCTATCCTGTTCAATGGTATCCATTACCCTGCCTCGAGAAAAGGGGTATCCCCAAGCATCTAACCAGCCCCCAGCCGCCCCTGCATATTCAAACAAATTAGGTGCATGAAAGGAACGAATTTTTGGTTGGGCTGCCCCAATATTTGTACTGGCTTCCATACAATCAATCAATGGACCTAACCAGCCAGGCTGCACAGATACATCCGAATTTAAGAGCACAAAATAATTGGCAACTACCTGTTGTAACGCCCAATTATAACCTCCCGCATAGCCCAGATTACTGGATAACTGTATCAATCTTACTGCGGGGTAGGTACTGGTAAGCCAACCGATAGAATCATCAGTAGATGCATTATCGGCAATAATAATCTCCACCCCCGGATAATCAGTTGCTAAAACTTGGGGCAGAAACTGCTCTAACCAATTTTTACCATTATAATTTAAAATAACTACTGCAACGGAAGGCGCATTCACCATGGTTTCAATCAATTAATATTGAAGAAAAATGAATTATTCGGATGCGAGTCCCCAATTAATCAAATGCCGTACTTCTGTTGGTACAGTATGTATCCGCTTTTTAGCAGTTTTTTTACCCAACCGAACCAAAATGGTTTTTTTAGAAGGAATTACAATAATATACTGCCCCAAAATACCCCTTGCATAAAATATTTCGGGATGCTCCGGATCAATCCACCATTGATATCCGTAAAAGTCACAGGGATTACCGTCGGCATCCTTTACCATGCAGGGTGTGATAGATTGAACAAAATAACTACTGTCGATAATGGTTTGGCCATTCCATTTTCCGCCCTGCAACATCAATTGACCAATACGGGCAAAATCTCTGGCATTGGTGTTAAAACAACAATAGGCTTTAACGGCTCCCTTTTCATGATCAACACTCCACAAAGCGGGATGCACTGCTCCCAAGGGTTTCCATAGCTTTTCGGCTGCATATTCACTGAGTGAAACGCCCGTAGCTTTTTCAATAACCAATCCCAGCAATTGCGTATCGCCACTCTTGTAGTAATGCACTTTTCCGGGGGGATTTTTCATTTTTACCGACTGAGCAGTTTTGACTATATCAGTACCGTAATACAATTCGGCCGTAACACTGAGTGGATTCAAGTACGATTCATCCCAATCAGTTCCACTACTCATAGTAAGCAGATCTTTCAGGGTAACGGAAGCTTTTTCGCCTTCCTTAAATGAGGGAAGAAAATCACCTACAGGTTGGTTCACCGATTGAATTTTTCCTTCCCGAATTGCTACGCCCAATAAGAGACTGGTAATACTTTTTGCCATAGAAAAAGAGCCGGAAAGGGAGCTATCACTATAACCATCCCAATACTTCTCTAAACACAGGGAATCACCTTTTATTTTAACCAGGGAAACCGTTTCCAGTTCTTCAAGTAGCTTAAGGGTGCTATCGGGAATTATTTCCTGATTATACTGCTTCGAAATTGGCCAGGGTTGTGGGTTTCCGGTAGCCACCGATTGGTTGGTAAAAAAGCGGTAATCGTCGATTGCAGCAAAATTATGTATGGCCACACTAAACAAATAGGTTTTGCCACTAACCCAGGCATATACAGATAAGGCGGCTATCAAAAATATCAATATCAGAAAAAACTTTTTTAGCAACTTCATTAGAATTCTTATGAGGATGAGAAATTTTGTGTGTAGTAAAAGTAAATGATTAACTTTAGGTTTCTATCAGTAAATTATGCGTTTTCTCAACCACAATTTAGATTTTCTCGACCATCCCGTGAGGGGTTGATAGTGTTTGCCTTTTTTTTACTGATTTTTTTACCTTTTATTAATTTGTATGTTCACAGCTCATATTTCGGGTAATACCCAAACTTATATACATTTAGAAGAGCGCCATGGGGCGCATAATTATCATCCACTTCCGGTTGTATTGGAACGGGGCAAAGGGGTTTTTCTTTGGGATGTTGATGGAAAACAATATTTCGACTTTCTCAGCGGATATTCCGCAGTAAACCAAGGTCATTGCCACCCCGCAATTATTAACACTTTGCAGCAGCAGGCCGCAACCCTAACCCTTACCTCGCGGGCATTTCACAATAATCTCCTGGGTGAATACGAAGCGTATATAACCCAATTATTCGGTTATCAGAAAGTGCTTCCCATGAATACGGGTGTTGAAGGGGGCGAAACAGCCCTAAAATTAGCCCGCCGCTGGGCCTACCAAAAGAAAGGGGTGCCTGCTAATGAGGCGATCATCGTATTTGTAGAAGGCAATTTTTGGGGTCGCACACTGGCAGCCATTTCTTCTTCTAACGATCCCAGTAGTTTTGAGGGATTTGGCCCGTTTATGCCCGGATTTGTTTCCGTGCCCTACAACGATTTGGCTGCATTGGAAGCTGCACTTCGCGATCCGAATGTTGCTGCATTTATGTTTGAACCCATTCAGGGCGAAGCAGGCGTAGTAATACCGGATGATGGCTATTTGCGAGGTGTTCGGGAATTATGTACCCGCCATAAAGTATTGATGATTGCCGATGAAATACAAACGGGATTGGGAAGAACCGGCAAAATGTTGGCTTGTGACCATGAAGAGGTAAGGCCCGATATACTTATTCTTGGTAAAGCCCTTAGTGGCGGCACTTTGCCTGTTTCGGCGGTACTGGCAGATGATGAAATCATGTTAACCATACAACCCGGTGAACATGGCTCAACCTATGGCGGTAATCCACTTGCCTGTGCGGTAGCAATGCGATCTCTTCAGGTGCTGGTATCGGAAAATATGATTGAAAATGCGGCACAACAGGGACAGTTACTTAGACAATTACTTACCGAACTATCTTCCCCATTTATCAAAGAAGTTAGAGGCAGGGGATTGCTAAATGCCATCGTTATTCAACACCCTAACCCCGAAGCTGCTTGGGAATTGTGTTTACGAATGATGAATAAAGGATTGCTGGCGAAACCCACCCACGGTGATAAAATCAGGTTTGCTCCTCCACTCATTATCACGTCGGAACAAATCAGGGAAGCTGTTCAGATTATTGCAGCTGCTTTGCAAGAATTATCCTAAAACTACTTATGATGGATCGGTTGATTTAAGAGGAGCCCTGGATAGAAAGCTCATCAGTATTATGATCAGTGAAAGCGGAATCAGGGATTGCAAAACCCAGGTTTTGTCGGGCACTTCCCCAATAAAAGATGTGGTTAGCAGAATATAATTGCGAATCATCCAAGCCAGTTGTAAAGTAGCTAATAGTATAGTTATCAATTTTGCCCATACTTTGGGAATCAAAAATAAAATGGCCATAAGGCTACAAAGCACTAATGGAACTAAGCCTGGTTTTCCAAAATTGGTTCCCTCGGCATGCCAGCCACTAATGGTTAAATTAACCGAAGGAATATAAATCCAAGGCTGAAATACTGCAGCAATCAGCAGGAGACAACTTATACAACCTAACCAATGAGCAAACTTCATAATGCGATGTAAAGGTAAGAAAAAACCCCCGAAATCGGGGGCATTTGCAGAGGTCCCGAGCGGATTCGAACCGCTGTGGAAGCTTTTGCAGAGCTCTGCCTAGCCACTCGGCCACGGAACCTAATCAGTTGAAAAGAAGAGTAATACCCTTAAATTCTTAGCAAACTTACAGTAAAGAAAGGAAATTTACATCCGTAAAATAATTAATGCCGAATTTTGTGGAAAATAAACCCATGACGCCCATTGCATCCAGTGAGTTGATTATTAATAACCGGGGTGCTGTTTATCACCTGAACCTTCTACCTGAGGAGTTGGCCAGTACTATCATTACCGTAGGGGATCCCGACAGGGTATCAACAGTTAGTCAATATTTCGACCGGATAGAAGTACAACAGGCGCACCGTGAATTTATTTCGCATACTGGCTATATTGGAAAAAAAAGAATATCGGTGGTTTCCACCGGCATCGGTACGGACAATATCGACATAGTATTGAATGAGCTGGATGCATTGGTGAATATCGATTTTACTACCCGTATACCCCGAACCGAATTACAATCCCTTCAAATTATTCGAATTGGCACAGCCGGATCGTTGCAGGAAAATATACCAGTAGACTCTTTTGTAGCCAGTACGCATGGTATTGGAATTGACAACCTCTTACAATTTTATCAGCGGGAAACCCATTCGGCCGATCAAGAAATTTTGCAGTCATTCAACCAGCATACCCAAATCAATAGCATTGGCGTGAACCCCTATATAGCTCCTGCAAGCATTCATTTACTGAAGAATTTTGTAACAGGGTTTCATCAAGGGATTACCGTTACTACCCCGGGTTTTTATGGCCCTCAGGGACGAATCCTGCGACTGAATCTTGCACACCGCACCATGGTTGATCAACTTTCCAACTTCCAATATGGAGCTTATCGGGTAGCCAATTTTGAAATGGAAACCAGCGCCATCTATGGCTTGGGAAAACTAATGGGCCACCACTGCCTAAGTTTGAGTGCCATCG
>Ga0114981_10001080_pt1 | contig 17891 bp, 15 predicted proteins | sample S_140806_MF_Meta_FD_87028 | JGI IMG/M metagenome (GOLD analysis project Ga0114981, IMG submission 87028) | Freshwater microbial communities from Lake Simoncouche, Canada to study carbon cycling - S_140806_MF_MetaG | ecosystem: Environmental > Aquatic > Freshwater > Lake | place: Lake...
CCATAGCAGGTAAACCCATCACAGTTAACTGCCATTTTCCAAGTTGATACCATGCTTCAGGCATATCTGAATCAAGGTTTATCGCTTCCAGCAAAAGTGGCCAGGCTGCCTTGAGCAGTTCTGCTTTTTCTCTGGATAATTTTACCTGAGATTCCTGCATTTTATATGTGGCAAGAGCCAATTTTCCCCAGGCACCAGTTTCAGGCATGGAAGCACATTGGGTAGCCAGGGGTTTTGCTTCTGTTAAAAATACAGTTTTTATTTGTTTGTCACTTTGCAAATCAGCTGTTTCAGCAAGTAGGTAAACTGCTTTTGAAATAGCATCTGCATTGCCCGGTTGTTCCTTTAGAATTTTCCGGTAAACATCCAGAGCCTTTGAATATTCCTTTTTTCTTAAAAGGGCAAAAGCTGTATCACCAGGACTGGACGTTTGTCCAAAAAGGAAGGCGAAGTTTAGAAGTAGGCAGATGAATAAAAATATCTTTAATTTCATTTTTTATACAGAAAGAGTGTGCCCGGAAAAAGCCCGGTTTCAGAAATACAGGATAGAATATGGTCTGAATAACACCATAATTTGCCATCTAATGTAGAAGGATTATATCCTGAAATAAAAAATCTATTTGAACCAGAATCTGCCAGAATACTATACAGAATTTCAGTATTCGAGGAAAAATTCATATAATTAAAATCTAATTCTTTGGAATTTATAGTGTATTTAAAAATCTTTTTATCGGATAAAATAAAAAGACTATCCTTTTTTTGGTCAAAATCATAGGCGGAGCTATTCAAAGCAATCATTGTGTCTAAGGTATGATTATCAGGATTCACGACGGCCAAAGCCGAAGGTACATCCGAATAATTTCCTCGGCAGAGTATATAAATTTTATCCTTATAATATCTCATTTTTCCCGGATTTTCAACTGGAAGCAGGATGTACTGTTTAAGGGATAAAGTGGACGCATCAAACACTGCGAGTTTATTGTTTTTATTGTTTCCCGCATAATTTCCGCACGAAACCCATATCTCATCCCCTACCAGGCAACCTGATTCCATATAATTTTCTGCAGTACCGGATTCAGAAAGCAACTCCATTGTAATAGGGTTAAATGCATAGAGTACCTGATTGGTGAGGGAAACAATGCAAGCTTTGGAAACAGAAATGGAAATGATTTCCCTTGGATTGGCATCTGATGGTAGTGCCAGTGTTCCTATTTTTCTGAATTCAGGAAGCAGGATTTTGTAAATCAATTTTGAACCATTCATTACTATCCAGGCGGTGTCCTTTATTATTAATGAAGAATTGGCAACATCCCCTAAAGGTTCTTGGTTAACATAGGAATAAATGTCCGGGCTTCTTTTGCAATTTAATTCCGGATAAATGGCGTCAACAGTGGCATTATTATATGTCCAAATCCCTTCATTTAGCACAAACAATATTGTTTCAGAGGTATTTACGGGGGTTGTAAGTTCAGGGAATTCCGGTTCCGGTACACAGCCGGAAAAAAGAAATATCCCTAATAAAAAATAAACGCCCCGCATCCGTGTAAAAATAGTCCATAAGGGATAAATTCGAAGCATGGAAAAAATAGTTTTGGCAGTTCATGGAGGTGCGGGGACTATACTACCCACTCAGATGACCCCTGAAAAGGAAAAAGCCTATTTGAATGGACTAGAACAAGCGCTTCAAAGCGGGTTTAAAATTTTGCAATCAGGAGGCAGTTCCGTTGACGCAGTAGAAGCAGCAGTTACTTCTTTAGAAAACAATCCTTTATTCAATGCAGGCAAGGGAGCCGTTTTTACCCATAATGGTAAGCATGAGTTGGATGCTTCGATCATGGAAGGCAAGAATTTAAAAGCTGGAGCGGTTTCCGGTATCACCCGATTTGCAAATCCTGTACATGTTGCCAGGTTGGTTATGGATAAATCGGCGCATGTCTTGTTGAGTTCCCTTGGTGCCGAACAGTTTGCTTTAAGTCAGGGATTAGAACCAGTTGATAATGAATATTTTTTCACTCAAGAACGGTGGAATCAACTACAGGAAGCCATTGCATCTGGAGATATCACTTTGGATCATTCCGGTAAATCAGACAATAAATTTGGAACAGTTGGGGCGGTTGCATTGGATTTGGAAAGTAATCTTGCAGCAGCTACATCTACCGGAGGTATGACCAACAAAATGTTTGGACGGGTTGGAGATACACCCATTATTGGCGCAGGCACTTATGCAAACAATGAAACTTGTGCCATATCCTGTACCGGACATGGTGAATACTTTATCCGTGCACTTGCTGCATTTGAAGTACATGCAAGGATGTTTTATTTGAAGGAAAGCGTTGCAGATTCATCCAGTTTTGTGGTATTAAACAAATTGGTAGAAATGGGCGGAGAAGGAGGATTAATTGCCTTAGATAAAAACGGAATTGTGTCAATGCCTTTCAACAGTGAAGGTATGTACAGAGGGTATATTACAGAATCAGGAACCTGTATATTAAAAATTTACAAATGAAAGTATGGGCATTGTTGCATCCAAACCGTTTCAGAGTTGCTTTTCCATTATTATGGATGTTGGTAATATTCTTGTTTTCTGCCCAAAGTGGTAGCGAGTCAGGATCATTGAGCCGTTGGCTTCTGGAAACTACACTTTCAATAATTGATTACACTCCCACTCCTGAAATATTTATTTTTTTAGAAGGAATTGTTAGAAAGTTGGCACATTTTTCCATTTATGGAGTTTTAGCCATTGCTTTTCTTCTGACCCTACACCCACAATTACCTCGGAAACAAACTTTTTTAATAGTCGTTACGTTATGCTTCTTGTACGCTTGTACAGATGAATGGCATCAGTCATTTGTTTCGTTAAGAGGACCAAGTTTTACCGACGTTATGATAGACACCACTGGATCGATTTTTGTTAGTTTTTTATTTATTCTTTTTTTTAGTACTGCATGTTCGCAGAATTCAAATTCTAAATCAACCAACACTTCAATGGACATAAAAAAGACAGAAGTTTCATCAAAGACTAAAGAGGACTGGAAGCAAAAACTCTCTCCGGATCAATTTGAAATATTGTTTGAGAAAGGAACTGAAAGGCCATACACAGGCAAGTATTTAAATCATAAGGACGATGGCAACTATACTTGTGCTGCCTGTGGAGCTGTTTTGTTTAAATCACAACAAAAATTTGATTCTCATTGCGGATGGCCTAGTTTTTTTGAACAATTTGATGAGAATTGTATAAAAACCCAGACTGACAGAAGCCATGGTATGGAACGCACTGAAATAATGTGTGCTAATTGTGGCGGGCACTTAGGTCATGTCTTTAATGATGGTCCTGGAGAAAAAGGATTACGCTATTGTGTTAATTCACTATCACTCGGATTCACCCCAGATTCAAGTGCAACTGGAAAATAGTTTTTACTTTTGAGGGTTGTTTCGCAACCTCAACATATATCTGCTAGTACTGGCAGGATGTCTTTTATTTTCCTGTTCTGAGGATCGTAGGCCTGCTATTTTCAAGAAGAAGAAAATAAAGGTTGAACAACCTGATTCTCATAAGGTTACAAAAATCCTTAAAAACTATTTCGAAGGCCAGCCTACCATTACTGCTGATTCATTTGAATCAGCATATATCTATGCAATTTATAAGGAAAGAGACTTTGTGCCTTTTTTCCTGAATGATAAAGGGCTTAATCCTGAAGCCATTCATTGGATCGCCTTTTCAGATTCAATTGTTTATGAATATGGTATTCCTAAAACCAAGTATTTCGGGAAGGAAGTTAAAGGAATTAAAGTAACTGGAAAACCAGATAACCAGTGGGTTTATAGTGAAATCTTATTGTTTAGGAGTTGGATTCACGCTATGAATCATTCAAATAAAGGGTGGTACGATTTTGAAAAACATATAGAAAAAACGGGATTGGATACTGGATTTTGTAGTAGAGTTAAAAACAATATTTCATCTGGAAAAGCAGTAGGCACTTTTAAATCCATTCAACCCGAAAATGTTAGATATCAAAATCTTGTAAATGGATTGGTTCAATTATATCCTTTGTTTGCAGGAAAGAGAGATAAAACCTATGAATTGCCGGAATTTAAATCGGATTCGATTCAATGGATAAAACAAGCAGCAGCAATTCTGGTTGATAAATATTATTTGAGGGCTTCTGAGAAGGACTCTGTTAAACAAATTATTGAAGGATTAAAATATTTTCAAAAATTAAACGGACTTGAGGCGGATGGAAGACCTGGCCCTTCAACAGATAAAGAACTTAGAAGAAGTATAAAATCGCTTTTTTTTCAGATTTGTTTAAATATTGAAAGAATAAGGCAAGAACATCTTGAGGAGCCCCAAAGGTATTTATATGCCAATCTTCCAGCAGCAAAACTGCAGGTAATTCATCAGAATAAGGTACAATGGGAAACAAGGATAATAGCAGGTGCCACAGCTACTCCTTCGCCTCAACTAAGCAGTAGATTACAAAACATTATAGTGTTTCCAAATTGGACAGTACCATACAGTATCAGTACAAAAGAGATGCTTCCACAATTGAAAAAGGACAGCAATTATCTTCAAAAAAAGAACTTTCAGTTATTGGATAAGGGAGGTAATCCTATTGAAACTTCACAGGTAAACTGGAATGAAATATCGGCTAAAAATTTCTCCTATACTTTTAGACAAAATCCTGGAACTGGAAATGCTTTAGGGTATTTTAAATTTAACTTTATTAATCCACATGCTGTATATCTTCATGATACGCCAAACAGGGGTTTATTTGCAAATAGCTACCGATGGTTAAGTCATGGTTGTATCAGGGTACAAAATCCTGATCAATTGGCAAAATTGTTGTTGAAAGAGGATGGCGTGAAAGATGCAGAACAAATGGTAGAAACACTACTTGAGAAAAAAGCTCAAAAATCTCTACCAATAAAAATGCCATTTGGTGTTGAAATAAAATACGTCACAAACAGTGTAACTTCAAATGGGAAGGTTCAGTTTCACCGAGATATTTATAAATACGATGAAAAAGAACTACCTAAATTCAGCAAGTTTTACTCATTTTGATGCTGAGTAATTCCATTTTCAGGTAGAACATCCAGATATTCGCGAGATTTCAACAGAATAGATTTGGTTTTATATTCTTGATTATCCGCATAAAGAAAGAAGAGTGTTCCCTCTTTTAAAAGACTTACAGCAGATTCAACTTCATTTACTGGAAGTGCAGGGCAACCCTGAGACCTACCCAGGCGACCCGTATTTGCGATAAAATCAGGAGAAACATAGTTGGCTCCATGCACCACTACTCCCCTTTCATATGCTAGGTCATTAATTCCAGATTCAAGGCCTTTCAGCTTCATGGACAAACCATTTTTGCCGTTATAAATTTCTCCAGTTGTAAAAAATCCAAGAGAAGATTTAAAGCTTCCTAAAGAATTGGAAAAAAATTGTGCGAACTCTTCACCGGAATTTCTTCCATGTGCAACAAACGTTTTAACCGCAATGGTAAATTTTTCCATATCTAAGGTCATCCAACGTTTTTCGGTAGAAGATTTAGTAAAATCTATGATTGTCAGATACCGGTCATTTTTAATCTGATTTTGAATTTTGAGAAGATAGTATCCTTTTAATGCAAATTCGAAAGCATTATAATTTAGCTCTTCCGTTTGAAAAGCTGAATATAATGTTTTGGCGAAAATTGAAAAATACTTTTCCCGGTTACTTATTTCGATTGATTCTTCGGCATCACTTGATCCTGGTGACCTAAATGCGGAAAGGAAAATTCCTGAGCAAAAAACTAAGGAAAGTAAAAAAACCTTTGCTTTAAAATTCATCTTCCTTAAAACGAATTAATTAATTAATTATTGCCTTTAAGTTGCACATTTTTCCATTGTTGCTCAAGAAATTCAGAAATATTTCTGATTTCGAGACGAATTTCTTCTGAAAACTTTTCTGCTGGCTCAATTTTAAATCCTTTTGAAGCAATTTTTACCGGAAGGCTAATGACTACATTCCCTAAATCCCATCCATCCTTAACACTTGAAGCAACGGAAAGGGAAAATATTTTTTTGGGATTAGGAACAAGAATTCCCTCAATTATTTTAACCAAAGAAGCTGCAATTCCATAATAAGTTGCATCCTGAGTTGCTTTAATCAGCGAGGCAGCAGTCTGAATACTATTGATTAATTGTTGGATTTCTATTTTATTCTCAATAATAAATTCACTTAATAATTTTTTTCCTATCCACGAGTTATCGGTACAAATCACCAGTTTTTCTCCATGTTCCCCCAGAACTAAAGCATTGGCAGCGCCATTCGGAAGTTCAAAATTTTCTTCCAACCAAAAATTTAATCTTGCTGAATCAAGTAAGGTACCGGCACCTAGTATTTTTTCTTTTTTGAATTTTCCTGATTCCACAAATACCCGAGTTATTGGATCGACAGGATTAGTGGCGTTTATCAACCAGGGATTATTTTCTGATTTGAAGTGTTCAAGCCAATCTTGTACTAAACTGATATTTGGCTGTATAACTTCAGTCCTTGATTCTTTTATTTTAAGGTTTGCTCCTGCAGCAAAAACAATTATATCTGCCTTATCTAAAAAGTCAGGATTGTTGGCCTGGAAACATATTGATGGATTTAAGGCAGCAGCATGTTTCAAATCCAGAATACTGCCAGATTTCAAAGGGTTTGGATCATAAATACAAATATTAATATTCTGAAATTGCGAAAGTAACAGGGAGGTCAGGGTTGCCCCTACTTTTCCTGCACCTATTACAGCTATATTCTTTATTTCATTTTCCAGATTAAACAGGTTTGTTCCTTTTGAATAAAAACTAAGTTAATCTACAAATTATTATATATTCTCTGGCAAACTTTTCAGCAAATGACCCATTTTAATCCTTTTAGCTTCCAGGTATTTTTCGTTGTGCGGATTTGAGGGAATTTCCAAGGGCACGATTTCAGTCACTTCCAAACCGTAACCACTCAAACCAGCTCTTTTTGTAGGATTATTGGTCATAAGTTTCATTTTTTTAATTCCAAGATCTCTCAGAATTTGAGCGCCAGTGCCATATTCTCTTTCATCCATCTTAAATCCTAACATTAGATTAGCATCTACTGTATCAATTCCGGATTCCTGCAATTTATAGGACTTTAATTTGTTTAATAACCCAATTCCACGTCCTTCCTGATTCATATATAATACCACTCCTTTTCCGGCCTTTTCAACCATTGAAAGTGCCTTAGCTAATTGGTCCCCACAGTCACAACGACAGGAACCAAAAATATCCCCTGTAACGCAGGATGAATGCACACGAACCAAAACAGGTTCTTCAGGTGCCCATGAACCCTTTTTTAATGCAAGATGTATTTCACCTGTTTGAATTTGTCTGTAGGCTACTAGACGAAAATCGCCGAATTTGGAAGGTAATTCCACTTCAGTTTCTTTTTGAACAAGAATTTCATTTTTAAGGCGATACTCAATTAAATCCTGAATGGATACCAATTTTAAATCATACTGATCTGCAAAAACCTTCAATTCGGGTAATCTGGCCATCGTTCCATCCGGATTCATGATCTCGACACAAAGTCCAACAGGCTCAAGACCAGCAAGTTGGGCAAAATCAATTGTAGCTTCTGTATGGCCTGCGCGTTGCAGGACTCCGCCTTTTTTAGCTCTTAAAGGAAAAATGTGTCCTGGTTTCCCAAATTCATCCGGGGAAATGGAAGGATCTATCAGGGCCTGAACAGTTTTTGCACGGTCGGAAGCAGAAATTCCTGTAGTACAGCCATGTCCAATCAAATCAATTGAAACCGTAAATGGAGTTTGATGCGAAGTAGTATTTGTTTCGACCATCAGGTTGAGTTTCAACTCATCGCAACGTTCTTCGGTAATTGGTGCACAAATCAACCCTCTGGCATGCGTAGCCATAAAATTGATGATTTCAGGTGTAACATGTCTGGCTGCAATAACTAAATCTCCTTCATTTTCCCGGTCTTCATCATCTACCACAACAATCATTCTGCCATTTTTAATGTCAGCAATTGCTTCTTCAATGGTATTTAGTTTTATTTCGGGAGCATCTCCGGGTGTAATCATCGGTGCAAAAGTAAAGTATGGTTTTGTTTTATACGTAAAATGACAGAATTCGATTTCAGGTTTCTTAAATTGCGTATTACTTGACCGAGCCGGAACACTTCAGATTTCAAAAAATTCTTAGGATAATTTCCTTCTGGGGGTTATTATTTTTTGTCACTTTTATTCCTATTTCCAAAGCATTTTCAACAATTGGAGAATTGCTTTGTGGTGGAAGTCTACTAATTTCATTTTTCTTCAAGGATTTCAGAACAGCATTTGTTCAAAGGCTCACGAAAAACAAAGCCTTGTGGTTTTTACCAGTGTATTATGGTTTATATCTCCTCGGTATGACCTATACAAAAGACTTTAACCAAGGTTTACATGAGCTTAATATGAATCATTATTTACTGGTAATTCCTTTGCTGGTTATAGGATTGAATCCAAGTTCCAAAGAAATTCAATACATTTTGTATGGCTTTGTAGCAGCCAATTTATTTAGTGGAATAATTACCATTTACTTAAGAGTTTATACTGCAGTATTATTTGATTCAGAACCCTATATGCCTAGTCCATTTATTATGCGACCGAGGGCAAGTTTAAACTACGCATTAAGTGTTTTATTGTTATTAAATTTTTTAAAAGAGGCCAAAGGAATTCTACCCAAACTATTGTTAACTCTGTTAACTATTGTCATGTTTTTAAGTCTTATAATGCTTGAAGGTAGAATTGGGCAAGTAGCATTTGTAATTGCATTTCCCTTATTTATTGCGTATCGTTTTTTGAATAAATACAGATTTTTATGGTTTAGCTTATTTCTAATTCTTGGAATTGGGGGTGCTACTATTGCCTATTTTAAAGTGGGAAACATTCAGAGAAGATTTTCAGAAGCATTCAAAGAATTCAAGGATTACAAGGAAGGATTTAAATCTGAAAATGCTGAAAACTCATCTGTAGGAAGGCGATTTGTTTATTTTGAAAATAACTGGAAAGCCTTTTTGGAACATCCTATATTCGGTAGTGGCACTGGTGATTTTCGTTTAGTGGCTGAACCTTATTTTACTTCTGATACGTATCAGATTCAGTATAACAAACCACACAATGAATTTCTTGAATGTCTGGTTAAGTTCGGCATATTAGGATTATTCATATTTTTAGGAGGATGGATTTCAAACTTGTTTTTAGCCAAAAAAGATGTGCTATATTATAGTTTCACTATCATTATATTTCTTAGTATGTTTATAGAATCCACCTTAGATACACAGTCTGGAATAACCTTTTTTACAGCAATGGTTAGCTTGTTTAGTTACAAATCAGAACTATCTGACCAATAATTTTTTAAAGGCATTTTCAAGTCTTTCATTATAGGTTTCCCAACGAAAATTTAATTTAACAAATCTCTGACCTTCCCGCCCGAGTTCATTTGCATATTCTTCATTATTTAATAGTTTTTTAATGTTTTGAGCAAATTCAACTTCATTCGATGCAACAAGTAAGTGTTTATCTTTTAAAGCATGGATTGGTGCAGCAGATAAAGGAGAAGTAATCAGAGGAATTCCTACTGCCATATTTTCAAGCAGTTTATTTTGGAGACCTGATCCTGAAAACATGGGAGCAACAGAAATTTTAGATTGAGACATTATCTCTCCCAAATCTTCTACAAAACCGGTAACAAATACATTATTGCATGCCAAGGCTTTAATTTCTGAAACAGGGTCTACGCCTGCAATGCAAATTTTAATTGTCGGAAAATCCCGAATAATTAATGGAAGTACCTTTTTTACAAGGTACAATGCGGCCTGAATATTAGGCACGAATTGCATATTACCAGAAAAAATGATGTCATACTTTTTATCTGCCCATCCAAGTAAAGGGTAATTAAAAAAATGATCAGAAACGCCATTAGGAGTTATAATCAATTTTTTTTGTGCATCCTCAGGTAGAAAACCAGCTTCTGCTTCTGTAATAACAGACAATCCTTCAAACCTTGTAGTTACCTGTTTTTCATAATTTTTTAGCCTTTGGGATTCTAGTTTGTATATAATTCTTTTAAAAAAAGAAGATTTCAAACTTCTGTTTCTTGTACCTTCTGAGAAGGCATCCATATAGTCCAGAAAGAAAGCAACCTGAGGAAGTTTTGGAATATTCTCTGCAATTCGGATGAGTTGGACATAGCAAACATCAATTTTAAATTTTTTACACCAATCCGAAACAACACCTTTCATTTGATGGGATTTAAAATAATTTACCTGCATCGGCAAACTATTAAATATTCCAAAAAACAAATTAATTATTCTTTTCAGTAAACTAATATGAATTATATTAACTTCCTTTACAAATGGCCTAACCATAGCCAAATGTTCTTCTTTAATTTTAAACTCTGAAAGGCAAACTAAGAAAATCTCATTATTTCTAGATAATTCTTTAATCTGATAATAAGCTCTAACCTTATCCCCTTTTTCGGTAGGATACGGAAATCTGGACAATGCAATCAGAATTCTCATTTAACAGAGGTATAAAATTGCATCATTTTCCTGATAAGTACAGGCCAGGTATAAGATTGACGTATTTTCAATTCAGCATTTTCACCAATTCTAACAACTTTTTCTCTATCCCTAGCTAAAATCAAGAGTTGTTGTTGCATTTCTTCTGGAGAATCGGCCAAAAATATTTCTTTACCATGTTCAGCCTGTATCCCTTCTGCTCCTATCCGGGTCGAAACCACACATTTACCACAAGCCATAGCTTCAAGAATTTTGATTCTCATTCCACCACCCGATAAAAGAGGTACAACAAAAATATCCAGGCTTCGTGTAAAATCTGCAGCATCTTTTACGTAGCCAACAGGTTCAAACCCAGGCATAGAAACACTTTTAAACTTTTCTGGCATTTTTTTCCCAGCTAGTCTAAATACTGCATTAGGAGATTTTAATTTTACCTGAGGCCATACATTTGCAAGAAACCATTCAATTCCCTGAAGGTTAGGTAACCACTCAAGGCTTCCAATAAATCCAATAACAATTTCCTGATTATCTTTCTTTACCTCATTTACAGGAAAGAATTTATCGGTATCCACGCCAAGGGGAATAATTTCAAGTGGCTTTGAATATCCGGAATTACGAATCAGTTGTTCATCTTCATTTGTAAGAGCAATGATGGCATCAAACAAGCGAAAATGTTCAAATTCGAACTTACGGAGTCTTCTAGTCATGTCATACAAAAATATTTTTCTAAAAATATTTTTTTCATCTTTATAATATCTATCCCAGATAATATATTCCACATTATGGGCTCTTAAAATTAATTTGGCCTTACTATATCTTCGGATTAGATGAATATAAACTGAAGTGAAAATTCCCTCCAGTTGAATAACATCAAAATGATCTGTTTTAAGAAGATTCATAAGAGCTACCCCAAATTCTTCATTGATAAATCTTTTTACAATATAAGGATACCCTGAAAATAAACTTGAAAATGCGCCTAAAATCGTAATATCTGTATTAATATTTACAGCAACTACTTTATCTACCACAGGATACATTACTTCCGGGTCACAAAAATGCTTTGTGGTATTCATCGAAAGCAGTGTAACTGAAATCCCTGCTTTTTTCATTTCATTCAGTACATTCCAGTTTGCAATATTTCCACCATCATCAAGAGGAAACGGAATTCTATTAGTAATCTGGAGGAATTTCATTTTACTTTTTATTAAACAAATTTAATATTCCTTTAAATCCTTTATACCAAAGAGAACTATCAAACAGGGCTGAATCTATTGATGATTTATAAGAAATCCAAATAGCTATAGGTAGCAAGGTGTAAACGGGTAAAAACACTCCGGCAGTTACAGATATGACAGCTTCTTTTGCCAACTTTTCACCTTGAGTCATTAGTACATAATACAGGATAAAAAATCCGATAGAAATAACCATTGGTGTACCTACTCCTCCTTTTCTAATTATTGCACCAAGAGGAGCGCCTATAAGCAGGAAAATCAAACAGGAAATTGGTTGAGCTAGTTTACTTTGAAGCCTTATTTGATATTGTCTAAGCATTTCGCTTTCTTCTGAAGAACGCTTTACGGTATATTCTGCATAATTTTTCATTCCTCTGGCTGTATTCATAGCTCTGCTGATTATCTCGTATTGTTGATCTAAAGGATATGTTTTCAACAAATCTTCCTGAACTTTACTAGAAATAAATACTTTATTTCCACTTTCCTGAATGGATTCAATATTCAGAAAAGGTTTGAAATAACTGGTTTTCAAATCCGCAATCACTGAATCATTAATTGTTTTCATTGAATCAATAGCAGATATTAACTGACCAAGATTCAACATTAAATGGTGCGGTGCAAATTTACTCTCATCAGTCCTTAGAAATCCGAAATCTGACATATCAAAATGATATTGCACTGAATCAAATTTATATCTGGTAAACTGAAAACGGTCTGGCTTGCCTTGTTCAGGCTTAAGGTCATCATACCTAATACCATTGTACATTCTAAGAGTCAATAATTTATCCTCAGGATTGAAAGTCATTTTGGCAGAATCTGCAATAAGGGAGGCAACATTTCCTCTATCTTCAGTATGGTCATAAACCATTAAACCATACAACATATTGGTATCTTCATTTTTCGAGGAAATACGCATAGAATACCCTGAAATACCATTATAAAAGTGACCGGGAACCAATGCAAAATCAGGTTTAGTCTGTTGGATATCCCACAATAATGAATAGAACTTTAGGTTGGCACTTGGCACAAGAAAAAAAGAAACCCAAATCAGAAATCCAAAAACTACAACTCCTAAGCCATACAAAGGATAGGAAAGTCGCCAAACTGAAATTCCTGCACTTTTCACCGCAGCAAGCTCATATTGCTCACCAAGTTTTCCCATCGTCATCAGACTGGATAGCAACAAAGCCAAAGGAGCAGCCAATAACAAAAGGGAAGCACTTGAATAAAAAACTAATTGGCTTAAAATAGAAAAACTTATCTTTTTTCCTGCCAGAATATCTTGATAACTATATAATAATTGAATAATAAGAATAAATAAAGAAACAGATAAACTTGCCGCAAAAGGTCCGGTAAACGATTTTAAAACAAGTAAATGTAGTTTTCTCAAAATTCCTTCACCACATTAAATATCCCTTTTTTGTCTGAAAATAACTTCCAGCATAGTTTGTCCAACTGCACCCAAAGTTTGCGGATCAATACACTCAATGTTATCTTTTTGCGTATGCCAGTACTCAAAAAAATCGCCATTAATTGGATTCCTGTGAATTATATCCACGGCAGGTATAGAACGAAATTTATACACATATACATGGTCATCAATAGTTGCAAAAGGATAGGAATTACCTGATCCATCCTGAAAGGACTGCTGATAGGAAAAGTACTGTCCATAACCAGTCTGATTTGCAATATCCCAAATTCTAGTTACCCAATCTCCTGCAATTTCAAGCGAATACCCTTCCTGAGGAAAAATTGCGTTTTTAGCGCCTACCATGTCAAGGTTAATATTGCATATTGCAGTATAATTAGCAATGTGTGGATTTTTTGCCCAATATTGTGATCCAAGGCAATAACTATCTTCGTGGTCAGAATTACCTTGATCTTCGGCATCCCAAAACGCAAGGTCTACTCCAATATCGGGTGGATTCTTGCTTAAGATTCTTGCCAGCTCCAATAAAATAGCTGCACCACTAGCTGCATCATTTGCAGCATCAAATGGTTTATTTTTTATTGTAGGATCCTGATCAGAAATAAACCGTGTATCCCAATGTGCAGAAATCAATATTCTTTTTTTTAAATCCGGCGAAATTGAAGCGACAATATTAGAAGACTTTATTTTTACACCGTCAAATCTATCAAGTGTAGCATCCTGTACGATGTACTGAACGCCATATGATTTCAACTTATCGGTTATCCAAATTTTGCATTTCGCATGTTGGGCAGAATTAGGTACCCGGGGACCAATAGACACCTGTTCCTTGACCAGCTGATAAGCAGTATCTGAATTAAACTTTGGAACATTTAAAGCTGGAAGTTGTTCTTTGTTTTCTTTCTTTGTCTGTGATGTACTCTTTTTTTCAGTACAATTCTGAAAAAATAAAGAAGTAAAAATCAACAGCAATGGCAATATCTTTGAGTGTTTCATTTAAACAATTTTGTAATTTTTATACTCACCAATTCGAATTCCAGTAACGCTTTCAATCCACATTAATACCCTGTTTTTAAGGGATAATTTCTTTTTACTTGGTTCAAGTTTTACTTTCCAGTTTACTGAGGCTATCCTATTTCGCATGCATACCGGATGCTGACCAGCAAAAGGTTTTATTGAATCTATCTTTGAATAGTCAAATTCAGGAACATCTTCTACATTCTTTTCCAACCATTCATCTCCATGCCAAAGTTTGTTAAAATCCTTTTCTTTTTGTTTTTGACTGGCCGGATGTTTCACCCAACCATAATGATAAATACAAGCTCCGGAGGACTTAACTTTCAGTTTTCTGCCATTAATTCTGAAACCTTGAGCATCTTTCCAGGACTGAACACCTATCCCTAGTTTAATCAGACGAATTTCATTTCTATACCAGTTACGAGAATCAGCCACATAATCATATGTGCCATAAAAATGCAAATAATCAAACAAAAGTCCTTCAACTTCTGGATTATCTTTCCATTTAATCATCGCTGATTTTAAATTTTCAAGACCAACTTCTGCCAGACATTCATCAGCCTGAATATAGAAAGCCCAGTCCGCATCTTTTCTAACTTCGGCAAGTGCTTTATTGGTTTCCACTGCAAGTACCTTCCCTCCTTCCCTAAGGGCAGGATCCCAAACAGAATGTATTATTCTAATTTTTGGGCTATTAATAGAATTTATCAGTTGTTCGGTTGAATCTTCTGAGTCGCCCAAACATACAATGAATTCATCACAGAATGGCAGTACAGAATTGATAGATTCTATAACTGGATATTCATACTTTACAGCATTTCGTACGATTGTAAATCCACTAACAATCATTGGCTTGTCAGAGACCATTCTGTTCCTTCCCTTGTGTCTTTAATATTTATTCCAGCTTCTTCGAGTTTGTTTCTGATTTTATCCGAAGTAGCAAAATCTTTGTTTTTTTTAACTTCTGCTCTCCACTCCAAAACAATATCTACCAAAGCAGATATTTTTTCCATAGCTACTCCACTTCCTGTATCTGGCAAAAGACCCAATACGTCTGAGTAATAAGAAAGAAACAAATCCGCAAAACGAACAAAAACATCCCGGTTGACCTGGAAATGCATTTCAGGCTGTCTGGAAAGGGTATGAATTGCTGAAATCTTACCAAACATTAGGGCAATCAGTTTTGCAGAATTGAAATCATCATTCATGCATTCGGCAGCTTCAACTTCAAAGGAATTTAGCTCTTTTTCCAAATCAGAATTTGTATTTAAATCATTTCCGGAAAAGCTATTTTTTAATTCATTCAGTTTATTTCTTGCTTCAGTTAATCTGGCAAAACCTTTTTCGGCAGCCTGAAGGCCTTCATTTGAAAAGTCAAGTGTACTACGATAATGTGCTTGAAGAATAAAAAAGCGAATAGTCATTGGTGCATAACTTTTTTCAAGAGAAGGATGATTTCCACTAAAGAATTCATCCAAATTTATAAAGTTATTGAGGGATTTTCCCATTTTTTGACCATTTACTGTTATCATATTATTATGAAGCCAGTATTTCGCTTCATCCTGATGCGATACTTCACAAGGATGACTCAAAGCATTAGATTGAGCAATTTCGGCCTCATGATGCGGGAACATTAAATCAAGACCACCGCCATGAATATCATATTTTTGGCCTAAGTATCTGGTACTCATTGCCGTACATTCAATGTGCCAACCTGGAAATCCAACTCCCCATGGGGAATTCCATTTCATCAAATGTTCAGGTGAGGCATTTTTCCATAAGGCAAAATCCTCTTTACTTCCTTTTTCTTCCTGTCCATCTAGTTCTCGGTATCCCTCAAGAGTCTCTTCCAGATTTCTTCCAGATAATTTACCATAAGGATATGAATCATTATACTTTTTAACATTAAAATAAACTGAACCATTAATCACATATGCAAATCCATTTTCAAGTATTTTCTCAATTGCTTCAATTTGTTCAGGAATATGCCCAGTTGCTCTTGGCTCAATGGAAGGGGGAAGTGTATTGAGTAAAGCCATATCCCTGTTATAATGAAGGGTATATAGTTGAGCTATTTCCATTGGTTCAAGTTGCTCGAGACGAGCCCTTTTCTGGAGTTTATCTTCACCAGTTCCTGCTACATCATCTGTGAGATGACCAACATCTGTTATATTTCTTACATACCTAACTTTATAGCCAAGAAAGGTTAAATATCTGAAAACCAGGTCAAAAGTAAGAGCAGAACGGGCATGACCCAAATGAGGATCCCCATATACAGTTGGTCCGCAGACATACATTCCCACAAAAGGTGAATTTATAGGTTCAAAATTCTCCTTAGTTCTTGTTAGGGTATTAAATATTTGCAGGCTTTGCATAGGGTAAAATTAAGGAAAAGCCCTTGTATTACGGGCCCCAAAACAGACGGAAATAAATCTTAGAAAATAAATCCGCAAACAACTCCCCTTCTGAACTTATCTCATTATCAAAATCAAATATCAGGTTATCCTCAGAGACTTTATCCTCGTTAAATAAGGCTTTTATTGAAGGATACATTATCTTCGACTTAACATCATACATTTTTACTGAGAGTTCAGCTGTTCGGACCATTCTTTTATCCACTTTCATTTTGTTACTTACTACATAAACCGATGAAACTGGATATGCATTCAGTTCAATGGAATCAATAATTAGGATATAATCAGTTTGATAAAGGTTTTGTCCAATTTTTCCTTGGTCAAGAGTTTCACCATTGTATGCCTTAAGGAAATCAGAAGCCAAGACCGGTTCTGCATTTAAAAAATAAGTTGAATCTGCATGAAGAAGGTTTTTAAGTTGAAAGGTAAATTGAGTTCCTAATTTAATAATGGCTGCTAGTTTAAGGTCCTCATCAGGCAAAAGTAAAGTATCTTTTACTTTTACAAAATGATTTAAATGATACGCATGCTCAAGGGTTAATGTAAAGTTTTTCTTAGAAAAATACACTCCAATAACCTTATCGTGCAACGATTCTTTATTAAATTGTGCAAAACAATTCAGGCTAGAAAAAACAAAAAACAGAATACTTGCACATATTCTTAGAAAATGATTATTTATATTTAATTTTCCAACCATGCAGTAACAATAGAATCGGATACAAATCCAGTAAAAGAGGTGCTATAAATATGACTGCTGTCTGTAAGTATCTGAACACCATCTGAGACAATTGATTTATCATAATTAAATATGGAAGCATAATTTACTGAATACATTTCCAATGATTTTTTCTGTGTTAAATAATTGTTTACTTCATTTTTTAGCACAACGAATGTTCCAGGAAAAACTAAACTCCCGATTTCAATTATAGTATCGCAACTTGCATAAATATAATATTCAGGACCCAAAGCATTAAACCGGTTACCATCCCACATTTTGTTTTTTATAGCCGGAAAAGTAAGATTCACAAACCTTGTATTTCCAAAATCTATTTGAGCTTGATTTAAATCCCTGAAAACCAACATATTTTCAATAAAATAAAAGTCGTAAGGTTCTTGGAGGGAATCAGATCTATACACTTCGATTCTACGTCTGGATACTCCATCCACGCCTGTAATCCATTCTACAGGTTTTTCCAGCCTAATCCAATTTTCTTCATACGGGC
>Ga0114981_10001082_pt1 | contig 17863 bp, 22 predicted proteins | sample S_140806_MF_Meta_FD_87028 | JGI IMG/M metagenome (GOLD analysis project Ga0114981, IMG submission 87028) | Freshwater microbial communities from Lake Simoncouche, Canada to study carbon cycling - S_140806_MF_MetaG | ecosystem: Environmental > Aquatic > Freshwater > Lake | place: Lake...
ACTTGGACGCAGCAGGCCTACCTGAAAGCCAGCAACACCGGGGTGGGGGACTTTTTCGGCGGGTCCGTGGCCGTGTCGGGCGACACGTTAGTCATTGGGGCAGTCGAGGAGGACAGCAACGCCACCGGCCTGAACGGCGATCAGGCGGACAACAGCGCCACCACCGCCGGCGCAGCCTACGTCTTCACCCGCAGCGGCGGCACTTGGACACAGCAGGCCTACCTGAAAGCCAGCAACACCGGGGCGGGGGACGTCTTCGGCGGCTCCGTTGCCGTGTTGGGCGACACGGTGGTCATTGGAGCTTCCAGCGAAGACAGCAACGCCACCGGGGTGGGCGGCAATCAGGCGAACGAAAGCGCAAACAATTCTGGTGCCGCCTATGTATTCACCCGCAGCGGCATTACCTGGACGCAGCAGGCCTACCTGAAAGCCAGCAACACCGGGGCGGGTGATAACTTCGGCAACTCCGTGGCCGTGTCGGGCGACACGGTGGTGATTGGAGCTCTCAGCGAGGCCAGCAACGCCACCGGGGTGGGCGGCAATCAGGCGGACAATAGCGCCATGTTGGCTGGCGCGGCTTACACTTTCACGCTTCCTGCCGTCTTGACTCCTGCCCAGGTGTTTGATGCCGCCATGACCACGGCCGGTCTCACCGGCCCGAATGCGGCGCTAGATGCCACGCCATATCAAGACGGCGTGAAGAACCTGCTCAAATACGCCTTCAACATGAACCTCAGCGGGTCGGATTCCGCGACGATGCCGCCCGGTGGCAGCCGCGGCCTGCCAGGCATCACCGCGCAGCCGAATGGCGGTGCCAGCATCTTCCGCTTCGAGTTCCTGCGGCGGAAGAATAGCGGCCTAATCTACACGCCGCAGAAATCCGGCGAGCTGGCCAATCCCGCCTCCTGGGTGCCGCTGACCGACCTACCGACCGTCATCTCGATCGACGCCACTTGGGAACGCGTGATCTACGAGGAACCCTACGATACCGCCGCGATTCCGAGGTGCTTTGGTCGCGTGCAGGTGACGCTGCCGTGATCGTCGATTGAGCCTTCTTGCTCGGCAAATGAGCATGGAGTGCCGACGCGTTGTCGGCCTTGCGATGGCGACCACGGGTCGCCACCATGAAGGCGGACGAGGGCATTCGCGCTCCGACTCGAAGCCGTGATGGCGAGGGAGTTGGTGAGTAATTGGATTGCAGTTCTCTCGAAAATTAGCCCTTGGGCGACGGCAGTAGGCTGCCGCAGTCCATGTCCATGTCACGCACGCCGAAACCGCAGCCACTTCTCCATCTCGACGACGATGAAGACGATGACGGCGGCGGCGGTGACTCGGATCCAGGATCCGGCAGAGATGGGTGCGCTGTGGAAGAGTTGGTTCAGCAGGGCGCTATGCGTGAAGAGCACCTGGGCGGTCAGCATCGTCAGTGCTCCTGCGACGACCCAGCGGTTCTTGAATAGGCCGGCGGACAGTGCACTGTGCTTCAAAGCGCGGCAGTTGAAGAGATAAAAGACCTGCACCAGCACGATCACATTCACCACAGCGGTTCGGGCGGAGGCCAGGCCGGCGTTTTTCCATGCGCAGCTCCCACAGAAAGACGCCCAGCCCAACGGCGAGCATGATGGAGGATACGAGCCCGGAACGCAGAATGAGCGGCCAGGGCAGCAGCGGCTGCTGCGTGGGACGCGGCGGACGGTTCATCACGTCGCCTTCCTTCGGCTCAAAGGCGAGCGAGAGGCCGAGCACGGTGTCGGTGAGATTGATCCACAGCAGTTGTAGCGGCACGAGCGGCAGCGGCAAGCCCAGCATGATGGCGCAGAGCAGCATGAGCGATTCACCGAGGTTCGTGGGGATGATCCACACGATGAATTTGGTGAGGTTGTCATACACGCCGCGTCCTTCCTCCACGGCGGCCTCGATGCTCGCAAAGTTGTCGTCGGTGAGGATCATGGCGGCAGCGCCTTTGGCCACATCCGTTCCGCTGATGCCCATGGCGACGCCGATATCGGCCTGCTTCAGCGCTGGTGCATCATTCACGCCGTCGCCAGTCATCGCGACGATGTGGCCGCGTGCTTGCAGCGCTTTGACGAGCCGCAACTTCTGCTCCGGTGCCACACGAGCAAAGACGGTGGTGCGCTCGGCGATTTCCGGCAGCTCAGCGTCGGCGATTTTTTCCAAATCGCTGCCAGTGAGCGCTTCAACGCCCTTCAGGCCGATCTGCGTGGCAATCGCCCGTGCCGTGATGAGATGATCCCCCGTGATCATTTTCACCGCGATGCCTGCTTGGGCGAAATTCGCGACGGAGGCCACGGCGGCGGCTCGTGGCGGGTCGATCATGCCCTGGAGGCCGAGGAAGGTCAGATCTTTGGCGACGTGTTCGATTTCGAGGTTGTCGTGGGCTTTGTCCACCTGCCTGCGCACCATCGCCAACACACGCAGGCCGTGGGAGGCCATGGCATCGGCGCTGCGGAGCACAGCGGCTTTGTCGAGAGGGGTGGTTTGGCAGTCATCGCCGAGCACGTCGGTGCAACGCTCCAGCAGGCGCTCCAGCGCACCCACTTGGTAAATGACACGCTCGTCTTCATCTTCGTGAAGCGTGGCGCGGAACATGTTTTCCGACTCAAAGGGGATCATGTCCACGCGGGGAGATTCGCGATGAGTGGCCGTGTGTTTGAGACCCATTTTTTCAGCAGCGACGATGAGCGCGGCCTCCGTGGGATCGCCCTGCACAGCATGGCGACCTTCTTTGAGCACGATCTGGCTATCATTGCACAACAGGCCAGCGCGGAGGCATTCCGCCAGCGCGGCATGCTCCTCCGGCTTCACGGCAGTGCCATCGAGCAAGAGCTCGCCCTTCGGTTCATAGCCGCTGCCGGTGACGGTGAAGAGCCTGCCACCCGCGAAGACTTCCCGCACGGTCATTTGGTTCTCCGTGAGCGTGCCGGTTTTGTCGGAGCAGATGACCGTGGTGCTGCCGAGCGTCTCCACGGCAGGCAACTTGCGGATAATGGCCTGCCGCCGTGCCATGCGTGACACGCCGATTGCTAAAACGATGGTCACCGCGGCTGGCAAGCCCTCTGGAATGGCACCAACGGCCAAAGCGACGGCGGCCATGAACATGTTGGCTGGTTTTTCGCCACGCATCACGCCCACGGCAAACGTCAGCGCCGCGAGGCCCAGAATGACCCACAGCACCATTTGGCTGAAGCGGGCGATCTGTTTCGTCAGCGGTGTGGACATCTCCACCGCGCCTGCGATGAGGCCTGCGATGCGGCCCGTCTCGGTTTGGTCGCCGATGAGGCAGACGACGCCCTCCGCCTGCCCACTGGTGATGAAAGTGCCAGCAAAGGCCAAATTCGTGCGATCTGCCAGTTCGGTGCCTTCAGGCAAAACATCGAGCTGTTTGGCCACTGGCAGGGATTCGCCTGTGAGAGCCGATTCATCGACCTGAAGGCTGCGAATCTCGATCAAACGCATGTCCGCTGGCACGCGGTCGCCAGACTGCAAAAGCACCACTTCACCCGGCACGAGCGATTCGGACGGTACACGCTCTTTTTTGCCCTCACGCCGCACCGTCGCCTCGGTGACGACCATTTTGGCCAGCGCTTCGATGGCTGTTTCCGCCTTCGTTTCCTGCAAAAAGCCAACGATGGCATTCACGACCACGATGGCCCCGATCACGCCCGCATCCACCCACTCGCCGAGAAACGATGTCACGCCCACCGCGACGAGCATGACATAAACAAGCGGTTGATGGAACTGCTGGAGAAACTTCAACCACGCCGGTGTGCCACGCCTTGCGCTGACTTTGTTCGGCCCACTTTCCGCTTGCCTCCGCTTGACCTCGGCCTTGCTGAGTCCCGTTGCCACCGTGACGCCGAGCGTGTGTGCGGCCTCCTCGGCAGTGATGGAATGCCAAGCGGTGAGAGGAGGAGTTTCCATAAGGTGATTAAACATGGACTGCGGCAGCCTGCTGCCGCTTTTTTCAAGCCAGCCTGCTAGTGCGAAGGCCGATAGGGACTCTTTGCTTCAGCAGCTCTTGCCTACGCGTGAGCGGCAGAGCGTGACAAGCCGCTGGGACGTTCGACGGCAGCAGGCTGCCTCCCAATAGCGGCAGCAGGCTGCCGCAGTCCATGGGGTGAAACCCGCCTTGCGGATGCTCCACAACCAGCCCATGGACGCTCTACCATGACTGAAGAAAAAGAAATGACCGATGAGCAATGTGCGGACGCCATCGCGAATGATCTGTCATTGAGCACCGATGAGTTGCTACTGGAGATCTACAAAGAGGCGGCGAACACGGCGCAGGCACCTGGGCCTCAACTGGCCAAGACCGCAGCCAAGAGTGCAATTCTATCCCTTAGCATCATCAAGGAGCAGGCGCTGATCCATCTGCACCTCGCCAAGCTGACGCACTATCTCACTTAGCTGACCGTGGTGCTGGCACTGCTGACTTTAGGCCTGCTCGGAGCGACGATCGGCCTGCTGCATTATGCTCGCCAGGCGGATGAGCATCTGCACGCGATCCGAGTGATGATTGAAGAAACGCTGAAGCATGACGCGGTGAAATAGGCATGGACTGCGGCAGCCTGCTGCCGCTTTTGCTAAGCCAGCCTGCTGGCGATTTGTCCGACAGGCATTCTTTAACACCATCGGCTCCCGCCCATGCTGGAGCGGCAAACGTGACGATTCTCTGGGACGTTCGGAGGCAGCAGGCTGCCTACCGGAAAGCGGCAGCAGGCTGCCGCAGTCCAGGTCAGACCACTTCCTCCTCCGTGCGGTGCGAACCGAAACGCAGCGCATACACCCGCGTGAAGGCCGCGCCGAAGAAGAGGATCTGAGCCGAATAAAACACCCAGACCAAAATGATGATCAGTGAACCCGCCGCGCCATAGCTGGAGGCGATGGCGCTGCGCCCATAGTAGAAGCCGAGCAGGAACTTCCCCGCTTCAAAGAGCACGGCGGCGATCATCGCCCCCAGCCAGACATCCCGCCAAGGAATGCGAACGTCTGGCACCATGCGATAGATCAGTGCAAACAGTAGCGTGGTCACCACCACGGAGATCACCGCATTGCTAAAATCCCATGAGGCGTCCAGGCCGGGGAAGCGAGTATGCAGCCAGCCACCTGCTGCGGCGACGGCGGCGGAAAACAAAAAACGACACGAGCATGAGGAAGCCCATGACGAAAACCATGGCGAAGGAGAAGACACGCTCCTTCACCAAGATGAAGACCGGGTGACGCCTCGAGGAAACACACCAGATTTGGTTCAAGGAGTCCTGTAGCTCACCAAACACGCCGGAGGCACCGATGAGCAGCACACCAAAGCCAATCAGCGTGCGAAGTTCGCCTGCGCTCTCCGCGGCGGTTTGGGGCAAAATCATCTCCATCACTTCGGCTCCCTCATGGCCGACGAAGTTTCTGAACTGACCGACGATCTCCGCCCGCGCCGCACGGCGCTCCACCACCATGCTGACGAGTGAAAGCACCAGGACGGCGAGCGGCGCGAGTGAGAAGATGGTGTAGAAGGACAGCGCCGCGCCCATCTTCGGCACATGATGGGCATCCCATTGGCGGAACGTCTCACGCAGGAGTGACAGGAGGCGATTCAAGGGATCCGCTGGTTACCCGATGCTGCATCAGATGCGTCCCATGAGCAGCAGAACAACGAGAATGATGACGATGAGCGAGGCGGCGCCGCCGAGGTAGTGATTGCCAGAGCGGAAGCCATAGCCGCCACCGCCAAGTAGCAGCACAATGAGAAGAATGAGGACTATATTCATGGGCGTGAAAGCGGGGGATTACTTCGCGGCGGCATCAATCTTGGCCTTGGCGGCGGCAGCTTCGGCATCAGCCGTTTTCTTGTCGGCATCGAGCTGGGCCTGAGTGATTTCCTTGTTCGCCTCGATGTTGGCCTTGTCCACGGCGGCGTTGAGATCGGCCTGCTTGGTGGCGTTTTCGGCGGCGGCATTCACGGCACGCTTTTCGTCATTGATGACTTCTTTGCTAGCGTGGGCTTGAGCATCAATGGCGGCTTTCTCCTTGTTGCAATGGGCGAGGAATAGCGTGGTGAGAGCGAGGAAGGCAGTGGTGGTGAGTTTCATGGTGAGGCGCACATGCTCGCCGCACTTTGGAAACGCCGCCATGGGGTGATCACCCCAAAAAGCTTCATACGATCGTGATCTGCACGCTGCTCTCGATGATGCCGGTGGCGATGGCATGACGCGTGAGCCCGGCGGTGTCGTGGATGTTGAGCTTGTCCATGAGGCTCTGGCGATGCTTTTCGATGGTTTTCACACTGATGTGCAGCTCCTGGGCGCTTTCTTTGTTCGCACGGCCTTCAGCAATAAGTTGGAGTACTTCCACCTCCCGTGAGGTTAAAACGGGAGCGTCTTTGCTGGTGCGCAGCTCGCCGCGATCATGCGCACGCTGGCGGTGATGCTTGCGACGTTCGGCGATGGTAGGGCTGAGGCATTTTTTGCCCTGATGGACGCGGCGGATGGCCTCGGGAAGGATCTGTGAGGCGATCTGCTTGATGAGATAACCCGAGGCACCGAGGCCCATAATCATCTCCACATAGGCATCATCGCTGTGGGCGGAGAGGATGAGCACCCTGGCATCCGGGCGGGCCTGCATGATCTGCCGCGTGGCTTCAATGCCATTGAGATGCGGCATGGCGATGTCCATGACGATGACATCAGGCCGGAGCTTTGCGGCGAGCTTCACTGCCTCACGCCCGTCCTCGACCTGGGCGATGACTTCGATGCCTTCCTCGTTTTTCAGCAGCATGCACAGGCCCTCACGCACGATGGCATGATCCTCCGCGATGAGCACGGTAATGTTTTTCATGGGCATTGCAGGGTGGTTGACTTTACGGTGCGTCCTCGTGGACTCAGCTTGGCGCGGTTTTTGTCCTTGGGGATTTCGATTCGCACGGTGGTGGTTTTTCCGGGGGCGGAATCGACGCAGAAGGTGCCGCCGATCATTTCCGCACGCTCCCGCATGCCGAGGAGGCCGAGGCGTTTGCTGTGCTTGATCGCAGAGACACCCTCGACCTGAAAGCCACGGCCATCATCGTGGATATCCATGCATACTTTGTCTTGATCGAGACGGATGCTCACCTTCACGTGCGTGGCCCGGGCATGGCGTGCCACATTGGTGAGGGCCTCCTGAGCGATGCGGTAAAGAACGGTGCGGCTGGGGTTATCGAGCTTTTCAACTTCGGCAAAGGCGCTGAAAGCGGTGCGGATGCCGGTTTGCTCCGTGAAGTGCTTCAGGTAGGACCGCATGGCGGGTATGAGGCCGAGATCATCAAGCACGGCAGGCCTCAGATCACGGGCGAAGCGGTGGACGATGTCCACGGACTTCTCGACCAGGCGCTGGGTGATCTCGATCTTCTTGTGCAGATCTCGCGTGCTGGAGGTGGTCTTCGATTTGAGCGCAGCGAGCCGCATATTGATACCGGTGAGCGTCTGCGCGATGACGTCATGCAGCTCGCGGCTGATGTTCTTGCGCTCCTCCTCCTGGGCGGAGAGCAGGCGACGGGAGAGTAGGCGCAGCTCTTCTTGCATGCCGCGGGATTTTTCCAGGAGCTCGCCGGAGGTCTTCTCGCTGCTGCGCAGGGAGTCTTCCACATTGCGGCGGCGGTCGATCTCTCGTTTGAGGTCTTCGTTGGAAGTGGCTAGTTCCACCGTGCGCTGCGTAAGCGTCTCGATGATCACCTTCAAATGCACATTCGCCTCGCGTGCACCGCGGTGGGTCTCCTCAATGGGTGTGAGTGCCTCGGCAAAAAAGATGCCCGCATGGCCGATCACTCCCGCACGGCTGTGCTTCGTGTTCTCCGGCAGGATGAGCGCGGTCATGGCTTCCTCGTGCATGCGGGCGAGGTCAAGCGTTTCAAGACCAACGCTCACAGCGCGGTAGCCGAGCTTGCGAGCAGATTCGAGATTGGCGGGCGGATCTCCGCGCACATGACGCTGAAGGGCGGTGCGGTAGCTGCGGGCGAGTGCTTGTTTTTTAGCTTTCATGACGGAAACCCAACTCGTGGGCGAAGCGTTTGATCGTTTGCACGGATTCCTCTACCAATTGCTGCGTGGTGGCGATTTCCTGCGTGATGGAAGCGTGGTTGTCAGTCACCTCCTGTTTCAGTGCCAGCAGCCGGACATGCAGACCCAGCAGCGTCTGGGCGATTTCGTCGCGCAATTGATTGCTGACAAGGTGCTTCTCCTGCTCGTTTGCGGCCATGATTTGGTGTGCCATGCCCTTCAATTGCGCCTCCAGCACCCGCGATTCGCCCAGCAGCGCGTCGAATGCGCCCTGGCTGCTCTTCAATGACGCCTCGGAGGCCAGGCGGCTGCTTGTCTCCGCTTCCAGTTTACGTTTGGACTTTGCCAGCTCCTCGGTGCGCCTGCCGAGTGTTTCGATGATCTCCATCAAATGAGCGCTTGCCTCCAGGGCGATGCGGTGTGTCTCCTCCAGCGGCATCACGGCCTCGGTGAAAAACTCGTCGGCCTGCTTGGTCATCTCCTTGCGCTCCGATGGCGATGCCGCGCCCGGAAGCAGCTCCGCGAGCGCTTGATCATGGATGCGGGCGAGATCCAGCGTCTCCAGGCCGAGGGCCACGGCATGGTCACCGAGGCGGCGGTTTTGCGCCGCACCCGCGTCATCGCGGATGTGATGCCGCAGTGCCTTCAAGTAGCGACCTTCAAGCCGGTTCAGCGATGTTTGTTCGGTCATGATGGATAAATCATTGTTGGAGCAGCATGCCGGACGGTGCGCCACCCGGCCATGGGGTGATCACCCCATTGGTGCGGCATGCTCATCTGCCGCATCTTGCGATCACGATGATCCCCGCCTTCCATGTCTGCCTCGTCACCTGCATCATGATCGGTGCGATGCTGGCAAAGGGCGCGGATGATGTGAAGGCGCGTGCGCTCACCGCTGGCGAGGCGGCGTTTCTAAAGGCCGCCACCGCATCGGTCGCCTTGGAGAGCCGGCTCGCCCGGCTGGCGGTGCGCCAGGGCGGCGCCATCGAGCTCAAGGCCTACGCGGGCAGGCTCATCCTCGATCAGCGTCTGCTGAGCATCGAAATCAAGGGCCTCACCACGCAGGAGTTCAGGTCTGAGGCAGTCATGCTGCGTGAGGAGGATGTCACGCTGCTGCATCGGCTGGAAACCTGCGAGCTGGCGGCTTTTGATGCCGTGATGCTGGACGAGCTGATACGCAGCCATCAGGCGGCGCTTGCCTCGTTCGAGGCGCAGTGCCAGGACGGCGCGGGCATTCACCTGAAGGACTTCGTCTTGAGAACGTTCCTGCGGCTTCGTGCTCATCGGGACATGGTGGCGTGGTTTTCCACGAAGTGAATCCGCTCGTGTGACGCATCTGAACAGTGGGAATACACCCCATGGCCAAATCGAGGCTGGTTCGGGATCATCTCCGTGCCATGAAAGAAAATCTCACGACACCCAGTGATGCCTCGAAGAAAACCTCGAAGGCTGCCAACGGAAAATCCACCAACGGAAAATCCGTGCACACCTCGCCTTCCGCTCACTCCTTTGCTCCCTCGACCGATGCCGTGGCCCTCCGAGCCTATCTCTTGCATGAGAACCATGGTGCTGCCCATGGACATGACGTGGATGACTGGCTCGCTGCCGAAACAGCCCTCCGCGCCGAGCAAGGCCTCGCCCATACCTGAGAGATCACACACGGGATCGCTGCCATGCACTCTCTCCATCCATGCTCAAAATGCTCCATGCCGTGCCAACTGCATGATGCGCCCATGTGCGTGTGCAATCTCGTCACGCTGGCCGGGGAACACGCGCCCATTTCCTTTGGTTTGCGCTTAGGCCTGAACCACATCTACGGTGAGGATCATGTCCCGCCCTGCGTGCGCGGCCCTCTGGGCGCGGCCTACTGGTCTTTGGAATCGGATCCCGGCGGTGCTGAAGGCCATCTCGCCCAGCCTGGTCTGCACGCCGCCTTCGAGGAGGCCGAGGAGTAGGTCTTCACCCCATGGCGGCCATGGAGCGTGCTGGTGATGATCCGCTGCTTCTTGAACCTTCACTTCCACCATCCTATGCCCCGCAAACCCAAGACTGACTCGCCGCCCGAAACCAAAGCCAAGGACCACGTCTATAAGCTCGTCGAGCTTACCGGCACTTCAAAGTCCAGCGTCGAAGACGCTGTCGAAAAAGCCATCAAGCGTGCTCACAAGACTGTGAAGAACTTGAAATGGTTTCAGGTCATCGAAACACGTGGCACGATCGATAAAGGCAAGGTCGATCATTGGCAGGTCACACTCAAAGTCGGCTTCAACGTGGAGGACGCATGAAAACCACCCCAGACGAACTCACTCGGGCTGAGAAAAAGGCCGCCGCTGTCGTGACCCATGTCGAAATCACCACCGATATCGCCATCTGGGACGAAAGTGTCACTCCGGGCCTGCGGGCCAGTCCCGCGCCGGCAAAGAATGGCTACCACGATGCCGATGCACCCGGCCAGCAACTCAACGCCACCCAGCAATCAAAGGAATAGCCGGTGATCACCTCACCCGAGCATTCGCTAGAGCACTTCTCGCTGCGGACGCTTGTGCTTCTCGTGGTGTCTGCGGCAGGTATTTGGCTCTGCTATTTACTGGCGGAGCCATTCCTGCCTGCCTTGGCCTGGGCGCTTGCCTTATCGGTGCTCTTCACGCCGCTTCAGCGATGGCTGGAGTCAAAGTTCACTTACTCCGGAATGGCAGCTAGCATTGCGGTGATTGTCATTGCATTGATCGTGGTTGTCCCCGTGCTTTTTGTCGGGCAAAAACTCGTCCTGCAGGCTGCGAAGGGCGCACAGCTCATCGAGACGAAAGTGGCCTCCGGTGAATGGAGGCGTGCCATCGAGGCGCAGCCGCAACTGGCTCCGCTGGCAGACAAAATCGAAAGCGAACTAGATCTGCCTGGGACGGTGAAATCACTCGCTGCCTGGTTTAGCAGCACGGCGGGCGGCATTGTCGGTGGCTCCATGTTTCAGGTGATCAGTTTTGGACTGATCTTTTACCTGCTGTTCTTCTTTCTGCGGGATCGTCGCTTAGTCATCGCCTCGCTGTATCGCCTCTCACCCCTTGCTAGGGAGGAAACGGAGACGGTTCTTTTCCGTGTCCGCGACACCATCCAGGCCACTGTTTATGGCACCCTCGTCGTCTCCACCATCCAGGGCCTGCTGGCCGGGCTGATGTTTTGGTGGCTCGGTTTGCCTGCTCCGCTGTTGTGGGGCGTGGTGATGGCCATCCTCGCCGTCGTGCCGATGCTCGGCGCATTCGTCGTTTGGATTCCTGCCGCGCTTTTTTTGGCCTTGGAGGGTAGTTGGGGCAAAGCCATCATCCTCATCGCTTGGGGCATGCTCATCGTGGGCACCATCGACAATCTCTTGCGCCCCGTGCTCGTCGGAAATCGGCTCAAGCTGCATACCGTGCTCGCTTTCATCTCCGTGGTCGGCGGATTGATGAACTTTGGTGCAGCCGGGCTCATCCTCGGCCCGGTGGCGCTGACGATCACCACGGTGCTGCTGGAGGTCTGGCGCACGCGACCCGAGCCAACGCCCGTCAGCCAGCCAATGCCGCTCACAGATTCACTTCTTCTCAAAAAAGAGCGCCCTTGAGCGCTGGGAGAATGAAGGTGGTGAGACACTCCTGCCTTGAAGGATTCAACGTTTCATCGTTGATTGACTATCTGTCGTGAAAGCGCTTCCAGAGCTTGATTCATGGCGGAGACGCGTGCGGTCATGGAAGGCTGAAAGATGGAGATCGGCACAATGAGGCGAAAAAAGTGCGAGCGGGTCTCCTCGCCCGTCACAGGCTGGAGTTTCCAAATGCCTTGGAGAATCATTTGATTCGCCGTGTCAGGCTCAAACTGGGTGATTCTAACTTCGAGGAGATGCGTGTAGTCCAGCGTGGAGAAGCTCTCGACGGGCTGAATGTTCATGCAACCCGTGAGGCGGCTCAAATTGCTCGCCAGGACGCGGGAGATGCCCACATCCAGTGATTCGGCCCACAGATCGTGCTGGCTCAGCATGAGCTGGCCATCCTTTCGCATGATGAGCTGCATGCGGTCTAGATAGCTCGGAATGGAGGGGCGATTGATTGCGATGGCCGGTGAGGACGCAGTGAGGACGCGTTCAGGCACCAGCGGCTCCAGAAGATGACGAATGGCGCTGTCTTTGACGGGTTTGAAGGTGCTGCAAGCGGTGAGAACGATCACGGCGAAAGCGGAGAGCGAGGAGTGTTTCATGGCCGGGTGTCTTTGCCGAGCAGCAACGCGTTCGGATTTTGTTTGAGGTCGTTGGCGAGTTCTTTGATGGCCCTGGAGGCTCGCTCCGCCTCCTCCAGCACGTTTTGCAGCCGCATCAGCACCGGGGCGCGTGGATTGGAGACTTTGGAGATGTCAGCGGAGGCTTCTTCGAGTTTCGACAGAGCGGCGGATGCTTGCTGCATCGCTTTTTTGAAGTCACTCAGCACCGGATCAAGCGCAGCATCAGCCTTCTTGGCGAAGCTATCAAAGCTCGCCATCGCCGCATCCATGTTGTCGATGGCGGCGGTGAGTTTCGCATTGCCGGTGAGCACGCGGACGTTGTCCGTGATGACCACGAGGTTGTCGTTGATCTCCTTCATCTTCATCGCGCTGATCTGCGTCTTTGCGCCCACCAGCATTTCTTGGATCTCTTTCACCATGCCCGCGAGGTCGATCCCATCGAGCTTTTTTAAACCCTCCTGGATGCCTGCGAGCAGCGCATCGAGCTCCGTGCCAATGCTAGGCACCACGGGGTAGGGCGACTTCACTTGAGGCTTAAAGTCGAGAACCTTGGCATCCGGCGAGATGTCAAACTCGATGGTGAGCTGGCCTGTCACAAAGCTTTGCTGCTTCATGCGTGCGCGTAGCCCTTCGGCCACGGCTTTCTTGACGCCTGCCTCGGTCGAGAGATCGATGCCTCTGCCTGAGGTCGAACTGACGCAGCGCAATTCCTTCTCCGACAACTCGATGAGCACGGGAATGATTCGACGGTTCTGCTGCTCGTCGATGATGACCTGGATGGACGTGACGCGGCCTATGGCCACGCCGCCGAAGCGCACCTCAGAGCCGACCAGCAAGCCATCGGCGCTTTTTTCAAAGTAGAGTTGAATCAGGCTGGTCTTTTCGAAGAATTTACCTGCGCCGAACAGCACGAGCGCTGTGCCGCCAAGCAGGAGGCCGATGAGCGTGAAGAGGCCGATGAGGGTGGGGCTGGCTTTCTTGCTCATGGGGGTGGTGTGGCTGGGGTGTCGCCGCGATTGAGGAAGAGCCGCACGGCGGGGTTGTCCGAATGGTCACGCAGTTCACACGGCGGACCGATGGCTCCCTGCTTTTTCGTCGCGGAGTCGAGAAAGAGAGCCTTCGTGCCGATGCTGAAGATGCTGGCCAGTTCGTGCGTGACGATGACGATGGTGGAGCCCTGGCTGTCTCGCAGGCCCAGGATCAAGTCATCCAATCGGCGTGAGCTGAGGGGATCGAGACCCGAGCCAGGCTCATCCAGGAAAAGGATGTCTGGGTCCAGTGCCATGGCCCGTGCGATGCCCGCACGCTTCTTCATGCCGCCACTGATCTGCGCCGGATAAAAGTCCTCAAAGCCCGAAAGCCCCACCAGCGCCAGTTTATAGGCCACGAGGTCGCGCACGGTCGCTGCGGCCATCTTACCAGATTCCTCCAAAGGCATCGAGATGTTCTCACCCAGCGTGAGTGATGACCACAACGCCCCAGATTGGTACATGACGCCAAAACGACGCATGAAGGCACTGCGCTCATCAGGAGCGGTCGCGGTGAAGTTCTCCTCGCCATAGAGAATGCTGCCTTTTGCGGGCTCCTGCAGGCCGATGAGATGGCGGAGCAGGGTGCTTTTGCCGCAACCGCTACTGCCCATGATGACAAAGATGTCTTTGTCCTCGATCTCGAAATTCAGGTCGTGCATGACCACCAGATCACCATAGGCCATGGTGAGGTCGCGGACGGTTATTTTGGCGGCCATGATCAGATTTCCAGGAGGGTGAAGATGGCGGCGAAAGCAGAGTCTAAAACTACGATGGCCGTGATGGAGGCGACGACAGCCTGCGTGGTGGCCTCACCCACCGCAGCGGAGGATTTGCCCGCCTGCATGCCCATCATGCAGCCGCTCATGGCGATGGTGGCACCGAAAAAGACGCTCTTGATGACGCCAAGTGAGGAGTTTGTCATGTCCAGTGAGGCGAGCGTTTCATTCCAATACAACTCCGCCGGAATGCCCACGAATGAACCGACCAGCATGCCGCCGAGGATGCCGATGGCATCCGCATAGATCGTCAGCAGCGGCATCATCAGCACTAGGGCCAGCAGCCGTGGCAGCACCAGGAAATCGAAGGGATTAAAGCCAAAGGTGCGCAGCGCATCGATCTCCTCATTCGCTTTCATGCTGCCGATGTGCGCCGCGAATGCCGCGCCAGTACGCCCGCTCATGATGATGGCGGTCATGACCACACCCATCTCCCGCACCATCGCGATGCCGACGAGATCGGCGACATACAAGTTCGCTCCGAAGTGCGTGAGCTGCACATTCCCCACAAAGGCAAGAATGAGACCGATGAGGAAGCTGATGAGCGCCACAATCGGCAACGCCTCCGCGCCGCATTGCTGCAAGATCATCCAAAAGTCCGCAGAGCGGAAACGACCACGCCCGGTGCAAAATCGTGCCAGCGAGAGTACGGTGAGCCCCGCAAACTCCAGGAAGGCTTGAACTTTGCCGAAGAGGTCCAACGTCACCCTGCCTAGCTTGTCGATGGCTGATTCTTTATCGGTTTCGAGCGCGGTATCGCTTTCCTCAGGCACTGCGAGAGCCAGCTCTAGCAAGCCGCGTAGATTGTCTGGCAATCCCTCCATCGGTGGCAGTTCCTTCTTGTCCTTCGTGAACGTGGAGACACTGCGAAAGTGGACCAAAAGAAACGCAGGCAAGGTGGAGTCGTAAAATCCCAGTGCAGCCAAGCCGTAGCGGGCCGGGAGACGATCCGGCGGCTTGCCACTCACTTTCACCGCAGGCCCCTCGCGCCTCCAATCACCCGCGAGCTCCAAACTCACAGCTTCCCCGTCTTGTTGCCAAGCAGCGGTGGGAGGAGGATGAGGTTGTGTTGTCATCCGAGAGCTTGTGACAGAGAGGTCGTCCAAAGAATCGCTTCCTTCGTCTGCCGCTGCCATGGGGTGAAGGCCCCATCGTATTCAGGCCGCGCTGGCGCTTAGCATCGCCATCTCATGAAAACACTCTTCACCTCCGAAGCGGTCTCTAAAGACGGACGCTCGGGAACGCTTCAATCGCCCGATGGACTTCTTGACGTCGCCTTGGGCAATCCATTGGAAGCAGGCATCGAAAAACGCGGCCCGAACCCCGAACTGCTCTTTGCCGGAGCCTATTCCGCCTGCTACCACGGCTCCTTGGTGAATGCCGCACGCCGCATGGGCACGACCATGGATGGTTCCACCGTCCGTGCCCTCGTGAGCCTCGTCGAGGACGATCATGATGGCTATGGTCTCGCGGTGGAAATGCACGCCCTCCTGCCCGGCGTCGAGCCTGCCCAGGCTCTGCGCATCATGGAGGCTGCGAATCAAACCTGCCCTTACTCCAAAGCCTTGCGTGGCGAGGCTTCCTTTACTCTCGTGGTTGATTCCGCACCGCCTGAGCCTACCTGAGCACGCTGGGGTGTTCGCCCCATGGTGAAAAGGAAATGCCGCTGGATGCTCAGGGCCTCCATGAACCTCACGCACCTGCATCTCGCCCTCAATCACGTCCCTGTTCTCGGCACCGCCTTTGCGCTGGCTCTGCTCGTTTTTGGCATCTGGCGGAAGAGCAACGAACTGAAGAAAACAGCGCTCTGCGCCTTCGTCGTAATCGCAATCATGGCCGTGCCAGCTTATCTCACCGGTGAACCTGCGGAAGATGGCGTCGAAGGCCTTCCGGGTGTCTCAGAAGCGATCATCGAGCAGCATGCAGAAGCGGCGGGCGTGGCTTTTGCGAGCATCGGAGTTCTCGGCGTGATCGCGCTGCTCGGTTTGCTCGCTTTGCGACATGGAAAAGCCGTTCCCGCGTGGTTTGCAGGCCTCATGGTCATCACGTCGCTCACCGTGAGCGGTTTGATGGCCTGGACGGCGAACATCGGCGGCCAGATCCGTCACACTGAAATCCGAGTCGGAGCCGCACCCTCGACAGCCATCAGCAAAGACCGCGATTAAGCCGAAAACATGCTCCCAGCCTTCTCATTGCTACTTTCGATGCTATGGCAGAGAGAAGTGATTGTCATCGCGATGCTCGCACTGCCCTCCTGTGTCGGAAAAAGGGCCGCGCGAAATGGCTGCGGATGCCGTCGTGGTGACTGCGAGGTGGCAGCAGGGTTCGTCTTTGCCAAAACCGCTCGAAGTGGCGCTTTGGTGGCGGCGGTTTCGTGATCCGGTATTGAATGAACTGATCGCTGGGGCGCTCAAGGCGAGCCCGACGGTCCGTTCAGCTTTGGAGAAGGTGACAGAGTATCGTGCGCGGCGTGGCGTAGAGTCGGCAAACTTGTTTCCATCGCTGGTGGCGAATCAATCGGGGCGTGGAGCACGCACGAAGAGCGGCATCACGGATGTCATCACCACGAGCGAGAGCTACAAAGCCTCGTTCGATGTGAGCTGGCAGGTGGATTTGTTTGGGAAGCAGTTTCAAACGCTCAAAGCAGCCACGGCGGACCTCGAACAGATTGGCGATAACTTTTACGGAGCGCAGGTCACGCTCGTGGCGGATGTGGCGACGGCGTATGTCGCGCTGCGTTCGGCGGAGGCGCAGTTGAGCGCGTTGCAGCGCAGTCTCGGCACGCGGGGCGAGACGGTGCAGCTCACGCAATGGCGCGAGCAGGTGGGCACGGGCGATGCGCTCGACACGCAGCGCTCCATCAGCACGCTGGAGCAGGCGCGGGCCTCCATGCCTGCGCTGCAATTCAGCGTCGTGCAGAGCAAAAATCGGCTCGCGCTGCTCTCGGGCCGCACACCGGGTTCGCTCGATTCGCGGCTCGCGGGCTCGCGTCGCGTGCCGGAGATGATTTCGCGCATCGCGGCTGGCGTTCCCGCTGAGGCTCTGCGTCAGCGGCCTGATGTGCGTGCGGCTGAGCATGCGCTGGAGGCCGCGTTTGCCCGCACGCAGTCCGCGAAGCGTGCGCGGCTGCCTTCACTGAATCTGATCGGCTCCATCGGCATCGATGCCCTCAAGGCGGGGAACATCTTTTCACCTGAAGCCGCCATCGCAAGCATCCTCGCGGGGTTGGCCACGCCGGTGATCGATGCGGGCCGCATTCGGCAAAACATCCGCGCCGTGAGTTCACGCGAGCGACAGGCGCTCATCGCGTATGAGGCCACCGTGCTCAATGCGCTCGCCGAAGTCGAAAACGCGCTCGCTGCGGTGCGTCGCTATGCCGAGCAGCATCGCATCGTCGAAAAAGCCGCCGCTGCGGCGCGAGAGGCTGTGACACTCGCTGCTTGGCAATACGAGGCCGGTCATGTGGATCTGCTCGTTTGCTCGATGCGCAGCGCACGCTGCTCACACTGGAGCAGCAGGACGTCACCACCATGGCGCAGAGCGCCAATGCCTGCGTGCAACTCTACCAAGCTCTCGGCGGAGGTTGGGTACCTTTTTAGTATGAAATCTTCCACGCCATTACCTCCCATTGATCTCGCCAAAGCCGTTCAGGCCAGCGGAGCCAAGGGGCACTTCAAACGCAACGATATCCTCGGCCTCATCGTCATCGCCCTCGGCCTGGGCGGATGGTATTGGCGCAGCCGCATCGAAAAGGCCAAACAACAAG
>Ga0114981_10001083_pt1 | contig 17859 bp, 8 predicted proteins | sample S_140806_MF_Meta_FD_87028 | JGI IMG/M metagenome (GOLD analysis project Ga0114981, IMG submission 87028) | Freshwater microbial communities from Lake Simoncouche, Canada to study carbon cycling - S_140806_MF_MetaG | ecosystem: Environmental > Aquatic > Freshwater > Lake | place: Lake...
CCGTGGTGAATGTGATCGTGCTGGTGCAGGTCTTTTATCTCTTCAACTGCCGCGCTTTGAAGCACACCGCACTGTCCGCCGGCCTATTCAAGAACCGCTGGGTCATCGCCGGAGCACTGACGATGCTGACCGCCCAGGTGCTCTTCACGCATAGCGCCGTGCTGAACCACCTCTTCCACAGCGCCCCCATCTCCGCCGCAGCTTGGCTCCGCGTCATCGCCGCCGCCGTCATCGTCTTCATCGTCGTCGAGATGGAGAAGTGGATGAGGTTTCACCGAAAAAGGTAGGGTTTCACCCCATGGCGGAAAACGAAGCCGCGTGCTCCGGTGCGGCACATGCACACACACATCGGTCTCTGGATTGATCATCGCCGCGCGGTGATCGTTTTTCCCTCCAAACTCAGCGAAGAAACCACCACCATCCTCTCCCAGGCGGAGCGGCATCAGCGACGTGCGGAAGGTGCCCTGCCCACCGAAGCCTTCGAGGCCCAACGCGTGCAGGCAGATGATGTGCAGGACCGCAAATTCGAGCATCAGCTCCAGGGCTTCTATGATGAAGTCATCGCCGTGGTGCATGGCGCGGCGTCGTTGTTTGTCTTTGGACCCGGTGAGGCGAAAGGCGAGCTGGTGAAGCGTCTCGCCCATGAAAAGCCCACCACACGCAGCGTGAACGTGGAAACGGCCGATAAGATGACCGACCGGCAGATCGCCGCGAAGGTGCGTGAGCATTTCCAAAGCGACACGCCGGTGATCGTGCTGCGCTGATTGGGGTGATGACCCCATGGCGTCAAAGTGCGACCAGCGCCTATCGCTCGGGCGATGAAAAACAAACTCACCCACACGCGAAACAGTCTGCCGGAAAAAATACGCCTCGAAATGGCCTCTCTGCTTCAGGACCGGCTGGCGGACTCCATCGACCTGATGATGCAGGCCAAACAGGCCCATTGGAATGTGAAGGGGCCGAACTTCATCGCCCTGCACGAGCTTTTCGACAAGGTGTACACCGAGACCGGCGAGCACGTGGACCTCATGGCGGAGCGCATCGTGCAGCTTGGTGGTGTGGCGCGAGGCACGGTGCGCGTCGCGGCGGAAAAATCCACGCTGCCGGAATACCCCGTGGATATCTCCAGCGGTCGAAAACACGTCGCGGAGCTAGCCCACGCGATCGCCTTTTATGGCGAGCAAGTGCGCAAAGCCATCGAAACGGCCAACCAGCTCAAGGATGCCGACACGGCGGACATTTTCACCGAAGTCTCCCGCAGTGCCGACAGCAGCCTGTGGATCGTCGAGGCGCATGAACAAGCCGAACATTGATCCCAATATGAAAGCACTCGTTTACCACGGCCCCAGCTCGAAAAGCCTCCAGGACATGCCAAAGCCCGCCCTGCAGAATGCGACGGATGCCATCGTGCGCATCACGAAGACCACCATCTGCGGCACGGATCTGCACATCCTCAAAGGAGACGTGCCCAGCGTCACCGAAGGTCGCATCCTCGGCCACGAGGGCACCGGCGTCGTCGAAGAGATTGGCAGCAGCGTCACCCGCTTTCATGTGGGTGACCGCGTGATCATCTCCTGCATCACCGCCTGCGGAAAATGCGAATTTTGCCGCCGTGGCATGTGCTCTCACTGCGAGCATGGCGGCTGGATTCTCGGCAACACCATTGACGGCACGCAGGCAGAGCATGTGCGCATCCCGTGGGCAGATACGAGCCTACACCCCATCCCGGCGGACGCTGATGAGGAGGCCATGGTCATGCTCAGTGACATCCTGCCCACCGGCTATGAATGCGGCGTGCTGAATGGCTGCGTGAAGCCCGGCGACACCGTCGCCATCATCGGCGCGGGTCCCATCGGCCTCGCGGCGCTGCTCACGGCCCGTTTTTATGCACCGGCGGACATCATCATGATCGACCAGGATGAAAGCCGACTCGACATCGCCAAAAAACTCGGTGCCACCATGCTCATCGACACCCGCGATGGCCGTGCGGTGGAGAAGGCCATGGCCATGACACTCGGCAAAGGCGTGGACGTCGCCATTGAGGCCGTCGGCGTGCCGGAGACCTTTGAGCTGTGCCAGTCCATCATCGCCGCCGGAGGCCACATCGCCAATGTCGGCGTGCATGGCGAAAGCGTGCCGCTGCATTTAGAGACGCTGTGGTCGCGGAACATCACCATCACGACCCGCCTCGTGGATGCCGTGACGACGCCGCTGCTGCTCAAAACCGTGATCGCTGGCAAGCTGGAGCCGAAGCAGCTCATCACCCATCGTTTTGCCCTGCACGACGTGCTGGCAGCCTACGAGACCTTTGGCAACGCGGCCCGCGAGCATGCGCTGAAGGTGATCCTCACTTGCTAGATCGCGAGGTAGAGCCCAGCGGCAACGAGTTGGCGAAGCAAAGTTATCCTCTCGCTCCGCGAGAGGACCATGACACATGGCAGGCTCGCAAGCTTTACAACTACAGGCACCACGTGGTTCGCGAGAGCCTATCGCTCATCTCGACGGAGCGAGATGGCCACTGTGCTGGCGCACGTCCGCTGCCTTCATGTGATTGGAAGGCTTTTCAACCTAGCTCGAATGAGTCTGGGGCATGCACCCCATGGTGAGGCATTCGTGGCTGGGCGAGACTCACGACCATGAAATCTCACTCACCCCCTCCTTTCTTGCTCTTGGTCACCGCTTTCGCCGCTCTCGGCCTCGCCTCATGCGTCGTGCCGGGGAGTTACGACGATGGCAGTTACGGGAGCCGCGGTCGCTCCTCCTACAGCAGTGGCGTCGGTATTTTCACCACCCTGCCTGTCGGCTACGCCGGAAACGCCTACTACCACGGCAACCGCTACTACTCCGGCGGTCGTTATGAAACCGGAGCCTTCAATTACCAGGGTCGTCGCTATGACAACCGCTACCAGCAAGGCAATGGCTCCTACCTCTACGGCGGTCAGCACCAGCACTACCCCGGCCATTCATCCTCCCACGGTCGCGGCTCACACGCCTCCTTGATGCCCGGCGCAGGTTTCCAACCCAGTTACTCCCCCTTCCGGCGGCCATGAATCTGCTCACGCTGCTAAGGCGATTACCCCGCTTTGTTCCGCTCCGATCTCCGGTGTGCATGACGCCGGAGATCAAGCGCCCAGATTTCATCCCCCGCCCGGCCTCGAACTGTGATCGCTATGGTCATGTGATCGTGGCCGGTCCGCCGTGAGCCGGAAAAAACAAGGAAGGCGCAGTCTTGACCCACTTTTGCCGCAAAAATTGGAAGTGCATGGCCGTTGGCACAAACGTATCGCCCGCTGACACTTTCATACTATGCTCAAAATGCTCTCCCTCGCACTTCTGACACCCGCAGCCGCCTTCGCGGGTGTCGAGTTCAACAAGGACATCCGCCCCATCCTCGCGGACGCGTGCTTTCACTGCCACGGGCCTGATCCAGGCACGCGGAAGGCTGGGTTGAGGCTGGATACCGAAGCGGGCTTTTTCACGGCCAGGAAGGGCGAGGAGCCCACCGTGATCAAAGGCCAACCCGAGAAGAGCAGCCTCTACCAGCGCCTGCTTTCGACGGATGAAGACGAGATCATGCCGCCGCCGGAGTCGCACAAGGAGCTGAAGCCTGCGCAGATCGCCATGATCAAAACATGGATCGAGCAAGGCGCTCCCTGGCAGCCGCATTGGAGCCTGATCCCTCCGCAAAAGCCCGCCGAGCCGACGGTGAAGGACAAAACCTGGGGGAAGAGTCCGGTGGATCGTTTTGTCTTATCAAAGCTCGAAGAAAAAGGCCTCAAACCCGCCCCTGAAGCAGATGCGCACGCTCTCATTCGTCGTGTGAGCCTTGATCTCACTGGTCTGCCGCCTTCGCCGGAGTTGGTGAATCGTTACGCCACCGCTGACAAGCTCACCGACGCGCAACTCAATGCGCTCGCCGATGAACTCATGAAGTCGCCGGCCTACGGCGAGCACCGCGCCCGCTACTGGCTGGATGCCGCGCGTTACGGTGACTCCCACGGCCTGCATTTCGACAAACCACGCGAGATGTGGCCCTACCGCGATTGGGTGGTGAATGCTTTCAATCGCAATCTGCCTTTCGATCAGTTCACCATCGAGCAGATCGCCGGTGATTTGCTGCCAAAGCCGACGGAGGACCAGCTCGTGGCCACCGGCTTCCAACGTTGCAACATCACCACCAATGAAGGTGGAACCATTGATGAAGAAAACCTCGCCAACTATGCCGCAGATCGCGTGCAAACCATGGGCTGGGTTTACATGGGGCTCACCACGAACTGCTCGCAGTGCCACGATCATAAGTTCGATCCCATCACGCAGCGTGACTACTACTCGATGGCTGCTTTCTTTCGCAATACGACGCAGAAGGCCAAAGACGGCAATGTGAAGGACGGCCTCGGCCCTGTCCTTGTGTTACCAGCGGAGAAAGACCGCCCGCGGTGGACGGCATTGCCCGCTGAGATCGCTGCTTCACAAAAGCTGCAAAATGAAGCACGCACCGCCGCAGCGAAGCCTTTTGAGACATGGTTTGCCACCGCCAAGCCTGCGGACCTAGCCGCTGACATTCCGACGAAGGGCATCATCGCCCACATCCCGCTGAATGAAGGCAAAGGCCAGGAAGTCGCGGCCACCTGTGGCGAGACAAAGACCGCGAAGACCTTCAAATCTGCGGGTGTCATCACCTGGAAACCGGATGGCAAACTCGGCCCGGCACCTGAGATCAAACCCGGCAGCAATTTTGACCTTGGCGATGTGGGGAATTTCGAGAAGGACAAGCCCTTCAGTTATGGCCTCTGGTTCCGCTCAGGCAATGTGACACAGAGCGGCAGCATCCTCGCCCGCATGGACGAGAAGAACGGCTTCCGTGGCTGGGACATCATGCAGTCGGCGAACAAAGTGAGTGTCCACATCATCAGCAAGTGGCCCAGCGACGCCTTGAAAGTGACCACCGCCAAACCGGCGCTTCGTGCCGGCGTCTGGCAACACCTCTTTGTGACCTATGACGGCAAAGGCAAAGTCGGCGGACTCCGCATCTATGTGGATGGTGTGGACACGCCGGTGAAGACCGATGCAGCCTCGCTGAAGGGAAGCATTGTCACCAGCACACCGACCAAAATCGGCCAGCGCAGTTCCACCCCCCTTCGTGAAGGCGGCGTTCAAGACATCCGGCTTTATGACCGCCAGCTCACTGCCACGGAAGTTCAGACGCTTGCCAAGGTGGTGCCGCTTCAGCAGTTCGTCGGAGCCAAAAAGATCCATCCCAAAAACCGCGAGGCACTTTTCGATCATTATCTCGCCACACGCGACAAGGCTTATCAGACCGCTTCAACTCAAACCAACAAGCTCACCGCTGAGAAGGAAGCCATCAAGGCACGCAGCCCCATCACCCACATCCAGGAAGAGAAGATGGACGCCAAACCCATGGCGAACATCCTCATGCGTGGAGCCTATGACAAAGTCGGCGAGCAGGTCGATGCTGCGGTGCCCGCCGCGCTCGGCAAACTCGCACCCGACGCTCCGAAGAACCGTCTTGGTCTCGCGCAGTGGCTTGTCGATGCCAAGAATCCGCTCACCGCACGCGTCACCGTGAACCGCTTCTGGCAGGAACTCTTCGGTGCCGGCATCGTGAAGACCAGCGACGACTTCGGCATCATGGGCAGTGCTCCCACGCATCCTGAATTGCTCGACTGGCTCGCCGTCGAGTTCCGCGAAAGCGGCTGGGATGTGAAGCGCTTCCTCAAGATGCTCCTCACCTCTGCCACTTACCGTCAGGTCGCGCTCATCACGCCGGAGAAGATCGAAAAAGACCGCGACAACTCCCTCCTCAGCCGTGGCCCGCGTTTCCGCATGGATGCCGAGATGATCCGCGACTACGCCCTCGCCGCCAGCGACACGCTCTCACCTCGCATGGGAGGCCCTGGCACCATGCCGTATCAGCCCGAAAACATCTGGGAAGTCGTCGGCCTCGGCACCGAGAAGTACAAGCAAGACAACGGCGAAAACCTCTACCGCCGCACGCTCTACAACTTCTGGAAGCGCATGTCCCCTTCCCCCAACATGGACATCTTCAACGCGCCCTCGCGTGAAGTCAGTTGCGTCCGCCGCGACCGCACCAACACCCCGTTGCAAGCGCTCGTCACCATGAACGACCCGCAGTTCATCGAAGCCGCCCGTAACCTCGCGCAGAAGGCCATCGCCTGCGGCTGCAACGATGACGCCAAAGCGCTCGCCTACCTCGCCGAACGCGTGCTTTGCCGTCCGCTGAAAGCCAAAGAGCAGCCCATCCTCACCACTAGCCTCGCCGACCTCCGCAAGCACTACACCACCAGTGCCGCCGACACCGAAGCCCTCCTCAAAGTCGGCGAATCCACAGTCGATGGGAAGCTCCCCAAAGCCGAACTCGCGGCGTGGACGATGCTCACGAATCAGATGCTGAACCTGGATGAGGTGCTGAATAAGTAATCCAACACTCATGCCCTCCGACGCTCCATATCCCTTTCCGGGACTCAACCCCTACTTCGAGGCGGAGTGGTTTCAGGTACATCCTTTGATGATCGCGTACGCGCTAGGCCAGATTCAAAGGCAGCTCCCCAAAGATCTCAGGGTGGTTATCGAGCAGGGCATGTCGATCTCAGCCAGACCACCCGAAGAAGACAAGCGAGCACGTCCAGATGTCTCCGTGTGGAAACTGCGTGAGGATACGCTGCTCGCCACCGCACCTCCAAACTTTGTGCCGCCTTTGACTCGGACGGTCACCTCGCCCAAGCCCAGGCATCTCGCCATCAGGCAAAGCAATGGCGATTTGATCACCGCTATCGAATTCCTCAGTCCCACTAATAAACATTCCGGCGGTGCCATCGCCTACCTGCAAAAGAGGCAGAGCATCATCGGCATGGGGGTGAACCTCGTCGAGGTTGATCTGATCAGGAAATGGGGACTCGCGCTGGCCCAGTTCGAGACGGATGAGATGGCAGCATCCATCCGCCTGCCGGGTGCACTCATCCCCGCTCACTCGGTGAACGTTTTCCGAGCCGAAAACCCGCTTGAGCGTGAGATCTATCCCATCACCTACCAGCTTCCTCTTCCTGCCTGCAAGGTTCCACTTCGCCCAGATGATTCCGACATCTGGCTCGACCTCCAAAAGCTTGCTGAGCAATGCCACACAGACTGCGCCTTCGATAAAACAACCGATTACACACGCCCACCCGAACCACCGCTCTCACCCGAAGATACCACCTGGCTCGATGCCCACCTCAAAGCCAAAGGCTTCCACTAAGTCATCTCACTTGAAACCTTGAAACCTTAAACTTTAAACCTTCCCCGCCCCCCATGAACATCCTCCAAGAATGGAACACCTATCAAACTCGTCGTCAGCTCTTCGCTCGCGGTAAAAATGTGCTCGGTGGGGCGGCGCTGGCTTCGCTGTTTGGTGAGGCCTTGGCAAATGCATCGAATGCACATGCTCAAGGGCCGCAGTTCCCGCCGAAGGCCAAGCGGGTGATCTACCTGCACATGGTCGGTGGACCGGCGCAGATGGATTTGTTCGACTACAAGCCGCAGATGCAGGCCTATTATGACAAAGACCTGCCGGAGAGCATTCGCAATGGCCAGCGACTCACCACGATGACCAGTGGGCAGGCGCGTTTCCCCATCGCTCCGTCGAAATTTGCTTTCAGTGCTGCGGGTCAGTGCGGCATGATGATGAACACGCAATTGCTGCCAAACCTCGCCAAGAATGCCGATGACATCTGCTGGATGCGTTCGCTGCATACGGAGGCCATCAATCACGAGCCGGCCATCTGCGCCATGCAGACGGGCAACCAGATCGGCGGGCGCCCCTGCCTCGGTTCCTGGGCTTCTTACGGCCTCGGCTCAATGAACTCGAACCTGCCCACCTTCGTCGTGCTCATCGCCACGCCGAGCAATCGCGAGCAGGAGCAGGCGATCTCCTCGCGCTTGTGGTCCAGTGGTTATTTGCCCGGCGAGCACGCGGGCGTGAGCTTCCGCAGCAAAGGCGACCCCATTCTCTACATCAACAACCCGCCCGGCGTGCCCGATAGCGTGCGCAAGCGCACCATCGAAGGCCTGAACGCCCTCAACGAGATCAACTACCAAGAAGTTGGCGACCCCGAAACGCACACGCGCATCCAGCAATACGAAATGGCCTTCCGCATGCAGGCCAGCGTGCCGGAACTCACCGACATCACCAAGGAGCCCGATCACATCTACAAACTCTACGGCGAGGAAGCGAAAAAGCCCGGCAGCTTTGCCAACAGCGTGCTCATGGCCCGCCGACTCGCCGAACGCGGCGTGCGCTTCATCCAGATCTACCACAACAACTGGGACCATCACTCCAACGTCGGCGGTCGCATGCCCAGCCAGTGCAAGGACGTCGATCAGCCCTGCCATGCCCTCATTCAGGATCTCAAACAACGCGGCATGTTTGATGACACCCTCATCATCTGGGGCGGCGAATTTGGCCGCACCATCTACAGCCAAGGCGGTCTCACCAAAGAGAACTATGGCCGCGACCACCACCCACGTTGCTTCAGCATGTGGATGGCCGGAGGTGGCACCCGCGGCGGCCAGATCTACGGCGAGACGGATGACTTCAGCTACAACATCGTCAAAGACCCGCTCCACATCAGCGACTTCCACGCCACCGTGCTCCACCAACTCGGCTTCCACGCAGACCGCTTCAGCTTCAAGACGCAGGGCCTTGACGGCAAGCTCATCGGCGTAAACCCCGCGAAGGTGGTGAAGGCGCTGCTGGCATGATCTGACTCGCTGGCTAGTTTTTGAATTCCCTGTTTTGAAAAGCTTGGCGTAGGGTAGGGGCAACCACCCTTCCCTGCCCGCTGTTTATGCCGCCGAAGCTCCATCTCCGCGCCAACTGGCACACGCTCGCGATGATCGCGATGCTGGCGGCGATGTGGTATGCGGCGGAGGCGCAGTCGAATGGGGCGGCGTATCTGCTGGCCTTGCTGGCGGGGCTTTTGACGCTGGTCTCGATGCTGCATGCGAGGGCGAATCTGCGTGGGCTGCGGCTGCGGGTGAGATCGGTGGGCACGGCAAAGGAGGGCGGGAGTGCTCGGGTGAGGCTGGAGGTGCGCCATGAGGGGCCGAAGGAAGCGTGCGGGGTGGAAATCCAGGTGGTGGATGGCGGGAGCAGTGTGTTTGTGGACCGACTGGAGGCGGGGCAATCCCGCGTGGTGGAGTTGCAGGCACCGTCGCTAGGCACGCTGCGATTTTTGGCGCGGAGTGTGTATCCGCTGGGCCTCTACAAGGTGGAGATGGTGGTGGAGACGAGAACCCCACGCCGGGTGCATGCGAGGGCGGCGGGCAGCCTGCCCTTGCCCGCTGCGCAGCCACTGGGGGCGGAGACGCGGCAGCAGGCGGCCTCCCGCATTGGCACGGTGGGCGCGGGACGCGGTGGGGATGATTTCGCGGGGACTCGGGAGTTTCAGCCGGGGGACTCTCCCCGGCATATCGACTGGCGGGCGGTGGCACGGGGCAGGCCTCTGGTGGTGAAGACCTGGGCGAATGAAGCGAGTGAAGCGGTCGTGCTGGATTGGACGGCACTAGAGCTGCCGAGCGAGGCGAAAGCGGGTCAATTGGCCCGCTGGATGGAAATCTGCGAGCGGGAGGAGCGGCTGTATGAGCTGCGTTTGCCCTTGAAGACGATCCCGGCAGGTCGCGGGGAGACTCATCACCGGCAGTGCCTGGATGCGTTGGCGGATTGGACCTCATCGCTGGACGCGGAGGCGGCAGGCAAAGGCCGAGCGGCGCTGCGGCAAGGCAGCGGAAAGGTGAGATCGAGTTTCGAGAGTTCCTCGCACCTTCCGAGAGGTCCGCTGGTGGCGCTGAGTGTGGCGCTGGTGGCGAGTTTTTTGCCATTGATCGAGGTGATCACTGTCCCGTGCCTCGTGCTGGCGTTGCTGTGTTTTGCCTGGCGGCTGGTGCTGAGGCGGGAGGCTCCGCCACTGGTGGTGCGGCTGCTGATGCTGGCGGCGGGGGTGGCGGCGGCCTGGATCGGCTATGGCGGCCAGGCGAGCATGGAGGCGGGGATCGCCCTGCTGGCGGCCCTGGCGGGAGTCAAACTGCTGGAAAGCCGTGCTCCTCGTGAATTTCAGGTGCTGGCGCTGATCGGGTGGTTTCTGTGCCTGTGCGGCATTGTGATGGATAATTCCCTGCCACGGATGCTGTGGTGCCTGGGGGTGTTTTTGTTGATCGCGGGCTGCATGACGCGTTTCCGCCTGAGCGTGCCGGGTGTGTGGCGTCCGGCCAAAACAACGGCTCTGATGTTTGCCCAGGCGCTGCCGCTGCTGGTGGTACTATTCCTGGTGATGCCACGCGGGCTGCTGAATTTGCAGGCGACGTTTGGAGGTCGCTTCATGGAGAGCGGGATCGCCTCGGAACTGGCCCCCGGTAGCATCACGAAGGTGGCGCTGCGGATGGAGCGTGCCTTCCGAGCGGAGTTTCCCGAGGGTGGCGTGCCGCCGAACGACCTGCGCTACTGGCGCTGCCTGACTTTGGCGGAATGTGATGGCCTGAGCTGGCGGCGCGGGGAGCGATTCGGCCTGAAGCAGAATCCAGTAAGGCCTGCCGCGGGCGAGGCGGTGCGGCAGGAGCTTCAAATCGAGCCCCATGGTCAGCGATGGCTGCCGGCGCTGGATGTGCCGCTTCTGGTGCTGAGCGGCGGGGCGGCACTGACGCCGGAGTTTGATGACACGCTCGTTTCTCCCTTCCCGATTCGAGGTGTGGCGAAGGTGGCGATGTTTTCGAGGCTCCAGCAGCGGCCTGCGGAGCCGCTGCCACCGCATCACCGCGGCATTTACCTCGATCACCCGGAGAATCTGCCGTCGGAGGTTTTCAATCTGGCCGCCAGCTGGGAGGCCGCGGCGGAGCATGACCTGCAAATCGTGCAGCTCGGCATCCGGCACCTGCAAACGCATGGTTTTCAATACACGCTGACACCGGACGAGTATGGCTCCGGACCTGCAGGACTGAAGGATTTCCTGTTCCGAGGCAAAAACGGCTTTTGCGAACATTTCGCGGCCAGTTTTGCCACGCTGATGCGCCTCGCGGGTGTGCCCTCGCGAGTGGTGATCGGCTTTCTCGGGGGTGAGTATAGCAACCGCAGCGGGCAAATGATCGTCCGCCAGAGTGATGCGCATGCCTGGGTGGAGGTGTGGCTCCATGGCACGGGCTGGACTCGCGTGGACCCCACGGCGGCGCTGGCACCCGGCCGAGTGGGGACGGATATGCGGCAGTATCTTTCCAGTAGCGGGGCGGCGCTGGATCGCGAGCGGCTGGGCTGGTGGGGGCTGGTGACGTATGAAACGCGGCTTTTTTGGGACCAGGTGAATTACGCCTGGCAGGACGCGGTGGTAGAATACAACGAGGAATTCCAACGCTCCTGGCTTGCCAGCCTGGGCTTGGAATCGGGCACCTGGTGGCATCTTTTGCTCCTCAGCCTAGGCGTTCTCATTTGGGGGCTCGTAGTGATCACTCTCTTTTTGAGGCGTCACGGCAGGGAGCGTGATCCATGGCGGTATGCCTGGACGCAGCTCTGCCAAAAACTCGCCCGTGCAGGTCACCCGCCCTGCCGCCCTGCGGAAGGGCCGCTGGGCTATGTGAGCCGTATTTCGCCAGAAAGCGGTCCGCTCATGGAGATGGCTCAAATGTACGCCAAGGGCCGTTACGGAGCTGCGAATAGCTCGGGTGACTCGCTGAATGCTTTTCGCTCACTGGCCAAAAAGTGGCGGCGAGATTCCCATTGACGCTGAACAACCTTTTCTGGTAAGTTTAGGGTGATTTTTTTCGCCAAGCCACCAACCCCATGCCTGGCTGAAACGAAGAGCTTTCCAGGTTTCTTACTCTCACCACCATGAAAAATCGTTTCGCCTCGCGTCACGTCTCCGGTTTCCTTGCTGCGGCCATCCTCGGCATGACCTCCCTACATGCCTCGACGGATAATTATTCCGCAGGCCCTGGCCAGACGCCCGGTGATGGCATGTGTGACATCTGGCAGGCCATTTATAATGCTTGGGGACTCTCGCCGACCGCTGACACGGACAGCGATGGCTGCAACAACCTCGTCGAATCCATTGCCGGCACCGATCCTCGCAAGCCGGGTGACTGCCTGAAAGTGGGCAACACCATCGTTTCTGCCTCCACGGTGACCTTCTACTTCGATTCCGAGGGTTGGAAAAAGTATCGCGTGAAGAGTGACACCTCTCTCAATGGCTCCTTCAGCACACTGGTCACGCTCACGGGCATCAATGGCATCGCTCCCTCACCCGGCACCACGGAATATGTGCCTCCCGCTGACAGCCTGCCCGGCACACCGCATTATATGACGGTGACTCGCAGCCCTGGAAGCATGCGTTTTTACAAGCTCGAAGTCTCCGATGTGGATGGTGATACCGATGGCGTCTCAAGCTGGGCAGAAAACCGCACCGGACTGGACCCCGTGCTGGCGGACAGCGATGGCGATGGCACGAATGACGGCGTCGAGCTGAACGCCGAAGTGGCCGTGCCGGATGTGGTGAGCATCGTGAGCACCGCCACGCAGGCTTCAGAAGACGGCCCGCTGCCGGGCAGCTTCACCGTAAGCCGGACCCGCACACTGATCCCCTCCAGCGTGAACTTCACCCTCTCCGGCACGGCCTCGAATCCGGGAGATTTTGCCGCCTCCCCCTCCACCGGAGTGACCTTTGCCCCTGGGCAAAACAGCCGCCAGATCATGGTGAACCCCTCCCCAGATGGCAGCGTCGAGGGCAGTGAGTCCGTCACCGCCACCCTGGCCACCAGCAGCACGGGTGGTTACAGCCTCGATCCAGCAAAAACCTCCGCCACCGTCATCATCGCCAATTCCACCACGGCCACCGGCACAGGCCTGACGGCGCGGTATTATGACCACAGCAACGCGACCTATGCCCACGCGGCGAATTTCGGCGACGCAGCGAATTACCAAAACACACGGGCCGGCACGACACCAAACTTCACGGGCACGGCGGTTATCACGCCGACGGGCGTGTCCCCCGCCCGACTGACGACGCTGCTGGCAGCGCTGACGCCGAACACCACGCAGGTAAGGCTCTCCTTCAACGGCGGAAACCTCAACACGCCTGTATACAACAACGTGAACTTCCTCGTGACGGCGAAAAACGCAGCCACCTTCACCATCGCTCTGCCGCCGGGAGCTGGGCTGCCAGGGAGCAGCACGAGCACCTGCAATTTCAGCATCCAGCCCATCCATCCGGGCCTGATCGAGCGTGTGGACCCAGTGGTGAACAATGACTGGATCTACGGCACGCCGAACTCCACGACGATTTCCCACATGAACTCGCCGGATAACTACTCCGAAACGTTCGAGACCTTTCTGCATCCAACGACAGCGGGGAATTATCGCTTCCAGCTCGATGCGGATGACAAGGCTCGCGTGCTCATCGACCTCAATTTGAACGGCACCTTTGAGCTGCCTGGGGAGCAGGTGGTGGAGCACGGTTGGGATACAGCGGCCACGGGTTCGCCAGAGGATGGCACGGCAGATGATGAGGTCGTGGGCACCTTCAAAACCACTCCCGCAGGCACACCTTATGTGCTGGCGATACCTAGCAGGCCGGAGGAGCGCTATAGGATGCGTGTGGAGCATGTGGATGCGACGGGTGATGCCCGCTGCCGCCTCCAGTGGAATATTGATGGTGGAACCTTCGCCAACATCCCGCAGGCGAACCAGTTCACGCATACTCAGGCGATGAGCTGGAGCTACACCGCTGGAAACTTGGTGGTCACTCCAACAGGAGGGCATACCCGTCTGGTGGATGAAAATGTGAACCTCTCCTACTCTTCAGGGCCTCTTTTCCGCCCTGGTGCCACCTCAACCCATAATGGCACGCTGCGGATCACCGCGGTGAATGCCACGACCTTCACCGTGGCCATCCCACCGACGACGGTGACGCTGACTGGCGCGACGACGACCGCCGGTAGCGCCACGGTGGGCGTCTCCTCGGTCGCCGGATTGTATGTAGGGATGTCTGTCACGGGCACCGGGATTCCCGCCAATGCGCTTATCAACGCCATCGGCACGAACACGGTCACCCTAAGCGCAAATGCCACCTCCGCCGGCACCGCCAACCTGACCTGCCGCCTCGGTGGCATCCCTGTCTCCATCCCTGGAGCATCCACCACGGCGGGCAGTCAGACGGTGCTGGTGCCCTCTATCGTCGGTCTAGCAACGGGCATGTCGATCACGGGTTCGGGTTTGCCGACGAATGCCACCATTTCCGCCATCGGGCCAGGCATGATCCTGCTGAGTACGGCCACAGGCGTCACCACGCAGGCCAGCACCACGCTGACGGCCTTCCTGCACCCGACAAACAATGTAACGGGAAATGGTTTCGTGTTGAACAACACCGCCAGCACTACAACCGGAGTATACAACCTCATTTATCCCAACACGACCTTCACCGGTTCTCCGGGACGCGTCGGCACCTTTGGTCACGTGACAGAGCAGAACAACGGCGTGTGGGGCCGCGGCACGCCGGATGAGGCGCTGATCAACCCGGATACCTTCTCTGTTCGCTGGAGCGGGCAGGTGCAGCCGCAGTTCACTGAGGAGTACACCTTCATCGTGCAGGCGGATGATGGCTGCACCTTGAAGCTCAACGGTCAGGTGCAGGAAATGAAAACACTGCCCGGCACGAGCAACGACGGCAGCACCTACCACTACGACAGCACCACCGGCACCATTTTGGTAAACTATGTGAACGCCCGCATCAAGCCCGGCAGCTTTGTGGCTGGCGAGACGATCCGAATCGACCCCTCCAGTGGCAATCTCAACTTTGGCAGCGGCTGCACCTACACCTACGATGCGGCCACTGGCGTGGCGATAGTGACCTACACCAATCAGCCTACCGTCACGGCCAGCGGCTATGCAGCGGGACAAATCGTCGAGCTCGATCCCACCAGCGGCACGGCCAATACGCTGGCAAACCTGCGCTACACCATCCTCGCCAGCCCCGCGCCGACGGCGAACACCTTCGCGGTGGACTTTGGCATCAATGCCTTCGCCTCAGAGACCGCCGGGACGGCCACCATCAGTGTGACGGATAACCGTGACATCGTTGTCGCCTCCGTCTTCCCAGCAGGAAACGCTACCTACACTTATAACAGCACCGATGGGGTGACGGTGGTGGATTATGCGGCTGCGGGCCTTCCTGCGAACACGCTCACCACCGGCATGCAGGTGGTGCTTGATCCGACCGGAGGCAATTTGACGAATGAAATCTACACCTACAAATCTATCATAGCCTATACGGCCACCACCTTCACCGTGAGTTATGCCACGGGACTCGGCAATTCCACGAGCACCATGCTCTTCATGGCACCTTTTGTAACGAGCATCCCCGCCTCCCAAACGACCGCCATGGCGCTGACGCACTACGCTGGCCGCCATGCCGCGAATAGTGTCGGCAACATCAACCTCGAAATCGTCAACAAACCGCTCAAAGAGTGGTCCTCCATGGGCAACGAGCGCTATGTGCGCCTCCCGGTCGTCGGCGGCACCCGATACGACATCCAGCTCGACTATTATGAAAACACAGGCACTGCACGCGCCCAACTCTACTGGATGAGTGCCAGCCAGCCGAAGCAGATCATTCCTACCGAGCGCCTCTACCCCAACAGCGTGCCACAGGCACCTCCGGTACACATCGCCGATATGACGGCGACAGCCCTCGTCGGCGGTCCGTTTAGCTACGCGGTACTCGGCAGCAATGCTGGCGCTGTCAGCGTCAGCGGCCTGCCTGCGGGTCTCAGCTATCTTAACGGTTTCATTACCGGCACGGCAACAGCTGCGGGAGACTACCAAATCCTCATCAGCATCACCAATGCCACTGGCACCAGCACCTCTGTGCTGAACCTGCATGTCGAAGCCGCTGGCGGAAATGTGCCGCGTGAAGTGTGGACCGGCATCGCTGGCACCAGCATCTCCAGCATTCCGCTGAGTACGGCTCCCAGCAGCAGCAGCAATCTGAGCAGCCTCCAGGCCCCAATGGACGCTTCGGATGATTTTGGTGCCCGCGTGCGTGGCTACATCACCGCGCCGACGACGGGCAATTACTACTTCTGGCTCAATGCCAGCGATTCGGCTGAATTCTGGCTCTCCAACGACGACGAGACGATCAACAGCTTCAAGCGTGCGACCGTCACCAGCGGCGTTTCGGCCAAATCCCCTTGGATGGCCCTTGAGCAGGGCAAACGCTACTATTTCGAGATCCTGCACAAGGCCGGAGTCGGCAGCGACAACCTCTCTCTCGGCTGGTCGAAGCCCGGTGAATCCACCGCCGCCGCCAGCGAAGTCGTTCCAGGTTATGTGATCACGAGTTATGCGCCACCAGCCCCTGGCAGCACTCCTGGCACGCTCTACATCGCCACCATGCTCTCCCAGGGCGGTGCCATCACCAACGGTGTCGGCACGGCCACCATGCGCCTTTCGGAGGATGAAACCGTCGCTTATGTCACCTTTAACCACAACGGCCTCACCGGTCCGCTCACCGATTGGCACGTCCACAATGACCCCTTCCTCAACGCTCCCTCCGGCATCATTTTCGATGGCGTGGAGCCCGTCACCCCTGGGGACGGCTTAGTGACCAGTGGTCCGAATGCTGGTTCACATAAATGGACGATCCTTGGTGTCGGCGCTCTGACTGCTGCTGACATCCGCGAACTCATCAAACAGGGCAAATCCTACATCAACCTGCACACCACGGCCTACCCCAACGGCGAAATTCGCGGTAACTACACCCTCGCCAACGGTTCCCGCACCTTCTCGCCTCCTCCTGCTCCGCCGACCTGGGCTGATGATAGCAACACGGATGCGGGCGCGGCACGCTTCCTCACCCAGGCCAGCTTTGGCCCCAACATCGCCGACATCGCCGCGCTGAAGGCTCTCACGCCCTCCAGCAGCTCCGGCCAGTATCCCGCCAGCCGTTACGAAGCTTGGATCGACGCCCAATTCACCCAGATCGCCTCGCAGACCCTGCCCGAGGTCCTCCGCACCCGCCGTGCGGATGCTCAGGGTGGTTCGCAGCTCGATGAATCGCTCTTCTTCAATGCCTGGTGGAGAAACTCCATCTCCAACACCGACCAGCTCCGCCAGCGCATCGCCTTTGCCCTGAGCGAAATCCACGTCATTTCCGGCCAAGGGCCTCTCGACAATCGCGGTGAGGCCATCGCCTTCTTCTACGATAAGCTCAATGAGGCCTCCTTTGGCAACTTCCGCGACATCCTCGAGACCACCACGCTCACGCCAGCGATGGGCCGCTACCTCGACATGAAGAACAATGACAAGCCGGACATCACCGTCGGCCGCATCCCCAACGAAAACTACGCTCGTGAGATCAAGCAGCTCTTCTCCGTCGGCCTCTACCGCATGTGGCCGGACGGCACTCTGATGCTCACCTCCAAAGACACGCCCATCGACACCTACACCCAGCGTGAAATCGTCGGCTTTGCCCATGTCTTCACCGGTTGGACGGACGGCTACACCGGTGCCTACCGCACTGGTTTGAATGCCCCTGCCAACTGGATGGGCCTCATGCGTGAGGTGCCTGCCCGCCACTACACTGGGGCCAAGCGTGTGCTGAACAACGAAGTCTTCCCCGGCCTGCCCACCCTCGGCGGCCAGTTGCTCGATCCACTCGCCACGCACAACACCACCCACTTCAACCAGCCCGCCTACGAGCAACTCGCCGGTCAAGAACTCGAACTCTCCCACCAGCAGCTTTTTGACCACCCGAATACCGGCCCCTTCATCTGCCGCCAGCTCATCCAGCGCCTCGTCACCAGCCATCC
>Ga0114981_10001085_pt1 | contig 17833 bp, 16 predicted proteins | sample S_140806_MF_Meta_FD_87028 | JGI IMG/M metagenome (GOLD analysis project Ga0114981, IMG submission 87028) | Freshwater microbial communities from Lake Simoncouche, Canada to study carbon cycling - S_140806_MF_MetaG | ecosystem: Environmental > Aquatic > Freshwater > Lake | place: Lake...
ATTGGGAAGGAAATTGTAATCGCAGTAAAAGCCGCAGGCCCCGACGTTGCTACCAATCCTGCTTTGCGGAGATGTTTTCAGAATGCCCGAAGTGTGGGCATGCCCAAAGATCGGGTGGAAGCAGCCATTAAGCGGGCTACCGGAAAAGATACCACCAACTACGAGGAAATTCTATACGAAGGCTACGGACCACATGGGGTAGCCATCTTGGTAGAAACCGCCACTGATAACCACGTTAGAACCGTAGCCAACGTGAAAAGCCATTTCAATAAGGGCAATGGCGCCATGGGTACTACCGGTAGTGTAAGCTTTCAGTTTAAGAAAATGGGGGTATTTAAACTAAAACCCGAGGGACTGAATACAGAAGAACTGGAATTTGAATTGATAGATGTAGGGCTGGATGAAATGGGAGAAAGTGTGGATGAACAGGGAAATGCGATTATCGTTCTTCGCTGCCAGTTTGTTGATTTTGGCAAATTACAAAAGGGGTTAGAAGACAAAGGAATCTCCCCCATCAGTGCCGAATTGGAATGGATTCCCGAAAATACTGTTCCCGTAAATGATGAGCAGGCAGAAGAGATCAGCAAGCTGATAGAGCGGCTTGAGCAAGATGAAGACGTGAATAAGGTATTCCATAATATGGGTTAATTTAACCCTGCTAATTTTTATCGGTGGAGCATTCCACAACACAAGTCGCTAATAACAAAAAGCGCCGGTTGATTTTTTTCGACGGGGATTGTAATCTTTGTCAATATGCCGTTCAATTTGTTTTACAACGCGACCAAAAAGGGCTTTTCTGTTTTGCATCTTTACAAAGTGAATTAGCGAATGAATTACTTTCTGCTTCTAGCCAAGTACCATTGGAATTAAGCAGTTTTATTTTATGGGAGGAAGGAAGCATTTTTTATCGGTCAACCGCTGCACTCAGGGTAGCAAAGGGTTTACCTGCATTATGGCCCCTATTGTATGTGTTTATTATTGTGCCAACTTTTATTCGGGATGGGATTTATAATTGGATAGCAGCTAATCGGTATCAATGGTGGGGGAAGTCGGCAAGTTGTATGGTACCAAAGCCCGAGTGGAAAAATCGTTTTCCGGAAACCTTGGAAGCACTGAATACAGACTTATAATTATTCCTGCATCATTTGCAGCACTTGTTCTACCACCTGTTCGGCATTGGGTTTACCAAAATAATCGCCATCGCTTCCGTAGCCGGTGCGGTGTTCTTTCGCAGTGAGTGTTCTGGGGCTCACATCTAGGTAGCGGAAAGCCTTTTGTTCTTCCATAACTTTTGCCAACATGTATGCCGTAGCACCTCCGGGTACATCTTCATCCACAAACAAGATTCGACTAGTTTTTTTCAGCGATTCAATAATTGCATGGTTGGTATCGAAAGGTAACAGCGTTTGCACATCAATGATTTCACATTCAACATCCATCAGTGCTAATCGCTGAGCAGCTTCTTCTACTATGCGCAATGTAGAGCCATAGGATACAATGGAAATATCCTGCCCCTGGCGAATAATTTCGGGTATGCCCAATGGTACGCGGAATTCGAGGGGGTTATCGGGCATTTTTTCTTTCAGCCGATATCCATTCAAACATTCTACAATAATTCCAGGGTCGTTCCCTTGTAATAAGGTATTGTACATCCCCATGGCCTGCACCATATTTCGGGGAAGGCAAATATGCATACCCCGGAGTGCATGCACCATCATACCCATGGGTGATCCAGTATGCCAGATACCTTCTAATCGATGTCCGCGGGTGCGGATAATAAGCGGATAACTTTGCAGGGCAGTGGTTCTAAAATGAACGGTAGCCACATCATCACTCAAAGTTTGCAGGGCATATAAAATATAATCGAGGTATTGTATTTCAGCAATCGGTCTTAATCCACGTAGTGCCAACCCTATGGCCTGCCCTACTATAGTAAGCTCTCGAATACCTGTATCAGATACCCGATCAACCCCATATTTCTCTTGAAGTCCGGCAAATCCCTGGTTCACATCACCAATTTTACCTACATCTTCTCCAAATGCATACACGAAAGGATTATGGGTAAGTAGCTGATCGAAATAGCGATTAATAATCTCATAGCCATTTAACACTAATGACTGCTCGGAATAAACTGCAGAAACACCTTTAACTAAGCGGGTGCCTTTTGGCCCCTCATTGTATAAGTGGGTATTGTATAGTTGTTGATTGGCAGCTTGGAGTTCGTTAAGGTAGTCTCTTACTTTTTCTTCACTTGGTGAGTGGGGGGCCAGTTCTAGCGAAATGGAGAGGGATCGCATCACATCTCTGCGTAATAGTTCTTTACCTGACAGTAAGTGGGAGGCCATAGACTGCAGCTGCTGATATACCTGCATATCGTTTATTACCATTTCTCGTATCAGGTCTCCGGCTTTTTTTGCCTGTTCCTGAATAGGTAACTGATACGCGTCCCAAGCTTTCTTTCTGCTATCTTTTACATGATTTCTTGCTTCCGCTTCCAGGGTGGTAAGTTCATCAAGCGTGGCAAGTTCGCATTGCAGTAACCAGGCTTTCATTTGTTTATTACAATCCCATTCCCGTTCCCATTCCAGTCGCTCGGAGGTTTTATATCTCTCGTGACTTCCGCTGGTGGAGTGACCTTGCGGTTGGGTAACTTCTTGAACATGAAATAACACAGGAACATGATCGATGCGTAATTGATGAATAGCCGATTCGAACACTTCACACATGCCTGCATAATCCCAGGCTTTTACAGTATAAATCCGAATGCCATTGGTACCCTCTTCTTTTTCCATTCCGCTGAGGGCTTCTGAGATAGACCCTTTGGTAGTTTGGTATTGTGTTGGAACAGAAATGCCATACCCATCATCCCATACAAAAACTGCCAGTGGAATTTGTAAAACGCCGGCTGCATTTATGGCCTCCCAAAAATGACCTTCCGATGTGCTGGCATCTCCAATGGTGCAAAAGCAAACCTCATTGCCAGAATTGCTTAGTTTTGAAAATAGTTCGGGCTGCGGGGCATTGCGGAATAATTTAGAAGCCCAGGCTAATCCAACGGCTCTGGGCATTTGAGATGCCGTAGGCGCCATATCGGAAGAACTGTTTTTTCGATTTACTATATCCACCCAATTCCCATCAGAATCGGTAACTGGAGTAGCAAAGTGGGCATCCATTTGACGGCCTGCACTAAAAGGATCATTTGCCGGATTTGGATCTCCATAAAGTTGCGCAAAAAATTGCTGCACCGTTGAAATGCCTGCAGCAAACATAAATGTTTGGTCGCGATAATAACCCGCTCTAAAATCTCCGGGTTGAAAAAATTTGGCAACGGCAATTTGAGCGACTTCTTTACCATCGCCGAAAATGCCAAATTTCCCTTTTCCGGTTAATACTTCTCTTCTACCCAGTAAACTAACTTCACGACTGATAACAGCTATGCGATAGTCTAGCAAAATAGCTTGCCGGAATGCCTCAAACGACATTTTGCTGTCTGCCCCCTCTTGAGATACGGGATAATCCATGCGGCAAATTTAGTATTACGCGCTCAATAGGGCGAAGGAAAATAGTGTAGAAAGTAAAAAACTGTCATTCAGGCAACAAAATGGGGAGAAATTGGTATCTACAGAGTGTTAAAAACTTATAAAATTGACTGTTTTTACGAACAGATTACAAATACCTAGTAAGTTTTAAGTAATTTTAGGTAACAAAAAATAATTCTATGAAAAAAATTCTATTTGCCATATTTCTGATAGGTGCTGGTTTTTCAGCATCGGCTCAAACCCAAGCTACCACCACTACCCAATGGGAAATCGGTAAGGTGCTGGAGATTACCAATACTAATTTCAATGCGGGAGAAAGAACAGTAGGTGTTCCGGTTGACTATGTAATTGAAATTAAAAACATCAGTAAAGACTCTGTTACACTGTTAAATGCTAAAGCGGGTTGTGGTTGTACTACCCCAAATTTCACCCCCAATCAGCGTTTCGGTCCTGGACAAACGGTTAAAGTTTCCATCAGTTTTAATGGTGGTGTAACCGGTCCTTACACTAAGTTAACGCAGATATTTTTCGATCATGACATGACGCAGCAAGCTATGTTAACGGGAGTGGGTGTGGCCCCCAAGCAGGAAGCTGCCCCAGCAACACCTCAAACGGCTACCCCAGTTAAACACTAATTATCTTAATTTATATTAGATGAAGCCTATTTTATCTATACTGTTTTTTTTCGGCATGATTTCTCTGGTGAATGCGCAATCCGAAGTAACCTTCGCGGAAAAAACCCATTCATTCGGAAAAATCAAGCAGCATGTTCCAGTAACCTATGTTTTTAGTTTTACCAATAGTTCTACCCGTCCGGTTGTGATAGAGAATGCAGAAGCGGAATGTGGCTGTACAAAGCCGGAATATGTTAAGGGAGCCATTATGAAAGGGAAGAGCAGTGAAATAAAAGTTACTTATAATTCCGAGAATGCTGGCAGTTTTAAAAAGAATGTAACCGTAAAATTTGCCGGACTATCTACTCCTTACATCTTAACCATTGAAGGTGAAGTGATTCCTGAAAAGAATTAAGCCCGGTTCCAACTTAACAAAACAGAAACGCGACCCACTCGGTTGCGTTTTTTGTTTTGAACAGCGGCTGAGTCGTTCTATCTTTGTGGTATGCCAAACATCAGTAATCGTGGGCAACTAATGCCCGCCTCCCCCATTAGAAAATTGGTGCCCTTTGCTGAGGCCGCCAAGAAAAAAGGAATCCGGGTATATCATTTAAATATTGGTCAGCCCGATATAGTAACGCCACCCGCTATGCTGGAAGCTGTAAAAAACAGTGATTTTACTATTCTGGAATATAGTCATAGCGCCGGCAATGAAAGTTATCGCCAAAAGCTAACCCAGTATTATGCTTCAGTTGGAATTGGGGTAACTGCCCAGGAAATTATTATAACAACAGGGGGCAGCGAAGCGATTCAATTTGGCATGCTGGCCTGTTTAGATGCTGGCGATGAGGTAATTATTCCTGAGCCCTTTTATGCCAATTATAATGGATTTGCTGTTGCTGCGGGGGTTACCGTTGTTCCTGTTACTTCTTATATTGAAGATAGCTTTGCTTTGCCTCCGATTAGTGAGTTGGAGAAAAAAATCACCCCGCGCACCAAAGCGATTATTATTTGCAACCCCAATAACCCTACGGGCTATTTATATACGGCGGCTGAAATGGACCAATTGAAAGAGTTGGTGTTGAAGTATAACCTCTTTTTGTTTTCGGATGAAGCGTATCGAGAGTTTTGTTACGAGGGAAAGCACATCAGTGCCATGCATCTGAAAGGGGTAGAAGATCGAGTGATTTTGATGGATACAATCAGCAAAAGATACAGCGCCTGTGGGGCAAGGATTGGGGCACTGATAACCAAGAATAAGGCGGTGCTGGATACGGTGATGAAACTGGCGCAGGCCCGATTAAGTCCGCCCTCTTTTGCCCAAATTGCTGCAGAAGCCGCTATAGATTTGCCTTCCGATTATTTTAATGAAACGCAGGATGAATATCGTTCCCGGAGAGATTTATTAGTTAGCCGGCTGAATGCGATCCCGGGGGTGTTTTGTCCAAACCCAGGTGGGGCATTTTATGCCATTGCCCGCTTACCAATAAACGATTCGGATCAGTTTTGTCAATGGCTACTGGAGGATTTTGCTTTCGAAGGAAAAACGATTATGCTGGCTCCGGCAACGGGTTTTTATGGAACGCCCGGATTGGGAAAGGATGAGGTACGGTTGGCCTATGTGCTGAACAAAGCTGATATCAATGCTGCCATGGATTGCCTTGAAAAAGCCCTTGAAATTTATCTAGAAAAAAAATCAAATTAGAATAAAAAATAAATTATATTTTATTCTATATATTGTTTTTGTTAATTTTTTTAGAAAATGACTATTTATTTAAATGATAATATTCTATTAACATATTTTATATGTTTTTAAGAAAAAAAGGGTATATTTGTATAAGCATTTGATTATTAAGCTAATCTTTTTCAATATTTCACCTTTTTTCATATTTGGCAAGCAATCGTAAATTTCCCCTGTTTCTACAGGGGATTTTTTTATTACTTTACCGACCTAACAAACTCACCTTGCTCATTTTGCAGGGAATAACACAAATTGGGATTTACCTGCCCATACATTCTACCATTTCTTACCTCAAAACTCATATAGAGTTTCCCATTCTCCCGCCAACCGCGCCCGTACTTTTCTTGTCCTTTTTCATAATACACTTCTTTAAGGGGTTTTCCAGAAGCATACCACTCTTTAAACCATCCTTCATATTCTCCATTCCGGAAATGATATTCAAACCTAGGCTTACTGGTTTCCCACCACCCAGTGTGTACACTGTCCTTTTCACCCAAATGAAAATAGCGACGGGCATTGATTTTTCCGGAGGAATAATACCATTCAGCCCATCCCTCCTCCTTACCCTGATAATATGACTGCCGACTGATAACATGTTCCGCCGAATCGCGTTGAAGTACGGTTCCGCTAAAAGGTTGCCCTTGAAAATGCATGCTGCCATTGTTCCAGTGCAAAGAAGGGTCGGTACTTTCTACTATTCGATTAGGTATAGGTTGGTTATGAATAGCATTCCGGATATTGGAAGGTTGATTGCGGCAACTACTTGCTACTATTACAAACAACCCTATCTTAAATAAATAAGCCGAGTTCATGGATGTAATAATTTTTGGATATCCTTCATAAGTAAATCAACTTCTGCTGCCGAAGTACCCTTATAGATTCCTCGGATTGCACGATCCTGATCAATCAATAAAAGATTCTCCGTATGTAAAAAATCCTTGCTGGTTTTTTGCATGCCCATGTCTTCATCTGCAAAATAGTCTCGCCGAGCCAGTTGGTAAATACTATCTCTATTACCCGTTAGCAACCACCATCTTTTACTATTGATTCCATAGGTGTTTGCATATTGCAATAATTTGTTGGGCTGATCTGTTTCAGGCGTTACGCTGAAACTCACCAACATGATTCGGTTATCTTGCAAAAATTGAGTTTGCACTCTCTTCAGCTGCAGGGTTAGGTTGCGGCAAATACCCGGACAGGCTGTAAAGAAAAAACCAGCCACATATATTTTTCCGGTAAGGTTCTTTTCGGTAATCGTATCACCCAACTGGTTCAGCAGCCGAAAGGGTAAAATATGATGTTGAAAAAAGACAGTAGTAGGCTCTGTATTTTTCCAATGAGGGGTAAATCCGGGATCTGAATAATATGGCAGGGAAGAGTCTGCTATAATTTTCGGTTGGATTGATGGAGAATGGCAGGATAAAAAAATTAAACTGAGCAGACCTACTAAAATTGATTGTATAACCAGTAACCGGTTATTTTTTCTGCTCCGGATTATGGATGCTGCTGGCCAAACTGGCAGGTTGAACTTGAGGTTGCAATACTTTTTCAATATCCTTATATTTTTGGTATTGGGCAGCATTCAATACACGCCGGATCTGCTCGTCTCGTTGCTTAACTAACTCTGAACCATTTTTCAGAGCGGCTCTTTTTTGTAAGAATTGATTGTCCATTTACCCGTAGAGATTGAAACTATGGGTAAATGTAGAATAAATATTGAGGTATTTATAAGTTTTTATTAACAAATCTCAGTCAACAGATGAAATGTAGACAAAATGTGTGTACCTACCTGTAATTCCTATTGAGTAACCGATCCCTTAGTACCATAAAACCCAGCACCGTTTATATAAGGCGCATCTGCCGTTATATGATAGTGATAAATACCATTCGGATAATCAGCCGTAACGCTGGTATGTCCATGATAGGCATCTAAATCGGCACTCACCAGGGTTTTTCCATTTTCGGAAGGGCCATATACCGGAAAGCCATCCAGCAGAAAACCAATCAGTGCCGATTTGGTTTGATTTAGGGTTATATACAAAGGTTCAACATGATAATGATACGTAGCTGTTGGATCTGGATGTCCGTTGTATTGATCAAAAGAATTGATTTCGTTGGTTAATGGCTGATTGGGCCCCGCATATTGATTATAGATAGCCACTCCATTTACTGCAATGCCAATGGGGCCCAGTGGGGTTGGCTGATGTGCAGCATCCACTGTTGGATTAGCAGGAATTTTAAACACAAAACTTTTTGTGCCTATGCTGTTCGGATTTTTATTAAAAGCAGGATTGCTGCCATTATATGCCTCATAGCGGCTATCACTTGTAGCGAAATAACAACTCTTATGATCAGGCACCCCATTGCTTTTCAGGGTAATAAAATTTCCATCTGAACTAATAACTACTGTAGTAGTGAACTTCTTAAACACAGCGGGTACAGTTGCAGTAGTGGTGGAAGTATTGGAATTGGAATCTTTATTACAACCCATTCCTATTAGCATAGCTAAGCATACAATATTAGTTACTAACCGAAGATTCTTATTTTTCATATTATTTTTCATGTTATTTTTTTATTTATTTTTAAGTAAAATAAAGTTAGCATTAGTTAATAGAATCCACAGGCAATCTCTTTCCCGAATGTTGCGGAGGAGGGGGTGGAGGACCGGGCGGGTGGTGACCAGGGGGAGGTGGTCCATCTCCCGGACGGTGATGAGGGGGCGGGGGTGGTCGATCGCCTGGAGGAGGACCCGGAGGCATTTCGCCATCACCATTCATTTCGGAGTTACCCGAAAATGACGGCGGATGATTGGGCTTAGGATTGTTATCCGGCAGCTCTTTTCCGGGGCGGTGATTTGGGCGGGGTGGCATTCCGCCAATTATGGTACCTACCATTTGCCGAAGTAGCGAATCGAACTTTTCCATTTGCTGGGGAGTGGCTACTGCTCTAACTTTTTTAATAAATCGAAAAGTTTGTTTGTCCAGTGCCTGCTCGTTATCTGCCACCAAGCGGGTTGCTTCGTCTAGCTCGGATTCCGATACATTGGGTTTCCGGGTTAAAGAGAACAAAGAATCCTTTAAAGCCCTTTTTTTCTCCAATAGGGGCTGCATGCCAATTTCATGTTCGCTTCGAAGCGTTAAAATTTGTTGTCGCTGGATAGAATCAAACTGCATTACTTGCATAAGATGACCCATACCGCCACTGAATGGCTCTTTAGGAGGATGCTGTTTTTTTGGTTGCATCGTCCAAAAAACAACCAATGAAATCAGGTTAGCAGCAACCAGCCCTACTATTGCTATAGTCCACCAACGAGGAAGAACAGGGGTAGTCATAATGGTTTATTTATCAGTTAGGTTATATCCCGAAGTAACATTTAGCTCAAAAGCCAACTGCTGCAGGCTACTGTTCGTTACTTCGGATGTTTGCAAGTTTGATGAGCGGGCAGAAAAAATACTCCAGCAATTCAGCAGAAAAAATATACCCAGGGTAACAGCTATTGCAGCCGGGCGAAATATCAGCCAGCGTTGCCATCTTGGCGCATCTGCTTTAGCAAAAAGTTGATGCATCACTTTTGCAGAAAAAAATGGAGGGGGAGCGGCTTTTTGCATGGCTTGTGTGCTGTTCAATATCGCTTCTATGCGTTGATTATTTTCCATTTGGGTTATTGTATTGAATCGTATGATTGTAAATATTTTCTCAGATTTGCTTTGGCCCGATGCTGTAGGGCCTCAATTGCTTTTACAGTTGTTTCCATAATTTCAGCCGTTTCTGCATAACTCAATCCCTCTGTTTTAATCAAAATCCAGGCAATCCGTTGTTGTTCCGGTAATAATTGAATGGCTTTGAACAAAATAGCGGCCAGTTCTTTTTGTTCTGCTTGCACTCCGGGATGATGGAAATCGGCAACAGCAATTTTTTCATTTCCTGCAAACCAATTTTTCCATCTGTTTAACCCTTTTTGTTTTCTTTGCCAGCCCAGTGCTTTTGTTACCGCAATCCGATATATCCAAGTACTTAACTTAGCATCTCCCCGAAAAGTACCAATAGACCGAAAAACCTGTATATAAACTTCCTGAGCTAGGTCTTCGGCAACTGTTGCATCCTGCACAATTCCTAAAAGGGTGTTATATACAAAATCCTGCGTTTCAATCAACAGCTTTTGATAGGCTGCCGATTCACCCAGCTGTAAGGCTGCAATAAATTCCGAATCGTTCAACAACAAGTTATTAAGTGAATAAGATGTTACAACTTACAAAAACCTTCGCTAACTGCTAAATTCTCCTTTTATTTGCTGTTAGCGTTTCCGATTTTGATTTATTGGAAACCGGATAAAATGTTAAAAATGATAAAAATTGGCTTTCGAGCAATTTTTAGGGGTTCGATTTGTATCCTTACTTTATGAAAAAACGGATTTTACTTCAGGGGGCGCTTTTATGGATTACCGGCTGTCAATTGCTTTGGGCTCAAAGTTACCACGCCATCAATGGTTCACCCTATACTGGAAGTACGAGTCGCTTTAACAATCCGGCTGCGCCAATATTAGGGGCCTATTCTTGGGAATTTTCACCGCTATCGTATCAATTATCATTGAGTAGCAATGCGCTGTTTTTGGATACAGCTGCTCTTCGAGTAAGGCCAGGACTAATGAATCATTTTGTGCATGGAAATACAGATATCGGATTATTGAATGGCATGTTTAAAATTGGCTCCAGATGGGCAATTAGTGCCGGTATGCGGGGGCGTTCGTATAATCACTACAGAACTCAACCAGTAAATATTGTTGATACCACTTCTAGTTTATTCAGTTTTTTAAAAGACAATCGCAGCACCCCCAATATTGGCGGATATATAACACACAGTGGATGGCTAGAAGGAGACATCAATGTTTCTTCCCTTATACTTTCTAATGAATCGGGCAAGCTAAGTATTGGGGCTACCCTGCAAATTATGAAGGGGATTTCGGGTGCTTATCTTTCTTTACGCCAGGTTACTTATCAGGAATTTACCAGTGGGCCAGATACTGCCTATGTTTTTACCGGGGGAAGTGGAAAATTTGGATATAATTACCTGTACGACCCAGCCAATAACATTCAATCTTTTAAAGACGTTTTGCAACAATCCCTTACTTCATTAGGTGCCAGCGTAGGAGTTGAATACATGCAGTACGATGCCAATGCAGCCGAAAAAATCCGGAAAAGTCCGTTAGCCTATAATTGGAAGCTGGGTATTAGCATACTTGATATAGGTGCTAATCGCTTTAAGTATGCCGGACCCTCCAGAAACTTTGCCGATCCAAAATTTCCCATTACCGATGCACAGATAGAAAATGCATTCACCGGGGCCAATAATTTACCTGATCTGGTTGATTCAGTCAGCTCCCTTTTTAATACAGTAACGCCAGTAAGTGGAATTTTTAAAATCAGTTTACCCACAAAATTGGTACTCAATTTTGACAAAAAAATTACCAAGGAGGTATATGTAAATGCAAATGTGAATTTGAATTTGGTTTCAGACGAGTCTGCCAAAAAATGGAGAACCCGGGAAATTAATGCTGTAACCCTTACTCCGCGCTGGGAAAATGAGTGGTTCGGAATTTATTTGCCCCTGCAACTAACTTCAGAGGGAGATGCATGGTTAGGAGCAGCTGTAAAATTGGGTCCCTTAACCTTGGGGGTTCATAATTTCGAGTGGACCAAATCCTTATCAAAAGAGCCGAACCTGCGGGGTGGAGGATATTTGTTGTTATCGGTGCACCCCTTTAATAGAAAAAAGATTTTAACAAATCTTGACTGCTGGCAATAAAAATGACCCCTGCTTGGGGTCAATTAGGTATAGGAACCAGCAATATCCTGATCAGGCAATTAACTTACTGAGTTGCCTGAATATTGGCAGCTTGCTTACCTTTTTTACCATCGGTTATTTCGAAGCTCACTTTCTGACCTTCTTTTAAAGATTTGAAGCCTCCCATATTGATGGCTGAAAAATGGGCGAAGAGATCTTCCCCACCATCATCGGGGGTTATAAATCCAAAACCTTTTGAATCATTGAACCATTTTACTACTCCTGTTGGCATAAAAAGTGTGTTTATTTTTCTCAAATTACGAAAAAAAATAGGAGTTACCTACTATTTATCTTTTTCTGTCGTTATTAATTTTGCCCACAAGAGTCTATAACTGATGAAAATAAGCTTATCACAGGGCTTGAATTTATTAATTTAGTAGTATGAAAGAAAAGAAAACATCCTCCATCTCCTTTAATAGTTTAAGTGGCGCTAATTATGCCAGTCTTACCCTATTGGCTCTATATGTGTTGGTCGATTTTATTCCTCGCGGCGACTCCATCGACTTTAATGGACCCCAGTGGCTATACCTTAGCGTAGTTAACTTATTCGCTGTCATTTATTTATACAATGCCAATCGGGGGAGAATCAACGAGGTAAACCAACAATTTACGGGATCATTGGCACAGATGCCAAGCAGGATGTATACCATATTTTGCATTTTATCTGGACTGAGTTTCTTTGTTGCCTTTAATAAAAATGAGTTTGTAGTTTGTTATGCCCGTTGCATCATAGCATTTATCGCTTTTGCTAATACTGCTACTTTGCTAACTCAAACCCGCCGGGTGTTACCTTTTCTTGCACAAATCGTTTCCCTGATTCTGTTTTACAATGTATTTCAGGCCTTGCAGATTTTTTTTAATGATGTGGGAGAGTTGGGTTTTGATGGAGCGGTTTTGAACATGAAAGGGGTTACCGGTAATAAAAATATTTTCGCCAGTGCGATTGTGGTTAAAATTCCATTCACATTGTATTCATTTATGAAGGGAGAAAATGGAAAAGAATACTTAATCTAGTGATTTTGTTACTGGCGCTATATGCCATCGCGCTTGCAAATGCCCGTTCCTCTTATGTGGGTATTATTTTCGAATTATTGGTATTTATAGCTTTTTGCGTTTACGAATTTTTAAACCATCAAGACGCCCGGAAAATGTTGCAAAACGTTTCCCTCTTTTTAATTCCAATTGTGCTGGCATTAATGCTCTCACAATTAACAGTAGAAACCCAGCGCCGAAATTTGGCGGAGGGTCAACAATCCAACTTCGGAACAGTGGGTGAGAGAATCAGCAATATTGGTTTTACCGACCGTGGTTCTTCAAATCGGGTAGGTATTTGGGCGGTTGGCCTGGACTTGTTTAAACACTACCCCCTTACTGGAAGGGGATTTGGTAATTGGAAAATCACTTCACAGGAATTCGACCAATATTCAAACGACGACAATTCGATGAGCGTACATGCACACAATGACTTTGTTGAAGCATTTGGGGAGAGTGGCATTTTAGGCGGCATCGTTTACTTACTGGTATTCTTTTTATTGCCATTTTACTCATTAAAAAATATTTTTTCGGCTACGATTGATCACCAGGAAAAAATTCCTCTTTTGCTTTCGCTGATCGGATTGGCTGGATATTTTACAGATGCTTTTCTAAACTTCCCGATGGAGCGGGCAACCATGCAAACCTATTTTGTAATACTATATGGGTTAAATGCAGCGGAAAATTTTCGCCTTTCGCGCATGAGAACAGAGACTGAAACCCAAACTGCTCCTTCTAATCGGCTTCGCTGGATATTACCCCTATTTTTAATTTTTACAGTGGCAACAGTCTATATCACCTATCAAACGAATCAATCCATGATTGTGCAGTCGGCCATGTTTGAAGATGTAAATGCCGATGTAGTTAGTAAAAAAACAACCGACATCAACGACCAGCTTCCCTCACTTACCAATGTAACTATGTGGGGCTTACCACTGAGCTTAATGAAAGCCCGGTATTTATTAAATGAAAAACGCATTGATGAGGGTATCGCTATGTTTGAAAATGTGAAAAAAGAAAATCCTTACATGTATTATGCAGAATTTATAAAAGGGCGCTGGTATTATGAGAATGGATATTACGACAGTGCTTATAAATATGGGGTTATCGCCTTTGAAAACCGGCCTCGGAACGTGGCCTACTTTGGATTACTCGCATTTGTATGTGCCAATAAAAATGATTCGGCCCGTTTGTTCCGAGACTTTAACCTGATTAGAAAATATCGAAATGATGAAGGAATGGCTAAAGGCTGGAACAATTATTTATATGCGCTTACCGTAATGAAGTATCCCAATACCTATACTGTAAAAGTGGCCGACTCTGCACTGGCACTATATCCAAAAGATTCGGTTACAATTAAAAATAGCCTGGTGCTGCACACACAGCTTGGCGATGTTCCAGTAGCGCAAGCCCAAGCTCCTGCTATTCCAGCACCTGCAGCACAGCTAACCCAACAGGCACCAACCCAACAGGGGCCTCCAAATCCCGGCCCCATAACCCCAGGAGGCGCTCCAGCTCCCACCCCACAAGCCTATCAGGATAGCATGCGGTTTTATGATTTTTTCAAACGCGGAAACGAAGCATTTACCAAAAACGACCTGAAAACCGCCATGGAATTATATGAAAGTGCCCGAAAAATCAATCCTAAATTTTCTCCGATAGTTGAAAATATTGGATTGGTACATTTTCTAAATAAAGAGTGGGCCTCCGCATTACCCTATTTTGAAAAAGTGGTCAACAATAAATGGTCGGCAGATGGTAAAGCAGAATATTACAGGGGTATTTGCTTATATAATGTTGGAAAGATTCCAGAAGGTTGCCAGTCGTTCCTTACTTCAGAAGCCAAAGGATATTCGGATGCCAGAAGACTCTATAACCTAAATTGCGTAAATCCACCAGCTGGGGCGGCTCCGCCACCTCCAAATCAGCAATAAAAAATGCCTGCCCCCATCGAAAGGGCAGGCATTTTTTGTAAACAGGATTTGCTATCCAGCAGCCAATACTGCTCTAAAATATCCGGTAGACTCTGCAATTCCAGGTAATGGATCTGTCATATCTTTCTCAAACTCAATACTGCAAACTCCTTTGTATTGAATCTTTTTTAACGACTTAATTAATTCAGGAAAATTAATAACTCCTCTTCCTATCTCAATGGCTTTTCCCTCTTCAGCGGCAATGGTAACATCCTTAATATGCAAATCGAATAAACGATCTTTAAATTCACGCACTGCTTTCTCAGGTAACACACCTGCCCGAACCGTGTGACCAATGTCGATGCACAAACCCAAACGGGAATCTTTGTCTTTTATGCGACCATACACATCACCCGGACTAGGATAGAGTGGGTCTTTAGGACCATGGTTATGAATAGCGAGCCGCATATCGTAAGCTTTCACTTTTTCTTCGCAATAGTCAATTAGATCGTAACTAGGCACCCCCACTATCATATTTACACCTACTTTTTTAGCATATTCAAAAGCTTGATCCACGGCTTCTTTGCTGCGCATATAAATTACACCTACCGTATATACATTGATTCCTGCAGCCGTATATTTTCCAATGGTGGATTTTATTTTTTCTTCCGAGCTATTCAAGGGGAGATGAATTTCTTTTACGGAAAGATTGGTAATGCCTACCCGCTTCATCATTGCGATAGACTGATCTACATCAAACTTGGCAAAAGTATATCCGGCAACTCCTATGGGAAAATCAGCCCCAAAGTAATTTTCCTTTTCTGAAAACAACGAGGCAGATTTTCCTGCCAGTGGCAGGACAACTGAGGCAGCCGCTGTTAATACAGACTGCCCGATAAATGTTCTTCTGGATGACATAATGATGGGTTTAATAAATAAATAGTTTATATTATGATTCTCATGCCTTTTTCATTGGTACTGCCTAATCAGTCAACATTCCACCCATCACAAAAGCTGAAGTAGTTCCGGTAAAAAACTTTTTGAAATTCCTTCTTCCTTTACGCATGTAGCTATCTTTATTAGAAAACAGTTTATAGCAATTGTTATTGCAGTATGAATTGAATCAATTTTAGTCAAATTGAACAGAATTAACACACCAATTTTTACGAAAACGATGTAGGATTCAAAAATTCTGGGTATAACTGCAACACATACTGCGGATTGATTAACTTTAAAAATATATAGAGGAATAAATTATACATTCAGATGGCAAATACAATTGGTTGGGGCATCATTGGCTGCGGAAATGTTACGGAAGTAAAAAGTGGTCCTGCCTTTCAAAAGGTACCGAATTCAAAGCTGGTTGCGGTAATGAGAAGAGATGGTACCAAAGCAGCAGACTATGCAGTAAGACACGGGGTACCCAAATGGTATTCAGATGCCACGCAACTAATCAACGACCCTGCAGTAACCGCCATTTATATTGCAACCCCACCTGCATTTCATGAAGCCTATACCATTGCAGCTTTGCAGGCCGGTAAGCCGGTGTATGTAGAAAAGCCGATGAGTATTGACCTTGCCTCCTGTTTACGCATGCAACAAATGGCGGAAACAACCGGTATTCCCCTCTGTATTGCTCATTACCGAAGAGCCCTTCCAAAATTTCTGGCTGTTCAACAAATGCTCGCAACAAAAACTATAGGAACCGTTTGTACCGCCCGGATTTGCATGCAGCAAGCCGACCAATCGGCCACAATGGCTAACCCCGAAGAAAATTGGCGTGTACAGCCTGCACTCTCAGGGGGCGGCATTTTTTACGACCTGGCACCTCACCAGCTAGACTTACTCGTTTTTTTATTAGGTAACCCCGAAGAAATGAAAGGAATGGCAGATAACCGAGCAGGATTATATGCTGCAGAGGATGTGGTTTCGGGATGTGTTCGTATGCAAAATCAGGTGCTGTTTTCCGGACTTTGGTGTTTTACCTCCGATAATTCTTGCCGGGAAGATATTTTTGAAATAGTGGGCACTGCAGGAAAAATTGTTTTTCCAGTTTTCGGAAATGAGGTAACGGTTATTTCAAATTCGGGTGAACAGCAATTCCATTTTGAGCCCCCTCAACATATTCAGCAACCCATGATTGAACAGGTAACCCAGCATTTTTTAGGATTAGCACCCAATCCCTGTTCGGCAGCAGAAGCGATTCAATCTTTTCGCATCATGGAAAATTTTGTATACAGTTCTCCAAAATAACATACAGGATGAAATCAATTGAAAGAAGAAAATTTTTACAAACTGCCACTATTTCTAGTGTAGGTTTATTGCCTTTCTTACCTGGAAAATCGATAGGCTTTCGGGAAAATTTGGATGCATCCTATTCAAACAGATTTAAGCTTAGCTTGAATGCCTATTCTTTCAATGCCCCACTAAAAAATGGAACGACCAACCTTTTTGATGTGCTCGATTTTTGCGCAAAAGAGTGCTTAGATGCTGCAGATTTAACCGGTTATTATTTTCCGGGATACCCCGAAGTGCCATCAGATGAATACATTTTTCAATTGAAAAGAAAAGCCCACCGCTTAGGCATAGCCATTAGTGGCACCGGTATCCGAACCGAATTTGGCTCTCCGGATGCTGCTATCAGAAAAAAAGAAGTTGAATGGACCAAACAATGGATAACCGTTGCAGCCAAATTAGGCGCGCCGGTGATCCGCGTATTTACTGCGAAAGCCATGCCCGACAATTTTTCCCGCGAAGCAGTAACCGAATGGATTGCCAAGGACATGGCAGCCTGTGTAGCGGATGGAAAAGAGAAAGGTGTAATTGTTGCTTTTCAAAATCACAATGATTTTATTAAAACAGCCGACCAAGCAGACAATTTATTAAAACGGGTGAACAACGAATGGTTTGGATTGATTTTAGATACTGGGAGTTTTGTTACCGAAGAGCCTTATAGTGAAATTGAAAAAACTGCCCATTGGGCTGTAAACTGGCAAATCAAGGAAAAGCTAGTATATAATGGTGTGAGTAAAGCGATGGACTTGCCCAGATTGTTTCGCATTATTAAAAACTCTCCCTACAGAGGATACCTCCCCATTGAAACACTGTCACCGGGCAACCCCTTTGAAATAGTTCCGCCCTTTATAAGCTTAG
>Ga0114981_10001089_pt1 | contig 17821 bp, 21 predicted proteins | sample S_140806_MF_Meta_FD_87028 | JGI IMG/M metagenome (GOLD analysis project Ga0114981, IMG submission 87028) | Freshwater microbial communities from Lake Simoncouche, Canada to study carbon cycling - S_140806_MF_MetaG | ecosystem: Environmental > Aquatic > Freshwater > Lake | place: Lake...
AGAACGAGTTTGAGCTTGCTGACGGGGGGGTGTCCTGATGCGTGTGATGGTGCAGAAGTTTGGTGGGACATCCGTGGCAACCGATGAAGCCCGGGCACTCGCCGCAGATCGTGTTGCTCAAGCCGTTGAAGCGGGCTGGAGTGTTGTCGTGGTTGTGAGTGCTATCGGACGTAAAGGCGCGCCTTATGCCACCGATACGCTTCTTGGTTTGCTAAATGGTGTCGATCCCCAGGTAAGCCCGGCTCCCCGGGAATCAGATCTCCTCCTCGCGTGCGGTGAAGTGATCTCGACCGTGATCTTTGCACAGACGCTGCGTGCGCGTGGCTACGAAACAATCGCCCTTACCGGTGGCCAAGCTGGCATCATCACCGATTATGAATACACCAATGCCCGAATCCTAGAGATTCAACCTGCCTACCTATTACAGCAACTAGGTACGGGATGCATTGTATTTGTCGCTGGCTTTCAGGGTGCCACGGAGCGTGGAGCCATTACAACTCTGGGACGCGGCGGCTCCGACACGACCGCAAGCGCCCTCGGTGCAGCGGTAAAGCCTCACGTAGAACACGTTGAGGTTGAAATTTACACAGATGTCGATGGTGTTAAGACAGCCGACCCCCGCATTGTCAAGGATGCACGTACCCTTGCTGTCGCATCCTATGCTGAAGTCTCCGAAATGGCGCACCAGGGGGCAAAGGTTGTTCATCCGAGGGCGGCGGAGATTGCGGAAATCCACGATGTTCCCCTCTGGGTAAAGTCGACATTTGAAGAGGCTCCCGGGACGCTTATCCGCCGTGCAAATTCGTCAGAGGATAGTAGCCCACGTATAACAGGCGTAACCAGCACTGGAAAACTTGTATACCTGCGTTTTCCTCTTCCGGATGTCAGTGATACGGACAGGGCAAAGATTGAGCGTGAAGTTTACCGTTTGCTGCGAAACGAGGAGATTTCGATCCACCTCAGTAGTACTGGAAATGGCGCTTTTGCCTTCGCCGTCGTACGCGAGCACCTCGGACGCGTGGCAGAGCTTATTGATGGCCTAGTGATACCGGGTGAACTTGGCCCGCGGACACATCCACCATACGGAGTCATCACCCTGCTTGGAATCGGCTCGAAAGGCCGCGGGCTGAACGCACAGCGGACCCTTCTGGCTGGCGCAAGCTCGCTGGTGGATATTCGTGTTGTCGAGGCAGATCTGGTTGAGAACTGCACGATGGTAAGCGTGATTGCAACAGGAATCGATGACATCCCTGGAATTTTAGTGAAGATGCTCGGTGTGTTGGATGAACAAGGGGTCTGGCTTTACCAGACGGCTGACAGTGAATTTTCGATGTCTGTATTAATCCGTGAGGCTGACAGCGTACGTGCGGTGCGGACGCTCCACGAAGCCTTTCATCTTGGGAACGCAGGTACCTGTGGATAAAGAAATGTTGGCGCGACTGCAGGGTCAGGATGACATCGATGAGGAGGGCGCACTTGAGGCGAAGCTCTTATCCGATGTCAGTTCGGCACGGCGTGAACCGCTCCCTGATCCGCCTAATGTCGTGTTGAAGCGCCCCGTTGTGCCTGAGATGACAATCCGAGGTGCACGTGGGATGCAGATATCGGTTTCGGAGGCCCGTTCGATGGGGGATGGCTGGAATATCGCATCCGCGCTGACCAGCTCATTGATTGCCGGCGTCCTCGTTGGGCTGGCTTTAGACAAATGGGTCACAACAAAATGGGCACCTGCGGGATTGATTGTTGGCTTTGTCCTCGGGTGTATCAGTGGCTTTGCGAATTTGATCAAGCTGACGAATAGGCTTGCAGCGCGTGATGAAGCTGCCAAGCGTGCAGCGGATGATGCGCGTGATGGTAAGTCATCCAAGCAATGACACTCAATTCGGAAAGTGGCAATCCTGACCGACCGATTGCAATCACAACAGCCATCATTGGCTTCATCATTGTCAATATCCTGATTGGGTACCGCCTCAACTGGGCCGTCTGGCCATTCGTTACCGGTGTGGTTTTAGCGGAGTCACTCTGGGTTGGAAACAGCGTAATCATCCGAAAATATCTGTCTCCGCAAAAAATCACCGAATCAAGTGCACAAAAACGGGCATTGTTCGTTTTCGCTTTGATAAAATACCCTCTGGTCGTGGTGTGCATTTGGACGTGTGTACGTCTGGGTGATACACGCCAACTAATGTCGTTCGTCGCCGGGTATCTGGTTTTACAGATCGTGGTGGTGCTGCGGATGGTTGGAAAAGCTGCGGCGCAGATTTGATAGAGGTTGATCACGGTGCCACAATCAGTACAAGCGAACAACTCGGATACATTCAAGGTCGGCATGCCCGTGCAGATTGCACAGGGTGGTCATGATGCGCCTACTGGCGAAGCATCTGGGCATGCAGCAGAAGCCGGACACGCAGAAGCAACACATGCTTCCGTAGGCCACGGTGGTGGTCATGCGGGGCCAGTTCGCCACGATAAGCTGGTGAGCACGTTGCTGAGTGGTACTCAGTCATGGGCTTCCTCATTGCATTGGGCATTATTGTCTTTGCCCGTATGCGTATGGGCAAGCTTGATGTACGTCGTCCATCACGTGGTCAGCTTTTGATTGAACAGTCTGTGGCATCGATTACCCATTTCTCAAAGGCATCCATTGGGCCTGGTGGTGAGCGCTTCGCGCCATTCATCGGTGTGGTGTTTGCTTTTGTGTTGTTTTCGAACCTCTGTGGTGTGCTCCCAATGTACTGGTTGCCGACGGGTGAGGGGATGGCTCCTGCTTGGTCCTTTACGCCGGCTCCGACTGCGAATATCTCGGTTACCTTTGCGCTGGGATTTATTGTCTTCATACTCTTCAATGTGGAGGGAATCCGGGCGAACGGGGTTATTGGCCATCTGAAGCACTTTGCGGGTCCAATGCCAGCGCTTGCGCCGCTGATTTTCCCGATTGAGCTTATTGGAGCACTGGTCCGTCCAGTTTCGCTTGCGATGCGTCTCTTCGGAAATGTGTTTGGTGAGGAAACAGTCATTGCTGTTTTGATTTCAATGGCAGCTATTCTCACATCCGGTATTGTTCCATTCCAAGTACCAATGTTGGCATTTGGGGTGTTTGGATCTGTCGTACAAGCGGGAGTTTTTGCGATTCTCACTTGTTCGTATATTGCTCTCTCTATTGGTGACCATGGCGACCATAGTCATGAAGCGCATGGGGAGCACAGCGCGGCACACGCGCACTAAACCAACAGGGTAGGGATGCGGCGGTAAACCCGCCAGCGTGGAGGAAAAGCGAAATGTTGTATCTCGGTCTTTTAGGACTCGGAGTTGCTTTAGGGCTTCCGATAGCCGTTATTGGTGCAGGAATTGGTCAAGGCAACGCTGCAGCCGCAGCACTTGCTGGTGTTGCTCGTCAGCCTGAGGCTGCCGGTAAGATTCAGACCATGATGATCATTGCACTTGCTCTTATTGAGTCACTTGTTATTTATGCTCTTCTCATGTTCTTCATGTTACAGGGCAAGCTGCCGACGTTGACATTTGATCAACTATTGCAACTGAAGTAGTTTCTGGGCTTGGTTACAGCGTGCCGCCAGTAACCAAGCTCTTTCCCGTCATGCGCATAGTAAATGTGTGTAAGAGCTAGCAAACATAATTATGGACGTTCTCCAAAACCTTAACGTAGATCCGAAGCTCATTCTGGTCAATATCATTGGATTTGTCATTCTCTTAGTAGTGGCAAAAAAGATTGTATTTGATCCGATAGGCAAGGTTGTAACCGAGCGTGGCTCTGATATCAACGATCAATATGGTCGTCTGGAATCAGCTCAGCGCGAAATGGAAACGCTAAAGGCTGACTATGAAGCGCGACTAGCCGCAGTTGAAGCCGAGGCACGTGAGAAGATTCAGTCCGCAATCAAGGAGGCGCAATCAGCCCGAGATCAAATCCTTTTGGATGCAAATCTAAAGAGCCACGATATCGTCTCTAAGGCGGAAGCTGAAGCAGAACGTGCCAAGGAGCAGGCGATGACTGAGCTGCGGATGCGAATTGTTGATATCGCTGTGGGGACAACCCGCCGCATTATTGGCGAAAGCCTTTCCGCGGACCGCCAGGCAACGCTTGTAGATGAATACATCGCGACCGGGATCGCGGAGGCATAAGCAAACCTATGCAAGACACCTCTGTTGTACGGCGCTATGCAGTCGCACTCTTAAACCATGCCAAGAAAGTGGGCACGGTGGATGCGGTGGCTGCAGATATGAAGTCGCTCTCCGATGTGATCACGCAATCCGGGCAGTTGGCAGCATTTTTGAATCACCCGCTGATTGCAGGTGAAAAGAAAAAGGCGCTCGTTGACAAAACTTTCGGCGGGATGGTTTCGCCTACAGTATTGGACTTTGTCAAGCTTTTGATTGACAAGGGACGTATCAATACTCTCCGTCTAGTGATCGCCGAGTTCGTTGTCCTTGTACGCGAGTACAAGAACATCGCTGCAGCTGAAGTGGTAACGGCGGTACCGCTCACCGATGCACAGCGAAAGGCACTCGAAGCTGCACTCGAAAAGCGAACCGGCAAAGACATTGAAATCCACGCAACTGTGGATGCAAGCGTGATGGGCGGAGTCAGCGTCAGGATTGGTGACACCATTCTTGATGGCACGGTTCGCTCACAAATCGAACGGTTGCGCGAGCAGCTGATCAACACTACCGGCGCGCTCGTCGCGCAGTAAGTAACCAAGGAAGACACTACTGTGGCAGTAAGACCCGATGAAGTCGCCAGCATCCTTGAACAAGAGCTGGACAATTACCGCAAGGATGTCCCTGAAGAGGGCGTCGGCACCGTTCTACAAGTCGGTGACGGCGTAGCACGTATCTACGGGCTCAGTGAAGTCGCCGTTTCAGAACTCCTCGAGTTCCCCGGTGGCGTCATGGGCGTCGCTTTGAACCTCGAAGCTGACAACGTCGGTGCTATCCTGCTCGGCAGCGATACCGGCATCCGCGAAGGCGACCTGGTCAAGCGAACAGGACGCATCATCGATGTGCCCGTTGGCGAAGGATTGGTCGGACGTGTTGTCGATACCCTTGGAAACCCATTGGATGATGGGGGTCCAATCGTTCCTGCTGGTCGCCGCAACCTGGAAGTCAAAGCTCCCGGTGTTGTAGACCGCCAGCCAGTCAAGGAACCAATGTACACCGGTGTCAAGTCGATCGATGCGATGCTTGCAATCGGACGAGGACAACGCGAGCTCATCATTGGCGACCGCCAAACTGGTAAGACCGCTATCGCCCTCGATACGATCATCAACCAAAAGGGCAAAGATGTCTTCTGCTTCTATGTCGCTATCGGACAAAAAGCATCCACCGTACGACAGGTCGTAGAGAGCCTTCGTGCTAACGGAGCGATGGAATACACAACCATCATTTCCGCACCGGCATCCTTCCCGGCATCCCTCCAGTACCTCGCACCTTATGCAGGCGCTGCGATGGCCGAATACTTCATGGAAACCGGACGCCATGCACTGATCATCTTTGATGACCTTTCAAAGCAGGCAGTTGCATACCGCCAAGTTTCCCTCCTCCTGCGACGCCCACCAGGACGCGAAGCGTATCCCGGCGACGTCTTTTATCTCCACTCCCGCCTTCTGGAGCGTGCTGCTAAGAAGCGTGAGGACTTCCTCATCGTTGCTAAGGGAGCACCTGCAGACACTATGACCAGCGTGGATGGAAACGTCTACGAAGGTGAAGCTGGACCAAAGGCTGCAAAGAAGGCTCTCGAAGCTCTTCCAAACGCAGCTGACTTGGAAGTTCGTAAGCATCCACACTCCGGTGGATCGCTGACCGCACTCCCAATCATCGAGACACAGGCTGGTGACGTTTCCGCGTATATCCCAACGAACGTCATTTCCATCACCGATGGACAGATCTTCCTAGAGTCTGACCTCTTCAATGCAGGTATCCGTCCTGCTATCAACGTGGGTATCTCTGTATCCCGTGTTGGTGGTAATGCACAGATCAAGGCTATGAAGAAGGTCGCCGGACGCATCAAACTGGAGCTTGCGCAGTACCGTGAGGTACAGGCATTCGCCCAATTCGCATCCGACCTCGACAAGTCGACCCAACAGCAGCTTTCGCGTGGACAGCGCCTGACAGAGCTTCTTAAGCAGAATCAGTACGCACCATTCCAAGTGGAAGACCAGATTATTTCGATCTACGCAGCAACTCAGGGATTCCTGGATGACCTGCCTGTCGACCAAGTCCGGGCCTTCGAAAAGGGCTTGCTTGCACACGTGCATGACAAGTACCCTGAAGTTCCTGTCGTGATCGCTCAGTCGAAGGACTTTTCGGATGACACAGCCGCAACCCTGAAGGCTGCGATTGTAGAGTTCAAGGCAAGCTTTGTAAAGTAAGCTGGGACACTAACGATGAAGCCGCTCACCAGAAATGGAGTGCGGCTTTTTTGTTCGAAGGGCGTGATATATGTCGTTGGCCTCTTGCTATGTAGTATGACTGCTGGCAAAGCTATAACCCTAAAGGCTGCGATTGTAGAGTTCAAGGCAAGCTTTGTATAGTAAGCTGGCACAATAACGAGAAAGCCGCGCTCCAGAAATGGAGTGCTGACCTTCCTTTTATTGAACTCTTTATAACACCAGCAAGCCCACGCTCACCGGAACAGCTTATGAGATCTTTGGGAACTATCCCCTTAAACAAAAAACCTCCAGCAATTCTATTTGCTGGAGGCCTTGTCTGGACTAATGTCCGGTTAAGGAACTACTTCTTGGCCTTAGGAATCAAGACAGTGTCGATGACGTGGATTACTCCATTGCTTGCTTCGATGTCAGTCTTGACAACGTTCGAGTTGTTGACTTTGACGCCCTTCTTGTTGCCGATCTTGACCTCTGCTCCGTTTACAGTCTTGACCTTGGTGCCGTCCTTGAGCTTGAGAACATCAGCCGCCATCACCTTGCCGGCGACGACATGGTATGTCAACACAGCTGTCAGGGCTTTCTTGTCCTTAAGAAGCGCTTCAAGGGTTGCCTTTGGGAGCTTTGCAAATGCAGCATTTGTTGGTGCGAAAACGGTGAATGGGCCTTCACCCTGAAGGGTCTCAACAAGTCCAGCAGCCTTGACTGCAGTTACGAGGGTCGAGAAGTCCTTATTTCCAGCAGCAATTCCAACAATATCTTCTGCCTTAGCAGCTGTCGACGAGACTGCGAGTAACAAGCCAGCGATCACAGCGGTGTACAATTTCATGGTTTTCATCATCCTGTTTCCAACATTATTGCGGTTCTTAACCGTCACACCCTACTAAACCCCTGTACGCCGTATAGCGTTCCAAGAATTTTTACGTGGGATACCATGGACTTGTTATGAGTAATGTGGACCTCGATTGCAAAGGCTTGAACTGCCCGATGCCCATCGTCAAGATATCTCGCGTGATGAAGGAGCTGCAGCTGGGCTGCACGCTCACCGTCACTGCATCCGACCCATCCTTCAGGGCGGACATTGAAGCTTGGGTGTCGAAAATGAACCAGAGGTTTGTAAGCTTCTCTGACATTGATGGAATACAGACCGCAGTCATCGAAAAAGTTAGCTGATATGAGCGACGACATCACCATCTCACAATCCGATCTGATCGCCCTCGTCAATCAACTCGTTGATCAAAAGGTTAATGCACGCCTTGCCGATCTCGAAGCATCCCTGAAAGCTATTCAAGGAACTGTTGGAACACTGTCCGAAAACTGCCCAGAAGACCGCGCAACCCTTGTTGTCTTCAGTGGCGAAATGGACACCCTATTCGCAGCATTCACAATCGCGGTCGGTGCAGCATCGATGGGGATGGAAGTCTCGATGTTCTTTACCTTCTGGGGTCTCACAGCCTTGCGGAAGGACAAAGTGTATTCTGGAAAGACGGTTGGTGAGAAAATGGTCGCGATGATGCTGCCAAATGGACCACATGCTGTGCCAACAAGTCGGATGAACATGGCGGGGCTGGGACCACTGTTCTTCAAGTACCTGATGTCAGAGCGTAAAGTGGAGACTCTGCCAAACATGATCAGACTTGCTCAGGAGCTTGGTATCAAGATGGTGGCATGTGAAATGTCGATGGGGGTAATGGGCATCACCCGGGCCGAACTCATCGATGAAATCAGTTATGGCGGAGTCGCCACCTACATAGGTGATGCGGCTAAGTCCAAGATCACACTCTTCGTTTAGAGCGTTCCCCGGCACCTTACGTGAAAGACCGCGGCCTAGACCGAGCCTTTGCCCCGCGCAAGGAGCTGTAGCTCCGCGTTATCTGGTCGGTCCATGTGTGGGCAGCAGGTGTTATGCACTGGGAAGAGCTTCCCTGGATTCAAGAGGCCACTTGGGTTGAAGACATCCCGGATGCGCTTTTGCAGGTTCAAATCCTCTGGGGTGAAAACCAACCCCATAAATTCCTGCTTCTCGAGTCCAATTCCATGTTCGCCTGTCAGCGTACCGCCGGCATCCACGCAGGCACGCAAAATGTCACCACCTGCGGCAAGGACACGCTTGACTTCATCCTTGTTCCGCTCATCAAAGAGCACGACCGGGTGTAGGTTGCCATCACCAGCGTGAAAGACATTTGCAATCCTAAGATTGTATTTTGCAGCGATCTCCTCGATCTTTTCGAGGATTTGTGGGAGTTTTGTGCGAGGAACGACACCATCCTGTGTTGCATGGCTCGGAGCAAGCCGGCCGAGGGCCCCTACCGCTTTCTTACGAGCCGTCCATAGCTTTGCGCGTGTTGCTGCATCAGATGCAACCTCAACGCGTACGACACCACCATCCAGACAGAGCTGCTCAACCTTTGTTGTCAGGCGGTCCAACCCGGCCTCAGGGCCATCCATTTCGATCAGCAAAACAGCACCAGCATCTGTGGGGAGTCCCAGATGGTAGCTCTCTTCCACAACACGCAAAATGGTCTGGTCGATCATTTCAAGAGCCGCTGGAATAATACCCGCAGCAATAATCGCAGAGATAATTTTAGTTGCAACGGCGACACTTGGGCAAACGGCCAGCAAGGTACGAATCGCCTCTGGGGCGCGTACAATTTTGACGACCACCTCAGTAACAATAGCGATGGTGCCTTCTGAGCCACAGATGATGCCTAGAATATCAAGTCCTGGCTGACTTGCATCAAGGTTTACAATGTCACCAGATGGCAGAACAATGGTCGCCCCAAGGATGTGATTTGCAGTGACGCCGTACTTTAGTGTATGGGGGCCTCCCGCGTTGTTGGCAAGATTCCCCCCAACGGTACTCGCTCCCTGCGAAGATGGATCCGGCGCATAAAGAAATCCATGAGGCGCAACGGCTTTGGTCAGCGTCGTATTAACTACGCCCGCTTCCGCATGCACACGGCGGTTCGGGATATCCACCTTGAGAATGCGATTCATCCGTGAAAGGCATAGCAAAACCATGTTCTCACGAGCCATCGCACCACCTGCAAGACCAGTACCAGCCCCTCTTGGCACAATGGGCACTCCATGTACAAGGCATAGCTTGATGATTGCGGCTACCTGCTCAGTGGTGTTTGGCAGGACGATAGCACCCGGAGGGGCTTTCTCCAGCGTGTACGCATCCGATGCATATGCGTGACGCTGCGCATCACTGGTACGTAAGCCATCATCCGTCACGATAACGCGAAGCTGCTTGAGAAATCCCGGGTCTAGCATATAGGTTTACTTGTTTACAGACAAACGGCCTTCAGCAAGCTTTAACAAACTTGCCGCACGCTTGTTGCCTGGGTCGAGTGCAAGTGCGCTCTTGGCATCCTTGACCACCGCTGAGAAACGAACCTTGGTGCCTGCCTTGTCATCATTCACACGACGACTTGCACGAGCAACGTAGGCAGCTGCAGCCTTCGCATTGTCCTTGCTAGCTTCGGCATCCTTGATGGATTTGTCTTCATCAGGCGTAGGAGCGAGAGGCGCATCGGCATCGGGCGTAGCAGGAGGGCCTGGAGCACCCCGAGGTGCTTCCGCTGCAGGTGCCGGCTTGTCATTTCCACCTGGCTCAGGTGTGGCAGCATTGGTGTTGGCGGCAGGTGCAGGTGTTGTAGTAGGCGCAGCCTCGCCAGCAGGTGTTTTTGTGGATGTCTCTACACCAGCATTACAGCCTGTAAGGAGGGCGAATGCAGCTAACGACGCAAGAAACGAAACTCGAAATTTCATGGATAAGTTCTCCAAATCTATGCTGCATTCTAGCATTTGTTGACCCATTGACGATGCCATATTGCCATTAGATGGGTAGCATCCGATGATTCGTCGCTGTTCTTGAAATCGTGATACATGCATCTATAGGGCATGAAACGCGTCGGCACAAACCAAGGTAAGGTTGATGTATGCAAAGCAATTCTGAAGCTCCACGTGTCTGCGCGATTGATATCGGGTCCAACTCTGTCAAAATGGTTATCGGTGATACAAATGGCATCCTCTGCGAAGAGGTAGTACAGACGCGGCTTGGTATTGGAATGGATGGTGGCACAGAGCTTAGCGCGGATGCAATTAGCGACACAGAGGCTGCACTGGAGTCCTTTGCCGTTCTCGCCACACACTATGGAGCAAACCGGCGAATTGCCGTTGCTACCAGTGCTCTTCGGGATGCATCCAATGCCGAAAGTGCAATTGCCCGCTTCAGCGCTGCCCTCGGCGGTACTGCCCGTGTGATCGGCGGGGATGAAGAGGCTGCTCTCGTGTTCGCCGCTGCATCTATGGATCCCGAATTCGCCCGCTACATTGATGGCACAGTTGTGGCCACGGATGTCGGCGGAGGGTCGACGGAAGTGGTTGTTGGTGACAGTGGCAGGATGACGTTTCACACCAGCCTGCAGCTCGGTGCGGTCCGCCTGTCAGACCGACACGGGATGCTGGGGGAGACATCGATTTCGGCGGAGCAGCTGGCTGCATTGGATGCCGATATCAAGGCTGTGTGCTCTGGGCTTCCATCTGTCCCATCCGATACTGTGGTGATCTCAAGTGGTGGGACTGCGGCAAATCTGGGCGGAGCAGTCCTCAAAGGGAAGAAGCGCAAGATGCACGGGATGTTGATTGATATCAATGATCTCCGAAAACTGCGTGACCGTCTCGCAGCCTTACCCCTGTCGGAGCGACGAGAGTTTCCTGGTATCAACCCACGCCGCGCGGATGTTATTGTTGCAGGACTGTCGGTTCAGCTCGGGGTGATGCAGGTTCTCGGGTGCAGTAATCTCCTCCTGTCGCTTCGGGGCTTGCGCTATGGTTTGTTCTGGTCGCTGCTCTCAGAGGAATAGGCTGCTATCTTTCTACTTGCCTGCGCTACGCCTCACAGCAGCAAGGGCCTGCTCCCAGCGTGCATGGGTTGACCAGCGGTGAAGCTGCATCATGTCACGGGACAGCTCCGCATTACCATAGTCTTCTGTCAGGCCATAGGTAAATCCGGCATCCAAGGCATCATCAATAACGCCTTCATCGTATTTACCACTTGGGTAAGTGATACCCATAGGGGGTATTGCAATGTGGTTTGCATAGGCTTTTCGCGCTTTGGCAAAGTCATTGAGGCGCTGGGTTTTTGTAAGTCGCCTAAGGTCTGGAGGGTGTGATGCGGTCTGGTTGACAAGCTCTACATCGCCACCGGAGACTAGATCTGCCAGCTCCTTCCAAGAGTGATGCGGTTTACTTGTACGTACACCCACATAGTCCGTGTGCGCTGATAGAACACAGCACCAGCCGAATTCGCGCAGAATCGGGATGCCATGTTTGCTGATGCCAGTTGTATTGTCATCAAAGCAGAGAACCGTTGCGCCCGGAGGCGGAGGGTTTTTGCCAGTTGCCATCCAGTGGATCGCGGATTTTAGAGGAATCACCTGCGCACCGGTACGCTTTAGGAGTGAGCATTGCTGGCGGAATTGCTTGGCAGTGGTGTCAAACCAGACAAGGCGGTCGCGTTCGGTTCCAATGATGTCATGCCAGACGAGGATATTGACCCGCGGTGACTTTCGGGCGGCGGATCGTATTGGAAGCGGATGAAGGGTCATACGTTATTCATCACTTTCCGGTGTTTCCAGCCACTCCAGGTCATCGGATGAATCGACACGCTGCCATGCGGCGCGGATGGCACTGTAGTTGAAGCCACGTCTCGCGAGATACGCAGACATTTTTTGCCGTTCATCGCGGTCCGCTGGCACGGGCTTGCTTCCAATCCGCCTCCGGAGAGTGTGTGTTGCTGCATCGGTGTCTGTATCATCCGAGCGCTCGGCGAGTACGGGCGCTGGATCTATCCCTTTACGTCGCAGCTCCATCCCGAGGAGCATCTTCCCCCGCGTTGTGCCGCGCCGCTCGACGAAGCGTTCAGCGTAGTCAGAATCGGAGAGTAGCCCAACGCGAATTAGCCTTTCGATGATACGTGCGCATTGTTCTTCAGTTGCTCCACGGCGTGCCAACTTGCGGGAGATCTCAGTGGATGTCTGATCACGGGCGCCGAGGGAGCGGAGCGTGTATTCAAAGAGCTTCTGGTCATCCAGTGGTTGGTTATCCATTTGGCCTTCGTGTTAAAAACGACAAGCCCGGCGAACCGCCGGGCTTGAGAGGTTGATGTTTTGGATTAGCTGTCGCGGCGGCGGAGGCGGCGTACGACGATACCAATACCGATTGGAGCCATTGAGAGCAATGCAAATGTGGATGGCTCTGGAGCAGTGAAGTTGTTCACTACGAGGTCAAGACGGGTCTTGCCATCCCCTGCAGTACCAGACCCAGAGAATCCGAAGATGTACTGATCTGTGGTTGTATTGTTGACATCAAACGATCCGCCAAATGCAATCTGACTACCTGCTGCTCCATTGATGGCGGACAGTCCAGCAGCATTTAGGTTGAACTTGATGGTAGAAGCATTGCCTGGGGTGGATGCAAACGTGATACTTCCGTAGTCTGTACCACCGCGGAGGCCGTTGTAGACAGATGTCAATCCGGTTCCACCAGCCCGCAGTGTGTTGATGTTGGTCGCAATGCTAGATATTGTGAACGTCCGACCAGCCATTCCAACGGCATTCGGAGTTGATGTTCCACCGTTGTATACATTCAGCACAGCACTTGTGTAAGTATCTGTTCCTGTTAGGGTTGGAATGTCGAATACAAAAAACGATCGGTATTGCACCGCATCAAAGCTGTCGTATCCCGCGATGTAAGAGTCAACCGTGCTGTTGTGATCACCCGCACTGGAGTAGCTACCACGATCCGCAGAGTTGCTAATCAAAAACTGGGCATTTGCTGCCGAGACGGACAGTCCAATGACTGCAAGTGCAGCCGCACCCCGAACTCCGAAATTAATAAGCTTATTCATTTCCATCAACCTCTTTAGCCGCAACCAATCATCAGACACACTTTAAGCGTCAACCCGACAGAAATACTGTCCCTACTGTACACCGGGTCATCATCGCTTGGCAAATTGAAAATAGGATTTAATTGGTGTGTTAGAGGGATTGTTTAGATGCTTAAAATGTACCCCGGAACGCTGGCGTTCAAAACCATTCTTGAATGTGATGGACGTCATACATGCACCACATGACGCGATACCGGAGCATAATATGAGGCATCATGGAACTCTCTGGAATGGCTATTCTTGTTATCGATGTTCAGCTTTACTACACTGAATTGACATCCCCATTTGTTACCTACTCAGAGGCTTTGTATCCGGGTGGTACGGACTATCTCCGCCAGCGATTGGATGCAGTGGTGATTCCCAACATTGCGCGAATTCTTTCCGCCGCACGGCGATCCAGTGTGCCAATCATCTTTGCAAGGCTCTGCGGAATCCAAGATGACCGGAGCGACCTGCATCGTAATTTTCAAGAATTCGATCAAAGTGCCCTTTCAGATGCTGGGTTACATGTCTATCCTCTGGCATCCGAGCCCATGGCGAATGTCGACCGCCGGATAGCACCTCATCCGGGTGACTTGGTTGTTGATAAAACTGGCTATAGCGCATTCCATGAAACTGGGCTTCACCAGCTCCTACAGTCGAAAGGCATTCGTCATTTAGCGATCACTGGACTTACTACAAGCCAGTGTGTTAATTCATCAGCTCGTGCTGCATCCGATTATGGTTACACGACATTAATGGTTGAGGATGCACAGGCGGATTATGAAGCAAGCGATCATCGAGCGGCTTTGTATGCAAGTGAGGCCATTACCGGGCTAGTCGTTTCGACCGAGGAAATGCTGAAACTGCTAACGTAGGGCAAAGGGTAGAGTTTTTTGGTGCTGCCATCTAAGCACAAACCCCCTCTCCCAGATTTTGAGAGAGGAGGCTGAAACTAAATCCGCTGTGCAGCAGACTACTTGTTGAGGTTGTAGAAGCTACCAAGGCCATCGTAGCGGGCGGTAGCGCCTAGCTGCTCTTCGATGCGAAGCAGCTGGTTGTACTTTGCGACCCGGTCCGAACGGCTTGGCGCACCGGTCTTGATCTGGCCACAGTTCGTTGCAACTGCGAGGTCGGCAATCGTGACATCTTCGGTCTCACCCGAGCGGTGTGACATGATAGCCGTGTAGCCTGCACGCTTTGCCATCTCGATGGACTCCAATGTCTCGGTGAGGGTACCAATTTGGTTGACCTTGACGAGGATGGAGTTTCCGAGGCCACGCGCGATGCCATCGGACAGGCGCTTGGTGTTCGTGACGAAGAGGTCATCACCAACGAGCTGAACCTTGCCGCCAAGAGCATCCGTGAGCATCTTCCAGCCCTCGAAGTCATCCTCAGCCATGCCATCTTCAATAGAAATGATCGGATAGTTCGCTGCGAGGTCTGCCCAGAAAGCAACCATTTCATCACGTGTCTTCATGATGTCGGACTTCCAGAAGTAGTAGCTACCCTCTGCGCCCTTATGCTTTGCTTCTTCATAAAGCTCAGTTGTCGCAGGGTCCATTGCAATCTGGATCTGGTCACCAGCGGTGTAGCCAGCCTTCGCAATCGCTTCCATGATGACATCCAAGGCTTCCTGGTTGCTCTTGAGGTTTGGTGCGTAGCCACCTTCATCTCCAACAGCCGTGCTGTAGCCCTTGCCCTTAAGGACAGACTTCAGTGCGTGGAAGATTTCCGTTCCCCAGCGCAGGCCTTCGGAGAATGTTTCCGCACCTACAGGCATCACCATGAATTCTTGGAGGTCGACCGAGTTGTCTGCGTGCTTGCCACCATTGATGATGTTCATCATCGGGACTGGGAGCTGACGTGCGCTCACTCCACCGACGTAGCGGTAGAGGGGCAGGCCTAGCTCTTCAGCCGCTGCCTTGGCAACCGCGAGGGAAACGCCAAGAATGGCATTTGCGCCGAAGTTTGCCTTGTTATGGGTGCCATCCAGCTCGAGGAGGAGGTGGTCGATGGCAGTCTGCTCGAGGGCATCCATGTCGATCAACTCAGGAGCGATGTCCTCATTGACGTGGTCAACAGCCTTCTGTACACCCTTGCCAAGGTAGCGAGACTTGTCGCCATCACGGAGCTCAACAGCTTCGTGTGCACCCGTGGATGCGCCACTTGGAACGGCTGCACGGCCGATAACGCCACTCTCGAGGTAGACATCCACCTCAACGGTCGGATTGCCACGGGAATCAAGGATCTGCCGGGCTTGGATTGAATCAATGGTACTCATATATGGACCTTCTTTGTGGCGCTTAACACTTGCTTTCCGATACGTAATGCGCCAGAAAATGGGGCTTTTGAAGCCTCGTGATTATACCGTGGAGGGGCTATTCGAGATTAAGACGCCAGCCCGACTGCCACTTGCACGTACTATTGTGGCGTCGGTACACCATCTACAGCCACCATCGCCGCCGCAGCCCGTGCCTCTGCCCGAAGCGCATTTACATCGTCGCCCACCGCGCCGTACGTGAGCACGACACCCATCCGGCGATATTTACGTGTTGATGGTTTTCCAAATAGACGTATATCGGTTTTCGGCTGCGAAATGGCATCCCTAACCCCTGTAATCACTGGAGGATGAGGCCCACAACCACTCGCTAGAATCACGGCACTTGCACCCGCGCGCTCGGCAGTGATTTCCGGAATCGGCAAGCCCAGCACTGCACGCGCATGCAGCTCGAATTCGGACAAGTTTTGGGTTCCAGCCAGCGTGACCATGCCCGTGTCATGCGGACGCGGAGAGAGCTCGCTGAACGTCACGCCATCCTTTCCGACGAAGAACTCAACACCCCAAATGCCCGCTCCCGTCAGCGCTTCCGTGACCGCACCCGCCATCCGCTGCGCCTCGGCTATATGCGCATCAAGCATCGGAATCGGCTGCCAGCTCTCCTGATAGTCCCCGCGCTCCTGCCGGTGACCGATAGGCGGACAGAACAGCGTCGGGCCATTTTGCTGGGTCACCGTCAGCAATGTGATTTCAAAGTCAAAGTCGACAAATGCCTCGACAATCACTTCCATTAAGTCTCCGCGAGAGCCGCTGCAAGCATAGTCCCATGCATCTTGGATTTCGGATGCATCCCGGATCACCGACTGGCCCTTGCCACTGCTGGACATCAGGGGCTTCACGACCACCGGTAAGCCAAGCGATTCGACTGCCGCACTTAGCTCAGCCGCGCTCGTCGCATAGCGGTACTTCGCCGTCTGTAGACCGAGCTCCACCGCCGCAAGGTCACGAATCGCCTTGCGGTTCATCGTAAAGTTCGCAGCACGCGCACTCGGAACAACCTGCATCCCCTGCGCTTCATACGCATAAAAACGCTCTGTCCGAATGGCTTCGACTTCCGGCACAATGATGTCGGGTTTGTGCTTTGCGACAACCTCATCGAGGGCTGCGCCATCAAGCATATTAATGACATCAAAGCCATCCGCTACTTGCATCGCAGGCGCATCCGCGTAGTTATCGACAGCTATCACCGTTTGTCCAAGACGTTGCAGTGCGATGACGAATTCCTTGCCCAGCTCGCCACTACCAAGGAGGAGGATCTTTTTGTTCACAGTTTGCGCCTTGCTCTGCACTTACAAGTGCACGGGGTTTTCAGGATTTACGCTCTATTCTAGCCGTTCTGGTAGCATTACCGTGTGTCCGATCCCAGAATTAACCCACTTCGCACGCTGCTCCTTGCTCATTCGACATCGGATGAAACCGAGCGAGAGCACCATGCATCAATCCTTGCATTTCTCGAAAACACGGCCAATCCATTGTCCCGCGATACCCCCGAGGGGCATGTGACCGCGAGCTGTCTTGCGATTCACCCTATAGATGCTTCGATGGTCGTGCTCTGGCACAAAAAGATTGGTCGTTGGCTGCAGCCCGGTGGACATGTGGAAGACTCGGATCCAAGTGTCGCGGATGCATCCCTGCGCGAGCTCTGCGAGGAAACAGGTGCAGGCGTGACGGATATTCAGACATTTCTCGGCATCATCGATGTCGATGTCCACCCAATCCCTGCGCACAAAGACCAGCTGGAGCACCTCCACTTCGATGTCCGATTTGGTTTTGTGATGTCCACAAGCTGGGAGCCGGGGGAAGGTTCGCAGTGGATGCCCGCATCGGAGGTCGTCGCAACGCTTGACCCGCCGACGGCTCGGCTTGGGAGGAAGGTGCTAGCGATCCGAAATCAGGAATCTACTTCTTCGCATCAATCGTAAACTCGTGCGCCTTTTCTGGCTTGCCACGATCGGTACGCAGGAATGTGAATGTGGCCTTGTCCGGAGCGACATCGACACGCATCACGCCCGCACCCGGCAAAATCGTGCCCGTTACATAGCCATACTCAGCCGCACTCCCGATCGCCCCACCGCGTCCATGGCTTGGCTGAGGAAGCTCTTGGTAGATGATGCCATCCTTGGTCTGATGCGCATACACATGGTC
>Ga0114981_10001090_pt1 | contig 17784 bp, 15 predicted proteins | sample S_140806_MF_Meta_FD_87028 | JGI IMG/M metagenome (GOLD analysis project Ga0114981, IMG submission 87028) | Freshwater microbial communities from Lake Simoncouche, Canada to study carbon cycling - S_140806_MF_MetaG | ecosystem: Environmental > Aquatic > Freshwater > Lake | place: Lake...
ATCCCCGCCTGCTTGAACTCAGCCGCCAGACCGGCGGCTCGCTTGTCATACCCTCAAGATGTGCAATATTCAATCGTGATCTCGACATTTTCGGTCATGGGAACTCCCTTTCACGCGGTGCAAATGATCCTGACCACGCGGTTCCGGATCGGAACCGCGATGCCCAACCGGGCGCGCCGCCATTCTGCCACACTTCCGCGAAATCACGAACCGGTCGTCATCTCGGTTCATGCCTGGAGACACCGTGATGAATGATGGGTCCGACTTGCGTGCCCTCCAGGACCGTGCAGGCGAACGCATCGCCGCTGATGAAGGATGGCAGGCACGTTCCAATGCGGACGCAACTACCACGGGCATCTTTCTTGACCACATGCTTGCGCGCACGGATGCCGTCATCGAGGCACGCTTCACCGCGCAAACTATAGGAACCCCGTCCCGCAGCCCGAACGAACGTGCTGACAAACTTGCCTGCGACGCACGCCTCCTTCTCCGCGACCTTTGCGAGGGTTGGGCGGGCGATGCCTTCGCGCCTCCATCGTTACACCACCATGCCGGTACCGTACTGTTCCCCGAAGTTTCCGATCTGGATGACTGGCTTTCGGCGCTCAACACCAGAATGCAACTGACTGGACCGTGATGGACATGCGTCGGCGACTCACCTATCTCGCGGTCGTGCTCCTCACCATTTCCATCGTAATTGCGGTCGTCGTGCCTCGGATGCGTGGGTCTGAGGCATCCCGGCCAGACCCCGCCGCCTCTGGCCCGTGGTTTGACATCGCGTTCACCACCCCCGCCGAAACCGACCAGCCGGGGACGCATCACGGAGGCATTGACACCCGCCTGGTGTCCCTCGTCGACGGCGCACAGCGAACGGTCGATATAGCGGCCTATGACTTCGACCTGATGAACGTCGCCGAGGCAATGGCCCGTGCCGCCGGTCGTGGAGTTCGGGTCCGGATGGTGACTGATTCTGACACCGTCGCCAACGTCAAGGATGAACACGTCCAGGCCGCCCTCAAAACGGTCCGAGCCGCGAAGGTGACAATCGTCGAAGACAACCGACGAGCCATCATGCACCACAAGTTCGCGGTCGTCGACGAGGCCATCGTCCTCACCGGGTCATGGAATTTCACCGACGGGGATACCTACCGCCTGAACAACAACGCCGTGATCGTCAGGAACGCACAACTCGCCGAGAACTTCACTCACGAATTCGAGGAAATGTTCGTGAAGAAACACTTCGGGCCAACGAAGTCAAAGGTCGTTCCAAACCCCCAAATCACCATCGGGACTTCGACGATTGAGACGTACTTTGCCTCTGAGAACGACCCGTCGCAGCCCCTGACCCGTCGGATCAACGCCTCGACATCGCGGATTGACTTCCTCGCCTTTTCGTTCACCCACGATGGCTTGGGTGCCGCGCTGATCTCGCGCAAACGTGCCGGCATCCCCGTACGGGGCGTCTTTGAAAAGACCGGTTCGGAAACCCGTTTCGCGGAATACGCTCATCTGAAAGACGCTGGGGCCGAGGTCTATCAGGATGGCAACCGTTACGTCATGCACCACAAGGTTTTTGTGATCGACGGCACGACAACAGCGTTCGGATCCTTCAACTTCTCCGACAACGCCTCCACGGACAACGACGAAAACTTGATAATCGTGGACGACCCAGTGTTCGCAAAGGCCTTCACCGCCGAAGTGGATCGGATCGTCGCCGTGGCACGCAAAGCGTCCGGTCGCTGACCAATGTCAGTCATCGGTATACCCCCGGTTCCCGTGCGACGCGTCGGGCGCCGGGCCGCACTCGCGGCGGGGTTGGCAACCGCTGCGGCGGGCGCCTCCTGCGCGAGTCCGCCTAGCCCCATCGTCATCGCGATCACTGGACGCTCGCTCGCAATGGCCTCGGTCTTTCTCTTGGTGCGCCCCGTTGAGGCCGTTACGCGCCTTCTGGATCGCCAATCCGCGCTTCCGACGCGCCCGACGGTTGCACTCAGGCAAGTGGCCTCCATCAAGGAAGTAATGGATCTCGCATCCCGTCGTGAAGTCCAAGCCTCCGTGATACCCGAAGGTGCCACGCGTCCAGACCGCGCACGCGAATGGGTTCGGTCTGACGCCGACTTGCCAAGACCTTGGCCCCCGACCGGAAGCCTCGTTGGAGACCCTGTCGGGGACGAGGTACCCCTGACGCTTGTGATCCGACAGTCTGTGATGAATGAAGCGATCAACCGTGACGGGTCCTGGACCGGGGCCAAGCGGATGCCAGTCTTCGGACACGTCGCCCCACCAGCCGGCGCGCCGACCACAATGGTCATCAAGGACATCGTGCCCGACGTCACATCTGTCGTGCCCGTCAGGTTCGGTGACCTCCCGCTTGGCGACCCGAACCGTTGGGTTGCGTTCCCATCTGATGAATCAATCGTCACCGCCATCGTCGATGACCGATGTGACGTGGCCCTGCTCAATCCCGAGGCCATCGCGATTGCCCGAAACGTCGCACCAATAGGTTTCGAGCTAGTGATACACCCCTCACACCCGGATGGGTGGGCACACAACGCGTGTCCCGTCCTCATTGGGAATGAAGTTCCGGAGCCGCTTGGGCAATGGCTACGCGCACTGCGCGAAGGCCTTCGCGGACCTGCATCCACTGATCTCTATCGGCTTGCGTTCCCGGAACGAGACCCGTTGACCCTTGCTGTCGCCGCAAAGGTCGCAACCAGGCCGAAGTAACGCGATGGCGTCACGATGCCGTCCTGAAAGACACGCCTCACGAACCGGGAACGAGATCCTTCCGGGGAAACAGTGGAGTGGGCGTTCCAACGGTCACTTCGGCGGGAAATGCGCCCCACTCCACGTTATCTGTCCAAGCACCGGGACGCAGGGGGGGCAGGCCGAGTTGCTCCTGCATCGTCGCGCATGCCGACGGCATGAACGGCGTCAACCAGATTGACAAGTTGCGCAAGGCCTCAGCCGTTCCGTAAAGAACCGTGTCCAGTCTGGCAGCCTGTGCCTCATCACGGGCGAGTTTCCAAGGCTGATTCTCGTCAACGTACTGGTTGGCCCGTTTGACGAGCGTCCACACCGCATCGAGTGCCCCATCGAAGTCCCAGGACTCTAGACACGCTCGCGCGCCTGCACCGGCACGCACCGCAACGTCCCTCAGATCAGCATCGCGTGCTTCAGACGGGCCTGAAGGCGTTGGAACGACACCGCCACGGTACCGGCCGATCATGCTCACCGTGCGGTTGAGTAGGTTTCCGAGGTCATTTGCCAAGTCACTGGTGTACCGCGTGCGGAGATTGGCGCGATTGAAGTCGCCGTCCCGGTCGAACGACACATCGCGGAGGACGTAGTAACGGATCGCATCCGCTCCCCACTCCTCCACCAGTTCCACGGGATCGATCGTGTTTCCCGTCGTCTTGGAGATGCGTTGCCCCTCCAGGGTCATGAACCCATGAACAGCCACCTGCCGGGGAACCGGCACTCCGGCCGCCATCAGCATGGCCGGCCAGTACACGCAATGGAACCTTGTGATGTCCTTGCCAATGACATGGGTATCAGCGGGCCACCAATGTTCAACCCGGCCCGGGTCATCCGGAAAGCCGGCCGCCGTGAGGTAATTCGTCAGGGCATCAAACCACACGTAGAGGACGTGATCAGGGTCGCCAGGCACGGCAATGCCCCACGGCTTGCCGTCAACCACGCGCGCACTTCGCACAGGCCGCGATATCGAAAAATCCCGAAGTCCACGCTGCAGGAGGCTCCTGATCTCACTCGCCCATACGTGGGGGACGATGAAGTCGGGATGCGCGTCGAGATGCGCGAGCAGACGATCCGTGTACCTCGACAGGGCGAAGAAGTAGTTCTCCTCCTCCAGATACTCGGGGGTGATGGACTGGTGGTTCGGGCAGCAACCGGTCGGCGTCAGGTCGGCTACCTCGTAAAACGTGTTGCAGTTATGGCAGTAATACCCGGTGTAGAGACCCTTGTACACATCGCCGGCCTCAAGTGCGCGGCGGAACAGTTCCTGCGACGCCCTCGCGTGATCTTGGTCAACCGCCGTACGGATGAACCGGTCCGGCGACACCGAGACACTCGCCCAGGTACGACGGAACGTGGCGTCCATGTGATCGACCCACTCGCGCACGCCCATGCCATTGGCGTCGGCAGCCTTCGGGACGTGCTGGCTGTTCTCATCCAGACCCATGCAGAAGTAGGTCTCATCCCCGCGCAACCGGTGGTACCTGGCAATCACATCAGCGGCAATCTTCTCGTAGGAATGGCCGATGTGTGGCGCCGCATTCGGGTAATCGATCGCAGTGGTGATGTAGTACTTCATTGCAACTCCAGAAGGGCGGTCACCAAGCTCGGCGGCGTGATCAGCCCGTTAGTGGCACCGTGATGGTCAGTGATGGTGACCATGGCTCGCCACCCCGAGAGAGCCAAATTGTCGCTATCCGGGAAATGGGACGACCCGGCGGGATACCCGTCGGGTCGCGTTTGCGTTAGTCCAGCGTCAAGATTCAAGCCTGGAAGTCGAGTAACCGCTTCGCGCCGCGCGTCTCCAGGCGGTCTGCCTGAGTTATCGAGCTTGAGTACGGTGTGGTGTCCTGCCCCCGCGCAAGCGTGGTGAGAATTTCAGGTGACACCTGAACTGCCCGCGTGATTGCAGCGATCTTGGAAGCGAATCCACCGGGACCACCCAGGACATTCTCGACCGCAGTCGGGTTCGTCGCAAGCGCGTCTCTGAGCTTCGCCTCGCTGAGCTGCAATGCACCGTTGGCGCCCGATGCAAGCCCGAGTGACTCAAGGGACGACTTCAATCCGTCAGCCGCGCCCTGCAACCGGCTAGCAAGCCCCGGAGAAAGAAGGGAGGGGTTGGCAGCCAAATTTTCCAGGAAGGCATTGAATTTGCCTGCCAAGTCACGGGTCGCATCGACCACTGCAGTGATGTCCGGTGAAACTCCAACGGAAATCGTCACTGCCGATGTGGTTGCTCCCTGCAAATACAGCTGAACTCGTCCCGTAGTCGATGACGAATTTGCCAAGTCCAGTTGAACGACGTTGCTCGTCGAAGTCTGTTGCGATCCATTCAGGGTGTATGAAGAATCACGCGCAGCGGTCGTTGTCGTGAAACCGAGGACGTTTGCGATATTCCCACCAGTCGTAAAGGTGGCGGAGCTCCCGGTAGAAGTGTGCGTGAGCGCCAGCGTGGAGGTGCCGCCTGTCGACACGACTTGCGCACCGACCGAAATGCCCGCAGCATTCACCGCGGTCGCGATTGCCTGAAGCACGCCCAGGTTGGATGTGACCGCTGAAAAGTCCGGGGTGATCGTTGTCGTTGTTCCGCCGGTTGTGATCGTCATGCTCGTCGACCCGGTGATCGGGGACGTGTTGGTGTCGGTGTCGACAACCCCACCGCTCGTCATCGTCTGACCGGCGGCCGTTTGTGAGACGGTGACTGTGTACGTCGCGACCCGTGCTTGATCAGCAACCGATGCCAGAACCCCGCCACCATTTCCGGAAATCGCAACCTTCCGTGCGCTGAACACTCCACTTGGCGTGGTGCTCGACGACGAACCCGAATTGGAACGGCTGCCGCTTGTCCCGGCCATGCGGGAAGAAGCGCCAGACAGCAGCTTCGACGCAGACGCGCCCAGATCCCGAAGCTGGTTCAGGACGTCAGGAACCACATTCTTCAGCGCACCGGTCGCGACGTTCGTGAGGTGGTCAACCGACACCATCACACCGTCCCCGAGACCGAGCTGATCGGTGGTCTTCAGGATCGACTGAGCCTCTTGGCGGTCAACCAGGGAATTCCTCATTGCGGGCGAGGGAATGCGGTTGCCCGGGACAAAGGGGTTCCCCACACCCGCATACCTCGTGTTGCCCACGAGCGAACGATTGCTGCTCGGCTGACCGGTAGACGGCATCTTGCTTTACCTCACGTGGTTTGAGTTGTACCTTGGCAATGGCCCACCGGCATCGGTCACCCGGCGGATTTTCCCTATCGGACCCGGCCATCTACCATCCATGGAATCGTCTCACGCACCGGCAAAAGCGTTGAAACGTGAGCCGCACGCTCCTTCCAACATCTGGCAACGTGAATGACACCGCTTCCCGACGCCGCATGGCGCATTTCCCGAGACGTGGCACGCCACCTCGGCCTTGGTGATATCCAGGACCTTGTTCTGGCACCGGGCGGCCGCCTCAACCAGAACCTCGTGGCGACAACCCCGCGCGGACGCTACTTCCTGAAGGGTTCGCGCTACCCGGACCTCGAAACCATTCGGAAAGAACATCAGGTCATCGCGTTCGTCGCAACCCACAACATCCCCGTCGTCAAGCCCATCGCAGACCGAGCCGGTGAGACTGCCACCCGTGCCGGCAACCGCTGGTGGGTGACCTATCCATGGATCGAGGGGACCCAACTTGACACGGATGGCGTCAGTCCGACAACAGCCCGAATGACCGGTCTCACTCTGGGTGCCGTGCATCGGGTCCTAGCCCAAACGCCCGGCCCGGTTAGCACATCGCTACCTCGGCGACCACTCCTCAACGCCACCGAGGCACGGATGAGCGAGGTTGAGAGGGCAATTTCACGCACCCCGAACCCATCTGCGTTTGATCAGCACGTCCTTGCGAGCATTGCCTACCGTCGCACCCTTATGGGCAGAGACCGTTCATCACACGAAGGGTATGCGTCGCTTCCAACCCAGGTGCTTCATGGCGATTTCCACCTGGGAAACCTCCTGATCAATCGAGCCTCACGCACTGGGCAAGCCTCGATTGCCGCCATCGTCGACTGGGAACTCACTTGTTGGGGCCCGCGGATTTGGGAAGTCGCACGGTCAGCCGACCTGATCATTGACCTCGCGACAGATCTGGAAAGAGGTTGGCCATGCCTGCGCGAGTACCTTTCGGCGTACTTGCAAGAGGCACCGCTCACACCGCCGGAAGCAACCCAACTTGCCCCGTTCTATCGAGCCTCACGGGTGCAGTCGCTGTGGGTGATCGAGGAACACTACCGCCGTGGTCACGCCCCGACGGACGAGATTGCGATCGACGACCTCGCCGCGCTCGACTGGTGGTATCGCAATGGCGAAGCCGTGGGCACGTTCGCGAGCGAACTCGTGCGATCAACCAAATCCATTCGGCCAATCTTGACGTGACCGCCTTGCCAGACTAGCCACCATTCGTGGGGAAATGGTTCGAGGGGTCACCCCTTGTGATGGGTCACCGTCACGGTCGTCGTGATCCCGCCTCGCACATTGAACGCACCGACAACAGTGATCCGACGTGGGTCAAGTGCAGCGATCAGGTCATCTGCAATCTGGTTTGTGACCGCCTCGTGAAATCCCCCCTCATCTCTGTAGGTCCACAGGTACAGCTTGAGGGACTTGAGTTCGATGCACCGCTGATCCGGCACGTATGTAATCGTGATCGTGGCGAAATCCGGCTGACCCGTCATCGGGCAGACATTGGTGAACTCAGGGCAGACGCACTGGATCTCAAAGTCTCGACCCGGATTGGGGTTCGGGAACGTCTGAATCTCTCTTGAGGCTTGCGTTGACATCTTGGCGAGAGTGTAACGCCGTGCTGCCTGATGCCAAGTTGCTGCACGTACGCCAAATGGCGCCCCGGTATCCGCCAGATGACGTGCGCGGAATTGACTGGAACGAGGTACCATGGCGCGAGAGATGCCAACCAACAACGCGCCAGACCCCATCAGCCAGGCCCGTGCGGCTGCGCGAATCGCCCCAAGGTCGGTTACGCCAAGAACCACGCAGATTGGCATGGACGCGCTCTCCGGGAATGCCAATTCCTCGTTCCCTAATGTGCTCTCGGACGCCCTCCAGGGATTGGACCCGTCACTCTCGGGAACCGCAGACGGCTTTGGTACCCCCGGACAGCCTTCCGCTACGAACCCCTTGGCTGCAGCCAACATGGCCGGCCTCTCGGGGCTCCAGGGACTAGGGGCAGGCGCATCCGCACTCGGCCTGTCAGGGATTCCTGGTCTTGGTGGCCTCGCCGGGATGACCGGTGCTACTCAAGCACCCGCGTCGCCCGCGGGACAGACGGCCGTCGATACTGCGCTCGGGTACCTCGGCCGTCACGACTGGAACAACTACTGCGAACGGTTCGTTGAGGTCTGCTATGGAACCCAGAACCTCTACCCGAACGCCGCGTCAGCCGGACGCGCGCTCGTTACGCATCGTGGAACCTCGGCGCTCGCCACCGCCCCAGCCGGTGCGATCCTCTACTTCGCGGCCAATGCCGGAAACCAGCAGCAAGGACACGCCGCGCTCTACGTTGGTGACGGTAGGATGGTTTCCGCAACCCCGAACGGTGTGAAGATCGAGCGAGTCGACTCGCCGGCGTATCAAGGGCAATTTCTGGGTTGGGCGGAACCCGGTAGCTTCGGTCAAGGACGGGTGACATCGGCACGAGGCGACGCTCAATCGGGGCGGGCGCCAACCGTCGCACCACGGTCATCAAGCACCTCGCGAGTAGGAAACACCGTGCCGCCCGGCATGCCCCGCCCTTCCGGCGCTGCCCGGGTGACGGCACCACGTTCTGACTCAAACTCACTGCCCGCGTCCACTGCTCAGCCGGCGGACACTGGGCGCATGGCACTCAACCGCACAAATGCTCCAGCCGTACGTGGACGTGCGATCAGTGAGCCGGTTGCCCCCATTGGGGCAAGTCCCGTCGTTCGTACCGATCCGTCGGCACCGTTGACCGCTCCGCTTCCCCTCGCCGCGCAGCCAGTCCTTCCCGCAGGCCGTGCACCGTTAGCCCCACCTCCACAGACCAACCCCCTGCTTCCTAACCCGACGGGAAACACGGTTAGCCGGCGCGCCTGACGAACGGGGGGCTCCTGGCGTCATCTGGCGAAAGTCACCAGTTCACCAATGCGGACACCCCGTTCGCACTGCGAGCAGGCCGTCACGGCACGCAATTCACGACGCCACGTCGTAATCTTGTGGTGACTGCCGACTACCTATCGTCGGCTTGGGGGACTACATGCCACTGTTTCCGGGCGCCCGAAACGTTCGAGTGAGCCTACCGGTCATTTCAGTTCTGATCACGATGGCCTCGATCATCGCAATCGTCTCCATGCGCTACGGCACTGTCCAAGTCTGGCAGACCATCGTGTCGCACGTACCTTCCGGGATCAAGACGGTCGATGCTTCGACGTCCTCGTCACTCATTGAAACCGCGATTGTTGTTCCCGAAGGCTTGCGTCGGGGACGCTTCTCGCAGGCGCGCTACCTCAGCGTGCCGGAGAACTTCTCTGTGTCGGTCTTTGCGCTAGTCGACGGCGCCCGCGCGCTTCACTACGCACCATGGGGGGAATGGCTTGTAAGCCTGCCAACCCAAGGGTCGATCATCGGTCTCAGAGACACTGACGGCGATGGAACCGCGGACCAGACACGAACTGTCCTGTCCGGGTTGCGCTGCCCATACGGACTTGCAATTCGCGATGACACCCTGTTCGTCGCCCAGTCAACATCGATTGCCAGGTTCAACCACCTCTGGGGTGAGGGCACCCCTGTGCCGAGCGGAGTGGTTGTCGACGGTCTTCCGGATTCCGGTTGCGGTGCCCACCATTTTCGCCCGCTAGCGATCGATCCTGCCGGGGCCTTCTACATCGCATTCGGGTCCAGCTGCAACGTGTGTGTCGAAGCCGATACCCGTCGGAGCACCGTCTGGAAGTACGCAGTTGACGGCACCGGGCGCGAGTTTGCCCGAGGTCTGCGAAACGTCGTCGATCTCTCGTTCGATCCGGCATCCGGGATGCTGTGGGCGGCGACGAATGAGCGGGATGCTCTGGGCGATGACATCCCACCCGAACCTGTCACCCCAGTGAACGAGGGTGCCGACTATGGCTGGCCATACTGCTACTGGAATGGAGATTCCTGGCAGGTCGACGCCCGGGTGCCGGCACGAAACCCGCGATGCGAAGGATTGACACGCTACTTCGGTGTTCAAGCCCATTCGGCCCCCCTGGGAATCACGTTTCCCGTCGGTACTGGCCTACCGGAAACGTTCCGCGGGAACGGGTTCGCCTCCTACCACGGATCATGGAACCGCAGCATTGCAACGGGCTACAAGGTTGCGCGGGTCATAACCAATGAAGGACGACCGGTGGCTTCCGAGGATTTCGTGACTGGTTGGAACCGCGGTCCACGCGGCCCCGGCGATGCCTGGGGGCGACCAGTTGACATTCAGGAAGGTCCGGATGGATCACTCTTCCTGACCGACGACGTGGCCGGGGCGGTGTATCGAATTGCATACACGCCACCGGCCCAGTAACCCACCTTAGCGGGGCGCGAGCGAGAAGCGGACCGTCGCGTCCCAGACCTGCCCGGGTTCAAGGATCACCAAACCTGCATCAACCCCCTCGAAGTGGAGATTGACGGCGTTTGTCGTTCCGGAATACGGCTCGAGGCACACCACCGGACGGAACGGGGGAGCGAAGATCACCCATTCACGAAACTCTGGGCTTGCCTCTACCAAAAGTCGCAAGCCGGAATCCGGATAGATCACACCTGCCTCGGTCCAGCCGTCGGCACGGCGCTCGACATCGGTGTACACGTGATCAAGTTCACGGGTGGCAATCTCCGGCCAGCCCCTGAGGTCTAGGTGGTTGCCCTGGACCGGGATGCGCTTGCCCGTCGGGACGAGATTGTCAAGTTCCCAGATAGAGGCACCTGGCACACACACCTGCGTGGCCTCGCGTGGCGATGATCCCATCGTGACCGGGAACCACGGGTGGATGCCATAACCCATCGGCATCGCACCAGTTCCGTGATTGGTGACGATCGTGTGTTGCGTCAGATGGCCTCCGTGCAGCGAGGTAGTAATGGATATCACCGCACCAAACGGATATTGCCGTTGGACATCCGCGTCCGCCCGGAGATCGAACGTCGAGATCTGCCACGCACCGCGCATCTCATCGACGCCCACGCCATCGACCCTCCACGGTCGCCGGTTCACGAGCCCATGGATGTGGTTGCCACGCGGCGTCTCATTGACATCCAACTGATGCTGGACCCCGGCAAAGGTGTAGGTACCACCTTTGACCCGGTTCGGGAATGGGAAGAGGATCGGGTTTCCATACGAATACCCACCATTTGCCTCGTCCGGCGGAACAAGCACGTCTATGAGCTGGTCACCGCCCGCGACATGCACCTGAAAGCGTGCCACGTTGTTGCCTTCGGCCACGCGTATCACTGCCCGTGCCCCGGTGGGGTCGGTCAGCTTGACCACGTCGCCGGAATGTGTCGCCGAATACCCTGTACCGACGGTCTCGTGAGTTTGCATCACATGTCCCTTCATAGTCGCCAGTGCCGCGGAAGCCGCCGTCGCGTGGCAACGGCCTAAAGAGCAATAACCTGGTTTGTGCGGGCTGACTCCGCCGCAGCGTCGAGTAGCCGGACTGATTGAAGCACCGATGACGCCGTGACCATCAACCTCTCACGGCCACGGATCGCTCCCGCGACGTTTTGGTAGTAGGCGAGGTAGTTGCCCTCGAGGCCGTCAAGTTCAACATCCTGGAGCGCGCCGTCGATCTCTCGAACGAGTCGCGGTGAATGTTCCGGAAGCATCTTCCGAGGCCCGACATCGCCCCGGTGCAGAGCCTGTTCCTGTGGATCGCGCCCGTGCTGGATATATGCGCCCTCTGACCCACGAATGAGCCACCGAGGCTTCGGGATCGCCGAGATGTTTCCCACCTCGATGACGAACCTGACACCGTCACGGTTGGTTCCGTCGTCAGAACCAAAGACAAGGGTCGCGGTTCCAGCGGTCTCCACGTCCCAGTCCCGTCGGTACTGGAAGTCGGCAATGACGCGCCGTGGCGACCCTCCGCACAGTTGAACCGCCTGATCAAGCAGGTGCGCGCCCCAATCACGGAACGGCCCGCCCCCAAATTCCGCGTAGGTCCGCCATCCTCGGGGCCGATCACCTGCCGGCAAGCGATAGCCCGGCGTCAATCCGAACCCGGTAACCGACGACTCGATCACGAACGGTTCCCCAACCAGTCCCCGTGCAATCACGTCCTGCACGGTCAGGAAATCCGCATCCCACCTGCGGTTCTGGAACACACTCAGGTGTACACCGTTCGTCTCCGCAGCGGCGATCATCGCCTCGCCTTCCGAGACATTCATGCACATGATCTTGTCAACGACGACATGCTTGCCCATCTGGGCGGCTTCGATGCACAAGGAGGCATGTGTGTCATGAGGCGTGGCGATCACCACAAGGTCGACGTCAGGATTTGCAAACAGCTCGGACGCCGACGCGTGGATCGTCGCCTCCGGGTGGTCCAACACTGCTTGCGCACGACGGCCTTCGTTGCGGACCGCGATGGCGCGGATTGCGAACTCTTCGACGTTGCGGATCAGGGTGGAGTGGAAGACACGCCCAGCCAGCCCATACCCGACAATCCCGACACCGATAGGGCGTTGTTTCATTGAGACTTCAACCGAATCTACTCGACTTCTAGGTGACCGGACGGCATCGTATCACGCAACCCGGTGCCGTTCGAAGGCGCGCCCTCGCCGGATACTGGGGTACTGCGGGACCCAATTCTCGGCGGATGTCCGGAAGCGCCCGCACACGCGCTATACTGCCGCTCATCCCTTCCGCGTTCAGGGTGCGATCTGACCGTTTCCGCAAGTTGAACGCACGATCACAGAGGATCACCACGAACCATGAGCGAATACCGACCCTACCCCACTGAGGATCTCCCTCCAGAAGACCCCGATGCCGAGGTCAGTGGCGAACATGAAGAGGTCGACGACCATTCCGAGGCTGGCGGTGAAGGTCGTCCCGCACGTCCAGCACCAAACACCGAACATCCCGGCGGGCACCTGCAAGGGACGGTTGCGCGCCTGAACCGCCCTCGTCGCTTCGGGTTCCTCCGCGTTTCCGAAGGGGTCGAGGTGTTCTTCCATGCCTCGGCGATTGACAGCGGGCCGCAAGCCTTCGATGCACTCAGAACCGGCCAGGAAGTCGAGTTCCAGTGCCATCAGGATGATGGCGGCCGAGGACTGGCCGCGAGTGTCGTGACGGTCACCGGTGCCCCTCCGGAAGCGCCCATCAGGGCACCACGTCCACCACGGGCTGAGCGACCCGAACGGCCGGAGCGACCCGAACGGCAGGCAGCACCCCGACCAGTCCGCGCATCATCATCGCAGAGCGGTTGGCATGTCGCAGTCCTTCGTGACCGATACGACATGGCGGTCCCAGCGCAACTTGAGCGCCTTCTCAACGAGAGACACATTCGTCCGGGCAACTTCACGCTTGCAGTGAAGGAAGCTGCAGACGAAACCGCCGAGTGTTGGGTCGTCTATCACCTCGGCGACTAGCCAGAACTCGAGCACTTCGTAGCGTCGCACGAAAGCGCCGCCCTCCTAATCGGGGGCGGCATCTTTTTGCCCTCGGGAAAGTCACGTTTGCCTGCGGGTCACGCGTGTTGGCCGACGGGGCGCAGGGCGCTGTCCTGCGCGTCCCACTCGCCTTCAATCGCGGTGAACTCCTCGGGGGTCAGGCTCCAGACCTGGACATCGGTAAGCGCGCCAATCGGTGAACGCCCGAAATGGCGCAACGTCCCATCCAAATGGAAACCGCACCGTTCAGCAACCCTCGCACTTCGCCAGTTCCGGACATCACACCTGATCTCGATCCGGGCTACCCGGAACTGATTCAGGCACACCCTGGAAACGGCTCGAACCGTCTCCTGCATGATGCCGTGTCCTGCCGAGCTATCGGCAAGCCAGTAGCCAAGTTCAACTCTCGGAACCGACCAATTGATCGCCTGCAAACCAATTCCACCAAGCAGGTCCCCTCGGTGACCGGTGATCACCAAAGACAACATGTCCTCGTGAACCTGCCAACGATGCAGGGCCTGCACAATGAATTGCCGTGTATTCGCTTGGTCAAGGTGACCCGTCTCCGCCCACGGCAAAAACTGCTTCAATGTCGCTCGAGACCCATTGATCGCGTTGAAGAGCGCCTCGACATCCCCAATCGCGTATGGTCGGATCACCAGTCGGGGGGTCTCAAGGCGTTCCGGGAAGCGGGTTCGACGGTCAGTCAAGGTGGAAGACTTCCTCGAGTGGAAGCATCGCCTCATCCGGTCGTCCCGTGATGCTTTCAAAGAATGGCGCCATGTCGGCCTGCCACCGCGCGTTGACCTCGCGGTCCGCCATCCCGGCGCGGGCGGCCTCGAAATCCGGGGTCTCGAGATATCCGAATAGCATGCCATCGGGACGCATGAAGATCGAGTAGTTGTGCCACCCGGTCTCACGAAGTGCCTGCAACATGTCGGGCCACACTTCAGCGTGACGGATCTTGTACTCCTCAAGTCGATCCTGGCGGACTTTCAATATGAACGCAACTCGTTGCATTGCACAGCCTCCTTCGGAACGTCGCGCCTGAACACGACCACGGGACGGATGCGGATGAAACGTCCGCAATGCCCCCGAGGCAACAAGTTGGGTCAGCTACATCCCGGAAACACTTTGTGCAACTTGCCGGATGTCCGTTACAGACACGTTCCGTTCCTGCGCGACGCCCTTGACGCGTCCACCGAATACCCTTTAGCGTTACAAAAGATTTATGGGCCAAAAGGAAACCGGCGGCGCGGTGCTCGCTAAAGATGACGCCTCTACCGAGCAGATTGCTGTTGCGGTCCCGCGAGACCTCGTGATCGACTACCTCAAGGTCTTTGATGAGCTTGAACGGGCAACGCACGCACACCGCCAGTTCCACCATTCAGAGGCATCGCGCCTCTCGCAAACCTTGCTGAAGCAGCCCTTTCCGGAGCGAAGGTTGGTGTCGCCGGCGCAGGTCCAACTAGTCATTGACCTGTCGGAACGGGGCCCGGGAACGATCGGAGAACTCGCGACCCGATTGAAAGTAACCCCATCTGCAATCAGCCTACTGGTTGACCGGATGGAGTCGCACGGGATAGTGGAGCGGGTACGGAGCACGCTTGACCGTCGGGTAGTCCAGGTAAGGCTTACCGATGTCGCCACGCAGATCTCCGCCATCATGCTCCGTGTGGCGCGCGCCCAAATGGAAGAGTTCCTTGAGGCAACCCCGGCGGATGAGCGAGAACCTTTCCTTAAAAACCTCACCCGTTTCGTGAAGACAATCGAGCGGGTCGAGGATTTCATCCCCGGCACCTCACGACTGACGACATCGGAGGCCACATGAGACGTGGCCCACCAGTGCAACCAACAAGGCTCCAGTCACGCACCATGAATCGCACGCCGAAGGACGACCGCTCACAATGACCAGCAAGACCACTCCAAACCAGCCAGCGAACCACGAAGCTGAAAGTGCGCTGGATGAATCTTCCGGTGGCATAGGTGGAATCACCGCGCTGTCGATCCGCAGGCCACTCTTCATGCTCATGGTCATCCTCTCGGTGATGATCTTTGGACTGATCGCCTACGGACGCCTGGGCGTTGACTTGTTTCCATCGGTGAATTTCCCGGTGGTCAGTGTCAGCATCCCGTATCCGGGTGCGAGCCCCGAGGTCGTTGAATCCCTTGTGACTCGACCGGTCGAGGACGCGGTGTCCGGGCTCGCCGACCTTGACACGATCAATTCGACGTCGTCAGAAGGCGTGGCGGTCGTGATCGTCACCTTCAAGGACAAGGCAGATCCTCAGACGGTCGCCATTGAGGTGGAAAAGCGGGTCAACGGAATTCGTGGCCAGCTACCCAATGACATCATCGCCCCCACAATCCTCAAGTTCGACTGCACTGCCGCTCCCATCATTACCCTCGGCCTGACGGGCGCCAACGTCACACCAGCGCAGGCTTTCCGGATTGCAGATGAATTGGTGCGACCGAAGCTGGAGACCACAAACGGTGTCGGTCAGGTCTCTATCTTCGGAGGCCAGCAGCGGGAAGTTCAGGTTAAGGTAGACCCGAACCGCCTTCGTGCATACAACCTCACCTTGGCGCAGGTCTCCCAGGCACTTGGATCAGAAAACATCGACGCACCCGGTGGTCGCGTCGACGACGGCTCCCGGAACCTCAACATCCGCCTCGATGCAAGGTTCCGCTCGGTCGATCAGATCAGGGATACGGTCGTACAGGCTTTACCTACTGGCGGCACCATCCGGGTGCGTGACCTTGCTGAGGTGATCGACGGATACAAGGAACAGACCTTCCTCGCGAGAGTGAACGGTGGTCCCGGTGTTGGCATCTCCGTGTCCAAGCAGTCGTCTTCTAACGTGACCCAGACTGCGGCGAATGTGCGCGCAACCCTTGCGAAAATCCGGACGACCCTCCCTGAGGGCGTTGAGCTCGTCGGTATCCAGGACTCTTCGGAGTTCATCACCAGTTCTCTGAATGGGGTTCAGCGCACCCTGCTAGAGGCCAACATCCTCACAGGCATCGTCCTGCTCGCCTTCCTTCACTCATGGAGGAGCACGCTGATCGTCCTTTTGGCGATCCCAACTTCGCTCATCGCCACCTTTGCGTTCATGTACTTGCAGGGGTTCACGTTCAACTTCCTGACCACCCTTGCGCTTACGCTCACCGTCGGCATCCTCGTCGACGACAGCATCGTCGTGCTGGAAAACATCTTCCAGTTCCTCAAGCGCGGTGACTCCCCGCGAGTTGCCGCCGTTCGGGGTCGCGCGGAAATTGGTCTCGCGGCCCTCGCGATCACCTTGGTAGACGTCGTCGTCTTCGCGCCGGTAGGCCTGCTTTCCGGCCAGATCGGTCAGTTCTTCCGACAATTCGGGTTCACCGTTGTCGCCGCGACCCTCGCATCGCTCGCGGTCAGCTTCACCCTCACTCCGTTGCTCGCGTCCCGGTGGCTTTCATCGGAAGACGAACACGGAACCGGACCGCTCGCAATTTTCGGTCGCTGGTGGGACCGAGGCTTCGATCGCCTCGAAGATCGGTACCGCGGGATCCTTCGTTGGTCGCTAAGCCATCGTTGGGTCATCATGTTGGTGGCAGTCCTGTCATTTGTCGGCGCCATCGGCCTGCCGGTCGCAGGCCTGGTGAAGACCAGCTTCTTCCCCAACCAGGATCAAGGCACGTTCAACATCCTCCTCGAACTTCCCCCGGGATCTACCCTCGATGCTACGGCGTCTGCGGTTGCTCAGATGGAAGCAGGGATCACCAAGCTTCCCGAGTTCAAGGCCATCTATTCGGTCATCGGCCAAGGGGAAGGTGGAACGTCCCGCCAGTCTCGATTTGCAAATCTCCAGGTCATCCTCGTCGGGAAGCGCGAACGCACCAAGTCAGTTGAACAGCTGGCACGGGAAGTCAAGGTATTCGGGGAAGGTTTCCCCGGCCTGAAAGTTCGTGCCGGCGTGCCTGGCCCGGGAGGCGGAGGCTCGCAGCCCGTCAGCCTTCGTGTGTACGGCGACGATCTCAAGGTCCTCAACGATCTGGCCGACAAGATCATCGGCAAGTTCCGCGAGACTGGTGGCCTCGTCGACATCACCAACAGCGGTCAAGCAGGTGCCCCGGAATACGTTGTCACGCTTGACCGCGCAAAGGCCGCAGACCTCGGCCTGTCCGCCGGACAGGTCGCACAGACGCTGAGGACTGCTTACGCAGGTTCTGTGGCCACAACCCTGCGTCGCGACCAAACTTCAGGAACCGCGAGTGGTGTCGATGTGCGCGTTCAGCTGACCGATGACACTCGCAAGGACATCACACTCCTGCAGCAGGTTCCTCTTATCAGTCCTGCAAAGGGTGGGCAGGTCTACCTCGGTCAGATCGCGACAGTCGCTCCTGC
>Ga0114981_10001094_pt1 | contig 17775 bp, 16 predicted proteins | sample S_140806_MF_Meta_FD_87028 | JGI IMG/M metagenome (GOLD analysis project Ga0114981, IMG submission 87028) | Freshwater microbial communities from Lake Simoncouche, Canada to study carbon cycling - S_140806_MF_MetaG | ecosystem: Environmental > Aquatic > Freshwater > Lake | place: Lake...
AAGCGCATTGACGCAAGAAACGCCTACACCATGCAAACCACCTGAAACCTTGTAGCTGTTTTGATTGAACTTGCCACCCGCGTGCAGTTCGGTGAGCGCAATTTCTGAAGCACTGCGTTTGGGCTCGTGCTTGTCGTCCATCTTCACGCCCGTGGGAATGCCACGGCCGTTGTCGGTCACGCTGATGGAGTTGTCTGAGTGGATGGTAACCACGATATCGTCGCAATGCCCTGCCAAGGCTTCGTCAATCGAGTTGTCAACCACCTCAAACACCAAGTGGTGCAAGCCTGTGCCGTCCGATGTGTCGCCGATGTACATGCCAGGGCGCTTGCGAACAGCCTCTAGGCCTTCAAGGATTTGGATGGAGCTTTCACCATAGGATTGATCTCCCATGGCTTGCTCTGGTGTCACGCCATCTTCAGGTAATTCTTGTGAGGGATTCATAACTCAATTCACTGTGCAAAAAGCACAAAAGGGATAAAGCATTAAATGCGCATGGGCATGACAACGTACTTGAAATTGGGATTTTCAGCCATGCTGACCAATACAGAACTGTTGGAATCAGCCAAGTCCATGCGAACCATATCTTGCGACATATTACTGAGTACATCGATCAAATAGGTAACGTTAAAACCAATTTCAATGCTGTCACCGGTGTAATCAATTTCAATTTCGTCAACAGCTTCTTCTTGCTCGGCATTACTGGCAGCTACCCGCAAAATACCAGTATCAAGATTGATGCGAACACCTTTGAATTTATCGCTGGTCAAAATAGCCGTTCTTTGAAGCGTATTGAGCAAAGTCACACGGCCCAAAGTAACTGCATTTTTATGGTTCTTGGGAATGACGCGGTTGTAGTCAGGAAACTTACCCTCTACCAACTTCGTCACAAATTCCTTGCCTTCAAATTTGAACTTTGCTTGGTTATTGGCAAACTGCATATCGATCATGCCTTCTTTGTCGCTGAGCAAGCGCAGCAACTCCAAAACCGTCTTACGCGGCAGAATCACTTCTTGTTTAGGCACTTCTGTTTCAAGTGTGGCAGACGTGTAGGCCAAGCGATGCCCATCAGTTGCAACCAAACTGAGTTGCTTGCCTTCAGCGACAAACAAAATGCCGTTGAGATAGTAACGAATGTCGTGAACCGCCATTGCAAAAGACACCTGATGCAACAATTCTTTCAAAGTTTTTTGCGGAATACTGAACAAGGGCCCAAAGCTGGGTGACTCCTGTACCAAAGGGAAGTCCTCTGCAGGCAGGGTTTGCAGGGTGAAGCGACTCTTGCCACTTTTGAGAATTAACTTGTTTTGCTGCGACTCAAGGCTGACCGTTTGATCGCTGGGCATGGACCGCAAAATGTCCATCAGTTTGCGCGCACCAACGGTGGTAGTGAAGTTGGCATTGTCGCCACCCAAATCAGCTTCTGTGCGAATTTGGATTTCCAAATCGCTGCTGGTGAGTTGAACCGATTGCGGCGTTTTTTGAATCATCACATTGGCCAAAATAGGCAAGGTGTGACGTCGTTCAACAATACCCACCACCGATTGCAAAGCAGCAACAATGTTTTCTTGACTCGCTTTCAAAACAATCATGTCATCCTCTTCTTTAATTTCTTTATATTTCAATAGTGGTAGTAGATAAGGGCCATCAACTTCTGTGGAAAAGCGTATTTTCCACTTTTATTTCAACGACTTGATGACCAACAAACCATGTGTGAAACCGGTACCAAACCCCTAACACCAAAAGGGATAACTTTTGGAAAACACCATGTCCTGTGGATAACCCATGGGTTATGCGAAAACTGTGCACAGGGTTTGCAAGGTAAGCCAATGGTTTTATCCTTTGAGTGTTTGTTCAAGTACATGCAGTTGCTGATTGAGGTCACTCAATGTTTGGCGTTCTGCAGAAATTTTCCTAACCGCATGCAAAACCGTGGTGTGGTCTCTGCCGCCAAATAACTCACCAATTTCAGGCAGGCTTTTTTGAGTCAATTCTTTGGCTAGATACATGGCAATTTGTCGTGGTCTGGCAATCGAGGCCGGACGCTTCTTGGAATACATATCCGCGACTTTGATTTTGTAATAGTCTGCCACGGTTTTTTGTATGTTTTCGACTGAAATTTGTCGGTTTTGGATGGACAACAAGTCACGTAGCGCGTCTCTGGCGAGTTGAATAGAAACGTCTTTTTGGTTGAATCTTGAGTACGCTAATATTTTACGTAAAGCGCCTTCTAACTCGCGAACATTGGAGCGAACATTTTTTGCCACAAAAAATGCAACTTCTTCGGGCATGTCAGCGCCTTCGGTACGTGCTTTGGCAATCAAAATAGCCACACGCATTTCTAACTCCGGAGGCTCAATTGCAACGGTTAAACCGGAGTCAAAACGCGAAACCAAACGCTCATGAATGTCCGTCAAACCTTTGGGATAGGTGTCGCTCGTCATCACAATATGCGATTTCTTGGTGAGCAAGGCCTCAAAAGCGTTGAAAAACTCCTCTTGTGTGCGGTCTTTATTGGCGAAAAACTGCACATCATCGATCAGCAGCAAGTCCAGAGAGTGGTAATACTGTTTGAACTCATCAAAGGTTTTGCGTTGATAGGCTTTGACCACATCCGATACAAATTGCTCGGCGTGTATGTACAAAACCTTGGCGTCAGGTCGGTTGACCAGTAGCTGGTTACCAACCGCATGCATCAAATGGGTTTTGCCTAAACCCACACCACCATAAATAAACAAGGGGTTGTAAAGCTGGCCAGGCACATTAGCCACGTGCATGGCCGCAGCTCGAGCCATGCGGTTGGCCGTGCCCTCAACCAAATTATCAAAACACAAACTGCTGTTAATGCGGTTTTTAAATGACTGCAAACTGTGATCAGCGCTGGAGCTTGCGGGGGGCGAAAGGTCTTCTGGCTCATTCAATATGCGCGTCGCAACTGGGCGCAAAGGGGCCTCTTTCGGCGCTAATAAAAAATCAATCTGTATGGCCTGTCCATAGAGTTGCTGCAACAATGCTGCTAAACGACCAGCGTATTGAGCGCGAATCCAGTCAAGCTTAAACCGGTTCGCTACCTCGATATGAATACGCGAGAAGTCATCCGATAAAGAGGCGTTCAGTGGTTTTATCCACGTATTGAACTGCTGTTCAGGTAATTCTTGCGCCAATTGCTCTACACAGGCTTGCCACAAAGCCTGTCCTGCGTCAGGACTTGGCGTGGTTGTACCGTGGGCAGGTGGAATATTATTCAAAGCATGATCATTCTGTGGATAAACTCTATTTTAAGGGTGTCTGAGAGTGTTTTATCAAAAATTTATCCACAGATACTTAAAAAAACTTTTTCGGATACCACTTACTTCAGGCTTTGCATGAAGAAAGCTTGGTGATGGCCTTTAATTGAGGGATAATCTTAGGTTTCCCATATGCATTTGGCTACCTCACATGAAACGCACATACCAACCTTCTAAAACACGTCGCGCTCGCACCCATGGCTTTTTGGTTCGCATGAAAACCCGCGGAGGACGCGCTGTTATCAATGCCCGTCGTGCCAAGGGCCGTAAACGCCTGGCTGTTTAAGAAACTGCATTTAGGCTTTAGAGCCACTTGCCTTGCCACGTGGACAAATTGACCCTGCGCGCAGACTTTGATGCCGTCATGGCTGCGGGGGTTGTCGCTCGGACTTCGCATTTCGCATTGCACCAACAAACCCAAGCAGCGACAAGCCGCATTGGGGCAGTTGTGCCCAAAAGATGGGCGCGTAAAGCGGTGACACGAAATTTGATCAAGCGACAAATTTACGCTTTAGTACGTGAACCATGGACAACAGACCTTCCTTGGGCTGACCGAGTTATCCGTTTGAGAAAAACGTTTGATAACAAACTCTTCATCAGCGCTAGCTCCGAAAACCTTCGTCGTGCAATCAGGGCTGAACTGCATCAGCTGATGGGACAGGGTGTTGCGCCATGATGCAGAAGTTGCTGATTCTCTTGGTCAAGGGCTATCGCTTTATTCTTAGCCCTTGGCTTGGCTCATCATGTCGCTTTACGCCTACCTGTTCAGCCTATGCGTTAGAGGCATTAGAAAGCCATGGCGCTACAAAAGGAAGTTACCTTACCTTTCGTCGTTTAAGCCGTTGTCATCCTTGGTGCGCAGGAGGACACGATTCTGTGCCTAAGCCGCAAAACGCCACAAACGCTCTTTCATCCACATCGCCTTCGATTGCAGACACACCATGAACGATATTCGCCGCACCATTCTTTGGGTTGTTTTTGGATTTTCTTTGGTGATGCTTTGGGATCAATGGCAATTGCATAACGGCAAAAAACCCACCTTTTTTCCAACAGCAACGCCGCCTGTCGTCGCCACTGATTCATCACAAACAAATAACCCACCAAATGCTGTTGTTACGCAAACTGTCGCTTCCTTGCCTGTAGACAGCGCACCAGACGCGAATCAAGCCAAAGCCGAAATAATCGAGGTTCAAACCAACTTATTAAAGTTGCGTTTTGACACACAAGGCGCAAGCTTGATTTATGCGGAATTGCTCAAACACAAAGACGTCCTTCGCCCTGGCAGCAATGTCACCTTGATGGACAACTCTAAAGAGCGTGTTTACTTAGCGCAAACGGGTTTGGTAGGCGCACCCACGGGTGTCAGTTGGCCCACCCACAAAAGCCCGATGCGCCTGAGCAGCCCCAGTAGCTTTAAAGACGGTGAAGACAGCTTGGTCTTGCGATTCGAGTCTGAAATACTTGGTGGCGTTAAGCTCATTAAAAGCTATACCGTTAATAAAAACAGTTATGTGCTTTCTGTTCAGCATGAAATACTGAACCAATCGGGTGAAACAGTTTCACCCCAAATTTATGTTCAGTTGGTCAGAGACGGCAACAAGCTAGAGGGTGAGTCAGCTTTTTACTCGACCTTCACCGGCCCTGCTGTCTTTACCAACAGTAAAAAATACCAAAAAATTAAGTTCTCCGATATTGAGAAAAACAATGCTGACTTTGAAAAAAAATCAGACTTGTGTTATGTGTCCATGGTGCAGCATTATTTTGCGTCAGCATGGTTAATGGACGATGCACAAACACGTGATTTGTATGCGCGCAAGATTGATACGAACTTGTACTCGGTGGGCATGGTTGCACCTTTACCCGCTTTGGCCAACGAGAGTAAACAAATCCACCAGACACGTTTGTTTGTCGGTCCTCAAGAAGAAAAACTTTTAGAGAGCTTGTACCCAGGACTGGAGTTGGTCAAAGACTACGGTTGGCTCACCATCCTGGCCAAGCCCTTGTACTGGTTGCTCGATGAGTTGTACAGCTTTATTGGCAACTGGGGATGGTCAATTGTTGCTTTAGTCGTGGTATTGAAAATCGCCTTTTACTGGCTGAATTCCCAGGCGTATAGAAGCATGGGAAAAATGAAAACCATCAATCCCAAGATCATGGAAATGCGAGAGCGTTTGAAAGACAACCCGCAGCAAATGCAAATGGAAATGATGAAAATTTACCGTGAGGAAAAGGTCAACCCTTTGGGTGGTTGTTTGCCTATTGCGGTGCAAATCCCCTTCTTCATTGCGTTGTATTGGGTGCTGCTGTCTTCAGTTGAAATGCGCAATGCACCTTGGGTGGGATGGGTTCAGGACTTGGCCGCACCTGACCCTTGGTTTATTTTGCCTTTACTGATGACGTTGACGTCACTTTTGCAAACCTGGTTAAACCCCACACCGCCTGACCCTGTTCAAGCCAAATTGATGTGGATGATGCCCTTGGCCTTTAGCGTGATGTTTTTCTTTTTCCCCTCAGGTTTGGTCCTGTATTGGTTGTCGAATAATATTTTGTCCATCGCCCAACAATGGATGATCAACAAGCAACTTGGCGTTCTTCATTAAATGCGTGCGGACAAACGGCACCACTTGACTTAAATCATGCTTAGCGAACGCGATGCGCCTATTATCGCGGTGGCCACGCCACCAGGCAAAGGCGCGGTCGGCATAGTACGCATCAGCGGCAAGAACTTGCAAGCCTTTGCCAACGCCCTGTGTCGACAAATCTTAGAGCCCCGACGCGCATATTTAACCGATATTCATGACGACAAAGGGCAAACGCTAGACCAAATCTTGGCGCTGTTTTTTCCTGCACCCCACAGCTATACCGGTGAAGATGTTTTAGAGCTACAAGGGCACGGTGGACCCGTGGTCTTGTCTATGTTGGTTGAGCGCTGCTTGGAGTTCGCCTACAAGCAAGATATCGGTTTGGCAGGGTTGCGACTCGCGCAGCCAGGCGAATTTACGCAACGCGCCTATCTCAATCAAAAAATGGATTTAGCCCAAGCCGAGGCCGTATCGGATGTGATTGACGCCCAAACGCAAGCCGCAGTTCGGGGCGCTGGTCGTTCACTGGTCGGCGCTTTCTCAAAACAAGTTGAAAAGCTTCAAGAACAGTTGCTACGGCTGCGTATGTTGGTGGAGGCAAGTTTGGATTTTCCGGAAGAGGAAATCGACTTTGTCACCCAAGCCAATGTCGCAGAACAACTTCTGGCCATGCAAGAAGAAACCTTTTTGCTGTGTGCGAAAACACGCCAAGGTGCTTTGTTGCGAGACGGCATGAAAATGGTGATTGCTGGACAACCCAATGCGGGAAAAAGCTCTTTGCTCAATGCGTTGACCGGACAAGACACGGCGATTGTCACGGCTGTGGCTGGCACCACCCGCGATGTGTTGACACAAACCATTTCTATGGAAGGCGTGCCGGTGCATGTGGTGGATACCGCTGGCCTGCGTGACACGAAAAGTGTTGATGAGGTGGAGAAGATAGGGATCGAACGGGCATGGGCACAAGTCGCAGATGCCGATGTTGTGGTGCTATTACACGATTTAAGCCGCGCAAACGACACAGAATATGAAGCACGCCAAGCAGCTTTGATCAAGCAAATCATGCTGCAAAAAAGCAGCCACAGTCCGGTGCTGAATGTGTTTAATAAAAAAGATTTGGTGACAGCCGACTGCGAACTACTGAAGCAGCAACCCGCGATATGTATTTCTGCCAAGACCGGTCAAGGTCTGCAAGCGCTGCGTGCCAGTTTGCTGCAAAGCGTGGGATGGCAGGCCGAACACCAAGAGGGGGTGTTTTCTGCGCGTCAAAGGCATGTGCAAGCGTTGGCGCAAGTTCAAATACACATTGCACAAGCCCTTGGCCTGCTGCAAGCATCAAGCCCCGCACTGGACTTGTTAGCGGAGGAATTGCGTTGTGCCCAGCAACAGCTCTCATGCCTCACAGGTGACATGAGCGCAGACGATTTATTGGGCGAAATTTTCTCGCGGTTTTGTATAGGCAAATAAGCCACCGCATAATCACCACCATGAGCGACGCTTCAACCGAACAAACCCAAAGAATGCTAGACCTCGCAGCCCAAGTGCTGACGACCGAGGCACAAGCGCTCTTGGCCATGCGGTCCAGGCTGGGGCCAGACTTCATTGCCGCGGTGAACGCCATCTTGGTTGTTAAAGGCCGTGTGGTCGTCATGGGCATGGGCAAAAGCGGGCACATAGGCAGAAAAATCGCAGCAACCTTGGCGTCTACTGGGACGCCTGCTTTTTTTGTGCATCCAGCAGAAGCCAGCCATGGCGACTTGGGCATGGTTACCAAAGAAGACGTGGTTTTGGCTTTGTCCAACAGTGGCGAGAGCCAAGAGTTATCGGCCATATTGCCCATCATCAAGCGACAAGGCATTGTGCTTATTGCAATGACCGGTAACGCGCAATCCACTTTGGCAAAACATGCTTTGATCGTTCTTGACAGTGCGGTTGAAAAAGAAGCCTGCCCGATGAACTTGGCGCCTACCGCCAGCACCACCGCGCAGCTGGCCTTGGGCGACGCTTTGGCGGTTGCGGTTCTCGATGCGCGAGGATTCAAGTCAAGCGATTTCGCCTTGTCCCATCCGGGAGGCAGTCTCGGGCGAAGGTTGCTCACCCATGTTTCTGATGTCATGCGAAGCGGTACAGATGTTCCCCACGTGCTACCCCACACAGGTTTTCCCGATTTGATGCGTGAGATGAGCCAAAAAGGGCTGGGCATTTCGGCTGTGGTCGATGAAGAGCGCATGATTTTGGGCATATTCACCGATGGTGATTTGCGCCGATTGATTGAAAAGGGGATCGATGTGCTGCACTTAAAGGCTCATGAGGTCATGAAGGCCCAGCCAAGCACCATCCACCAAGACGCATTGGCGGCACAAGCTGCGCAGTTGATGGAACAGTTGCGCATCACCTCTTTATTGGTGGTCGATCAAGACAATCGCTTGTGTGGTGCCCTCAACAGCAATGACTTGATGCGTGCCAAGGTGATTTGATGACAATCAACCCAAACCCATCACCAGCATTTTTAGAAAAGGCGAAATCAATCAAGTTGTTGATCCTTGATGTGGATGGCGTTTTGACCGAGGGTGGCTTGCATTACAGTGACCAAGGTGAGCAGACCAAAACCTTCAATACCCTCGACGGCCATGGCCTGAAACTGTTGCAAGCGCATGGCATCAGTGTGGCCATCATCTCCGGCCGCGATGGCTTGGCTTTAAGAAGGCGCTTATCCGACTTGGGCATAAGCCATGTTTTTGCAGGCGTGCATGACAAAAAAGCCGCAGCCCAACAACTCTTGACGAGCATGGGTCTTGAATGGTCGCAAGCCGCAGCGATGGGCGATGATTGGCCTGACTTGGCCATGTTGATGCCAGCAGGACTTTCGGCCGCACCGCCCGGTGCTCATACCGAAGTTCTCACACGCGTCGATTGGGTTACTTCTCGTGGCGCAGGACACGGCGCTGTGCGCGATGTGTGCGATCTGCTGTTGCGTGCCAGCGGTCAGTATGCATCCGCTTTGCAAGAAGCACTTAAATGATCAGTTTGCCCAGACTCTCCTCGCCTGTCCCAGCGTCGGGCTGGCGCAACCGATTAGAAACACTTTTGGCCTTTTTACCCATGGTCTTATTGGCCATCCTTTTGTGGGGCAGTATGTGGTTGGTCCGCAATGCACCGAAAGCGGTGTCGGCGGCGGTTGAGGCAGAAGCCTCGCATGAGCCAGACTACTTTGCCAATAACTTCACTTTGAAAACATATTCTTTGCAAGGCGATCTGAAGTCTTTTTTGCAAGGCGTGTCTTCGGTGCATTTCCCCGACACACTGACCAATTTGATCCAACAACCCGTGGTGCATTCCATTTCCCGTGCGGGGCGTCTGACAACCGCTGTTGCAAAGCGGTCCTTGTCCAACGAAGACGGCTCAGAAATACAGCTGATCGGCCAAGCGGTGGTGCATAAGGAGGGTGTTGGAACACAAGAACCAGCCATGACGCTGCGTAGCGAGTTCATTCATTTTTTTGCCAACACCGACAGGCTGGTCACATATGCGCCTGTGAAAATTGAAAGAGGGGACAACCGATTTCAAGCCAATGCGCTAAAGGCCGATAACCTTAACCAACGGTTTTTACTTCAGGGCCAAGTGAAGGTGTTGTTGGTACCTGGCAAGCGCCCATGAAAAAGGGCTTGGAAATTTCCAAGCCCCAGAGGTTCCAGAGTTACGCTAGTAAATTAATACTCGTTGCGTCCTGAAGACCCGTTGTTTTGACGTGCGCCGCCACCGCCGTAGGGGCTGCGGAAATTGCCATCATTGCCGCCGGCAGACCCGTCTCGACGACCGCCGCCGCCGTAGCCACCACCACCTTCACGACGACCGCCGCCACCGCCATAGCCACCACCGCCACCGCCACCATCGCGACCGCCGCCATAGCCACCACCGCCACCGCCACCACCACCATAGCCGCCACCGCCACTGCGAGGGGGGCGAGGTTCCATGGGGCGAGCTTCGTTCACGACCAAGCTACGACCGCCAAGAGGTTGACCATTCATGCCATTGATAGCCGCTTGGGCTTCGGCATCGCTGCCCATTTCAACAAAGCCAAAGCCTTTGGAGCGGCCTGTATCGCGCTCCATCATGACCTTTGCGCTGGTGACAGAGCCAAATTGACCAAAGGATTGTTCCAAGTCGCCATCGCGCACGGAATATGGCAGATTGCCGACGTAAAGTTTGTTGCCCATTCAGGGACTCCATAAAAACATATAAAAAAGCGACGGAGTCCCGATTGCACCTGTCCACGAAAGTCAAGAAGCGAAACTAACCTATCACCAGCAAGATGCGCGCGCACCCAAGTGCTTTACACATTCAGAACTATTATGAGACAAAAATCATGAAGAAAACCAAGTGTTTATCCTCAATTTGCAAGTTTAAATGTCAAAAAACCACAAAAACTACCAACTAACCTCTCGATCAGGACTGGAGTTGATTTTGTGAATACTCAAATCGGCACCTTCAAACTCCTCCTCTTGGCTTAAGCGCAAACCCATGGTCACTTTTAAGAGCACATACAAAAGGAAAGAACTCAGGACGGCCCATGCGACGCCAGAAAGAGTGCCAATCAGCTGAGCAAACACATTCACCCCACCCAAACCGCCTAAGGATGGAAGGCCGAAAATGCCTGCTGCAATGCCGCCCCAAGTACCGCAAAGACCATGCAAAGGCCAGACACCTAAAACATCATCAATCTTCCAGCGGTTTTGGGTCAGTGTGAACATGGCAACAAACAAAGCACCTGCGATTGCCCCCACTAGCAAAGCACCAATAGGGTGCATGATGTCGGATCCAGCACACACGGCTACCAAACCCGCCAAAGGACCGTTGTGCACAAACCCCGGGTCATTTTTGCCAAGCCACAAAGCGGCCAAGGTGCCGCCCACCATGGCCATGAGGCTGTTGACTGCCACCAAGCCCGATATTTTGTCTATGGTTTGGGCGCTCATAACATTGAAGCCAAACCAACCCACGCACAAAACCCAAGCACCCAGTGCCAAAAACGGAATACTGGAAGGGGGGTGAGCAGAAATTGCACCATCTTTTTTGTAGCGGTTGCTGCGCGCACCAAGCAAAAGGACCGCCGGCAAGGCAATCCAGCCACCCACGGCATGCACCACCACCGAACCCGCGAAATCATGGAATTCGTCGCCCGTTAAGGCTTTCAGCCAAGCTTGCAAACCAAAATGCTGGTTCCAAACAATACCCTCGTAAAAGGGGTAAATTAAACCAACGATAACAGCAGTTGCAACCAATTGGGGGTAAAAGCGAGCGCGTTCGGCAATTCCACCAGAAACAATGGCAGGGATGGCCGCGGCAAAAGTAAGCAGGAAGAAAAACTTCACTAATTCATAGCCATTGCGTTGAGCCAAAACATCGGCGCCGACAAAAAACGAGGTGCCGTAAGCCACGCTGTAACCGACAGAAAAGTAAATAACCGTTGAAATGCTGAAGTCCACCAAAATTTTCACTAAGGCATTGACTTGGTTTTTTTTTCGTACAGTGCCAAGTTCCAAAAAAGCAAAACCAGCGTGCATGGCCAAAACCATGATGGCGCCAAGAAGAATGAACAAGGCATCAATGCCCTGTTTGGGTGCGTCCATGATGTCTCCAGGGGATTTATGTTCTAGGATGGTGCAAAAAAGAAGCAAAAAATAGATTTGCACCAAAACAAAGCAAAACCCACACCAAGGTAGTTATTGTGGACAAACAAACTGAGCACACGCAGGAAAGGTAAAGAGAAAGGTTCGATGAAGCGTGGACAGGCTTGGTTATACTTAATTTGCGCCGATTTGCTTCAGCTTGCGGGCGCTTAAACAAGTTCAGCTAAAGACGTCTGCCCATACGGTTTCGTTTTTAGCGTAGCCGGATTTTTTGTGATGACGTTTTTAGCCACGCCCCAGTCCCTGTTGTTTGAACAGCCTCTGCCATTGCAGGGGGGCGCAGTGTTGCCTCAATACCAGCTGACATTTGAGACCTATGGCGAACTCAACGCCCTGCGCAGCAACGCGGTTTTGGTCTGTCATGCATTGAACGCCTCACACCATGTGGCGGGAAGCTATTTAGGACAAGCCAAAAGCGAAGGCTGGTGGGACAACATGATTGGCCCAGGTAAACCGGTAGACACGAACCGTTATTTTGTGATTGGTGTGAATAATCTGGGTTCGTGTTTTGGCTCCACCGGGCCGATGCACCTTAACCCAGAGACAGGGCGTATTTACGGGGCTGATTTTCCGGTGGTGACCGTTGAAGACTGGGTTACCTCGCAGGCCAGGTTGCTAGACCATTTAGGTATTACTCAGCTGGCGGCAGTGATGGGCGGCAGTTTGGGCGGAATGCAGGCTTTGAGTTGGAGTTTGCAATACCCCGACCGCGTAAGGCACGCTGTGGTCATTGCCAGCGCCCCCAATTTGAATGCAGAAAACATTGCATTCAATGAAGTTGCTCGTCGCGCCATCACCACTGACCCTGATTTTCACAGCGGTCATTTTTATGCCCAAGGGGTGGTGCCTAAGCGGGGTTTGCGCATCGCCCGAATGCTGGGCCATATCACTTACCTGAGTGATGATGTGATGAACACCAAATTTGGACGAATGCTTCAATCCGGCAACGATTTTAAATACAGCACCCAAGACATAGAGTTTCAAATCGAAAGCTATTTGCGCTACCAAGGCGACAAGTTCAGTGAGTACTTTGATGCCAACACCTATTTGCTGATCACCCGAGCTTTGGATTATTTTGATCCTGCAAGCGCGTACAAAGGTCAACTCACGCAGGCATTGGCACGAGCCAGCGCCCAGTTTTTATTGGTCAGCTTCACTACCGACTGGCGGTTTGCACCTGCACGCAGCCGTGAAATGGTGCAAGCATTGGTGGCCAACAAGCGCCAAGTCAGCTATGCAGAAATTGATGCACCACACGGCCATGACGCTTTTTTATTGGACGACCCGCGCTACTTATCTTTGGTGCGGGCGTATTTTGATCGCATCAACTTGGGGGCCGACGCATGAACCTCGTGTTGCGCGATGCTATACAGCGCATGGTGCCCTATGGCAGCAGAGTATTAGACCTTGGGTGTGGGGAAGGCGCTTTGTTGGCGTTCCTGCAGCAGCACCATGGTTGTTCGGGCTATGGTGTCGAGATAGATGATGCCAATGTACTGGCCTGTGTCGAGCAAGGGGTCAACGTTATTCAGCTCAACCTAGACCAAGGATTGCCCATGTTTGGCGATCAAAGTTTTGATGTGGTGCTGCAGATAGACACGCTGCAACATTTGCGCAATGCGCAAACCATGCTGCAAGAAACGGTGCGTGTGGGGCGCATGGGCATAGTCACCTTCCCCAATTTTGCCCATTGGCCCAACCGATTAAGTGTTTTGCAGGGCTATATGCCTGTGACTCGAAAATTGCCATACCAGTGGTATGACACGCCCAACATTCGGGTCGCCACTTTTGCAGATTTTTTGGCGTTGGCTAAAAAGACCCAGTTGAACATCAAGGAAGCGTTTGGCTTGCAAGACGATGCCGTGGTGCGTTGGTGGCCCAATGCCAGAGCAGCAACCGCTGTGTTCAAATTGGCCGCTTCGACTCTTTAAGTCTCCATGTCCTCAATTGCCGACCAAGCGGCCCAAAAACCCCAGATCACCATGCTCGATCAGGGCGAGCAAACACTGGCCTTTTATGCTTGGCCTAACGCACCTGAAAACGCACGTGCGGCCGTTTTGCTGCTGCACGGCTTGGGTGAACACATGGGTCGTTACGGACATGTTGCCAGCACTTTGCAGGCGGCAGGCTATGTGGTGTTTGGCTATGACCACCATGGCCATGGTTTGTCCAGTGGCTTGCGTGGCAACTTGCTCTCCCCATCCCAGATGCTTGACGATGTGCGTTTTGTGATTGACCATGTGCGCGGCCTTGCGCCCGCACCCATGGTGCTGCTGGGCCACAGCATGGGTGGCTTGATTGCAGCGCGTGCAGTGGCGAACGCTTTGCCGCACATCGATGCCTTGGTGATGAGTTCACCAGCCTTGGGCGCACAAACCAACGTTATTCAAAAATTGTTGCTTGCCACTTTGCCCAAGCTGTTTCCTCACATCAGAGTTGACAATGGCGTGAAAACCGCTTGGGTCGCTCGCGACGCACAGGTGGTTCGCGCCTATGTGGAAGACCCCTTGGTGCACCGCCAAATTTCGGCAGGATTGGCGGCGTGGATATTGAAAGAAGGCCCCCAAATTGTGGCCCAGGCAAGTGCTTGGACAGTGCCAACACTGCTGCTGTATGCGGGACAAGATCAGTTGGTGCTGCCGCAAGCCAGCGCCGAATTTGCGCGCCTAGCTCCCTCAGAGGTGGTTCAGTCGCACTGTTTCAATGTGATGTACCACGAAATTTTTAACGACCCTGAAAAAGCTTTGGTTTTGACCAAGTTGTTGGCTTGGTTAGACAGCCGTTACGCGCACTAAAGCCAGCGCGACAGCACCGCCAGTGGTGCGGTTTCTGCGCGCAATACCCGTGAGCCTAGGCTAACAGGCAAAAACCCTCGCTCAATGGCTTGTGCTTCTTCTTCGCGGCTCAAGCCCCCTTCGGGGCCGCTGAGTAAAAGTACGTGCCGGTTGTGTGTAAGTCCATTCAAAACAGATGAGGTTGCCGACAAGGACAGCATCCAACGTGCTTGCCCTTCGCCGTGGGGCAAGTGGTTTAACCACTCCAACCAGTTTTGCGGAACATCGATCTGCGGCAACGTATTGCGCCCAGACTGTGCACAAGCCGCCTGTGCAATGCCCTGCCAGTGCAGCTGGCGTTTGTGCGCACGCTCGGCAGTCAAGCGAAGCACACCATGGGCTGTCATCAGCGGTGTGATGCGCGCCACCCCAAGTTCAGTGGCTTTTTCCACCAACCAATCCATGCGCTCATTGGCTGGCATCCCAATCACTGCGTGGCTGTAGACCGTGCTTTCACGCTCTTGCGCCTGGTGGCTGTCTATGCGTGCAGAAACGGTGTGGCGACCCATTTGCAAGATGCAAGCCGCGTACTCACCGCCGCGTCCATCAAACAAAGTGATGGTCGCGCCAGGTTGCAGACGCAAAACTTGGATGTGCCGGCTGGTCTCGGCAGGTAAATCCAAAGACAAGCCGGCTTGCAAAGGGTGAGGGCAGAAAAAGCGTGGCACCTCGCCTATACCCGCCCGTAGGCAAAACCGCTGACCACTTTGTGGTCTTCGATGTCATCCATCAAGCGCAAAAGTGGGGTCAGATCCCTGTAGCGACTGCAAGTGGCGCGGATATAAGCAATGAAGCGTGGCGTATCCGCCAAATACTTGGGTTTGCTGTCGCGCAAGCCTAGGCGAGCAAAGATGCCGGCCACTTTTAAATGCCTTTGCAAACCCATCCACTCCACCGCACTGTAAAACGCACCAAAGTCGTGATGCCAACCTTCGTGGTTGAGCAGACCAAGGGCGCGAGCTCTTTCCCAGTAGCGAACCGTTATGTCCAGGCAAAAGTCTTCTTCCCAAGAGATGAAAGCGTCGCGCATCAAGCTGGCTATGTCGTAGGTAATCGGGCCATAGACCGCGTCTTGGAAATCTAGAACGCCTAAGCGTGGTTCATTTAAATCCCACGGCATCATCAGGTTGCGTGGCATAAAGTCACGGTGAACAAACACCATGGGCGCAGCCAAGTTGCGCTCCACCAGCAGGGAGAAGCTGTTGTGAAGAACTTGTGCTTGGTCCGCGTTCAAGGTCTTGCCACGGTGTTGAGCGATATACCAGTCGGGGAACAATTGCAACTCACGCTGCAGTAGCGCGGCGTCATACGGGGGCAACACGCCTGGGCGTGAGGCTTGCTGCCAAGTTAGCAGCGCGTCCAACGCCCTGCCAAACAAGCCTGCATTGCGATCGGCGTCTGCAGTTTCAAGCGCTTGCATCATGGTGTTTTGACCCAGATCATCAAGCAGCATAAAGCCTTGGGCAGGGTCCCAAGCCAGTACCTTGGGCACCAACAAGCCAGCCGTTCGCATCAAAGCCGCAATTTCCACAAACGGCTGACTGTTTTCCTTGTCGGGGGGCGCGTCCATGATGATCAAACTGGTCTCATCGGTGTCGACCCTAAAGTAACGCCGAAAGCTCGCGTCTGCACTGGCTGCGCGCACGGTTTCTGGCCGGAGTTTGTGTGTCACTGACAGCGATTCAAGCCATTGCGCGAAAGCTTGGGCGCGAGAAGCTTGTGGCCAACCCAGCAGTTGAATAGCCAATTGCAGAGGCTGATTAGCGGAAAAGTCTAGGGAAGATGCGCTCATGGATAATCCAAATTCTACAAACAGCGCTCTCGGGCAGCCCGGTCTTCTTTCATGCGCAAGATTTTTCTATTGTCGGTGTTCACCAGCCTATGGTCCTGCACTGCCTTGTTGTGCTCGTCGGTTTTCGCGCAAGAAGGGGAGCCTTCGCTCAAACTCAAGCCCAGCGCGGGACTGATGGAGCGCTGGACGCCGCAAATGCGCAACCAATTACCTACCTTTGTGCAAAGCGACTTTATAACGGGCCGAACCGATCTGGACACGTCCTTGCAGGGCAATAGCGTGCTGCGTAAGGCAGATACCCTGATACAGGCTGACAGCATTGACTATTACCAACCGGACGACCGAGCACGCGCCAGTGGCAATGTGTACATGAACCGCGGTGGTAACCGTTACCAAGGCAGTTTGCTCGATTTGCAAGTGGATGCGTTCAGCGGATTTTTTCTCAACCCGTCCTACACCTTTTTGCGCTCAGAAGGCCATGGGCAAGCCGAGCGCATAGACTTTATAGACGAAAAACACGCAGTGGCTAAAAAAGCCACTTACACCACCTGTACCCGCAAACCCGGCCCCTCGTGGTTGCCCGACTGGATGGTCGAGGCAGAAAAAATCAATTTTGACAATGACTTGAATGAGGGTTTGGCCGAAGATGGGGTATTGCGCTTCATGAATATTCCCCTGCTTCCTATTCCCTCGTTCAGCTTTCCTTTGAGCGCCCAGCGTAAATCAGGTTTTTTACCGCCTGCTTTTGCGATTGACAACAAAGGTGGTGTCGAGGCAAGTTTGCCCTACTACGCAAATTTGGCCCCTAACCGCGACTTGACGGTGACAACCACCTCCATGGCCAAGCGTGGCACGCGATTTGACAGTGAGCTTCGTTACCTTGAGCGCAAAGCACCGAATCCTCCCTTTGACGGCGTGGCCAAGCTCAATCTCATGCCTTATGACTCTTTGCGCAGCAATTACCGCTGGGGCTATTCGCACCAACACAATGGCTGGGCGGATACCCGCCAGCCCATTGGGTTTGGGTTCAGTATCAACCGAGTCAGTGATGCTGATTATTGGAAAGACTTCTCTACCGTATCGGGTGGACCTTTAACGCAACGTTTGTTGCCGTCTTCTGCCTCGCTGGGATGGGGCCGTGGCACATTCACCACGTCTACCAGTGTGACCCAATACCAGACGTTGCAAGACGTGACTTCCCCGATTGCGCCGCCCTTTAACCGCTTGCCACAAATCAATGCCAACTATTTGCGCGCCGATGTGGGTGGTCTAGATATGTCCGTGGGTGCTGAGGCGACGCGTTTTAGCGCCGACAGGGTTTGGTATTGCGCTCAAAGTGGGAACTCGACATCATCGGTCTGTAAACAGCCTAACGCGCAGCGCTTGGTCTTGCTTACCCAAGTCAGCGCCCCCCAATACCTGCCATATGGCTACGTCACGCCTAAGCTGATGCTGCAAACCCGCAATTACCAGTATGACGAAACCTATAAAGGCATTTACGGTACCAGTTCGGCCAGTGACAACGCCAGCGTCACTGTACCCACCTTTAGCATTGACAGTGGCGTGGTGTTTGAGCGACCCAGCCAATGG
>Ga0114981_10001096_pt1 | contig 17748 bp, 27 predicted proteins | sample S_140806_MF_Meta_FD_87028 | JGI IMG/M metagenome (GOLD analysis project Ga0114981, IMG submission 87028) | Freshwater microbial communities from Lake Simoncouche, Canada to study carbon cycling - S_140806_MF_MetaG | ecosystem: Environmental > Aquatic > Freshwater > Lake | place: Lake...
AATGAGTGCCAAGTCTGACGAAAAAACTTCTACCACTTTGGAAAAAGCCAAGGCCGACGCTGCTGGCGCAGTGGCGGTTCCCGCTGAATCGAGCCAACCGCTCGGCCGGGCAGAAATCCTTAATCAATTCAACGCGGAAAAGAATCCGGCCCGTCGGTCGGAACTTCTTCGCAAACTCGGACTGTAATCCAGTCCACTAGGAGAACACTACAATGGCCAACACAATCGGAACAACGAATGCCAATGTAATCGCTCAGAGGGCTCTTGAGATCCTCGTGGCAGATTACAGCTTCCTCAGAAACTCCGTCACGGATTTCAGCAGCGAAGCGGCTAAATACAACGCATCAGTCTACACCCACCGTATCTCTGCGACCACAGCTCAGGACTATTCCCAGGCCAACGGTTACGCAGCAACTGCGACAACCCAGACGGATGTGCAGATCACTCTTAACAAGTTTAAGCACGTTTCCTACTCTGTGGACGATCAAGAGCGCACCAGCTCCAACATCAACCTCATCGAGCGTTTTGCCGGCGCAGCCGCGCACGCCCTCGGGTTGCAAATGGTTGGGGATCTGTTGGCTCTCGTAACCTCCTCCACCTTCACCAACGCGTTGACGGTTGCTTCCAGCGCCTTCTCATATCGCTCGGTAGTGTCGGCCGGAATTACCCTCAACAACAACAACTCGCCGGTCAACGGCCGGTACGCTGTTCTTAACCCCAGCTTCTACGGTGCGCTCTTGAATGATACGACCGTCGTGGCCAATCCTCAGATCTCGGGCGACCTTGTTCGCACGGCTGGGATCGGCAACGTGGCTGGATTTAACATCAGCCAGTACAGCGCAGTGCCTTCCAACAGCATCACGCTTGGCGGATTCTTCGCTCAGCAAGAAGCCTTGTTGATTGCAGCTCGCGTTCCTGAAGTACCCACTGGCGTTCCGATCCCTGGAGACATCAGCGTGGTAACGGAACCCCGCACTGGCCTATCCGTCCAAGTTCGTGAGAACTACGACGTGGTCAAGGGCCAGCTGCAACGCACCTACGCTCTGATCTACGGCGTGAAAGCGGGAGAGCCGAACAGCCTCGTACGTATCAACGGTAGCTAATTCACTCGGGGAGGGCGGTGGGCCAATCGGCTCACCGCCCTTTCCACTTTAAGAAATCCTCACATGTCTGAATTCACAGAGTGCCTAAAAGAAAGTCTGGCCGCTCTATACGATCAAACTGGCACGGCCGCCACCATCGGTTCCACTAGCGTCACTGGCATCCTTTCGACAATCACCCGCAAAGAAAGCGTGGAGCTGGGCGGGTTTGATCTGGATCTAAACTCCACATTTACAATCAATCTTAGTGCCATCTCATCGGCGCCTACCATTGGATCTATTCTGCTGGCCAACTCAGTCAGTTATCGCGTGGCCTCCATTGATACTTCTATCGGTAGTTACGTGCTCGGGTTGCGAGAGGTTTAGAATGGCCACTCGAAATCCTAAAATCTCTATCTACATGATCGTCGGGCACGAGGCTCAATTTATTGACCGTTGCCTTACCGCCTTTAAACCATTCTGCGACGAGCTAGTAGTCTGCATTGCCCAGGGCGCTCGGCCTGACGATGGCACACGGGCGATTGCAGAAAAGTCAGGCGCCAAGATTGTCGAATATAAAAACGCACCCGCAGGGGCGAGCTGGCCACACGTCGATAACTTTGCCGCCGCCCGTAACACCGCACTGGATGCCTGTACTGGCGACTACGCGGTCTGGGTGGATTGCGATGACTTGCCACATAAAGACCTCAAAAACGCTCTTAAAAGGGGCGTAGAAGCATTTGAACAGAATCCCAAGCTCGGCATCTATGCAGGCGTATATGACGTTATAAACGCCAAATTAAGGCCAGTACGTGAACGCATGGTAAGGCGTATAGACGGCGCATGGTCTGGTAGGTGGCATTATGCCGTTCACGAGGCGCTGTTGCCTAACGCTGGGCTAGAATCTGTGGGCGAACAGGCGGTATGGGTAGAGCATCACCCCGGTGGCTATAAGCCAAACAGCGCCGATCGTAATCTCCGTATCCTTCAAGGGCAGTTAAGCGAAGCAGGCAAGTATGCTTACTACTACCAGCAGGAACTATTCTTAGGCAATCGCAGGACGGAATCAGAGCCGTGGTCACACGTGGCAGCCGTCTGGCCGGGACAGGAGGCAACGCTGGCTTACGAAGCCGCCTGCAATGAGGCCACGGCCACGCAGGATCGCACGGTTAGGATCGGCCTATACCAAAAGGCCCATCAGATGAATCCTGGGCGCAGAGAGGCGATTTACTTTCTAGCCAGGGAAGAGGCCAGCGTGGGTGCGTGGTTGCAGGCTTATCATCTTTTAAAGTCGGCTATGGTTCAGCCGGATCCTGGCGTTAAGATCTGGAACGCCCAGCGCACCGTCTATGACTTTGAGTGCATCGATCTTTACCTAGCGGCCTGCCGAGCTGTGGGCGATACCACCGAAGCCGACAAGATCGAGAAAATGTGGCGATCGCAGAAGCCAGTAAAGATTAGCGTCTGCCACGCCACCCGAGGTCGCCCGCAGGAAGCAATCAACGCACGTATCCTGTGGATGAAAAAGGCGGCAGATCCTGCATCAGTCGAGTGGATCTTTTCATGCGACAATAACGACCCCAGCTCTGAGCCGCTGAAAAATTGGAACTTAGTCAAAGGGGAGGGCGGCTGCATTGCCGCTTGGAATCGAGCCGCAGCCATAGCCCGGGGCGAGATTATCATACAAGGATCTGACGATTGGGATCCTCCACTGCACTGGGACGCAATCATCACCGAACGCCTGGGCGATACCAGCAAGCCCGCAGTGCTCGCAATCTCTGACGGCCATCGTAAGGACGATCTGCTTTGCATGGCGATCCTGACAAAAGCCAGGCTGGCACAGCAGGGCACGTTATTTGCACCTGAGTATGACGCCTGCTCGGGAATTTTTAGCGACAACGAGTACAGTTTACGAGGGGCGAAGGACGGCGTCATCATTCCTGCTAAGGACATCGTATTCACTCACAATAATCCGCTATTTACGGGCGCAGCGCAGGATGCGGAATTTAAACGGCACAACGCCAAAGAAAACTACGAGCTAGGCGAGAAGATATTTAAGGAGCGGAACCCGTGATCAGTTTGCCTGGCGTCACTTTTGTAATCGTTGAGAATCGTTGGCCTGAAAGAGTAAAAAACTTTTGCAATTACATTCAGCATAATGTTGCTGACGCAAAGATTTCTGTCAAATCTGACCTGCCAACAGTCGGCGACAAGTCTCACTACGATCGTTTTTGCTCCATAGAATTACATACTGTATTTGATACGCCGCATGCCTTGGTCTGCCAGCTTGACGGCTACCCAATCCATTGGTCGAGCTGGGAAGATGATTTTCTAAATTATGATTATATTGGGGCACCTTGGCCACAGCAATGGGTTCCAGAGGGCTGTCGAGTTGGAAATGGGGGGCTGAGCTTGCGAAGTCGCAGGCTTTGCCTGGCATTATCTGAACAGCCATGGATTCCAATGCCGGATGATGTTTTTATCTGTCAGCATTCTGCCGAACAAATGCGTCAAAAAGGAATGCGTTACGCACCGCCTGAAGTTGCAGCGCGATTTTCAATCGAGCATCCAGTTCCCGAATCAGTCCAAAAACCATTCGGGTTCCATGACGTGCGTTTTCACCCGTATCCAGCGTTGTGACTTTCTATACCCCAGTAACCATTCGCCTAGGCTGTCCATCAATCGACGGAATTTATGGAGCCAGCCCTACAATTTGGGCTGAACACAGTGGCTGGATATGGATGCCAGCAGGAGAAAGCGGGCAAGAGATATGGGCCAGATCAAGGCAAAGCGAAGCCGAGAAACGCGAATGCATAAAAAGAGGTGCAGAATAATGAAGCATATTTTTGACGAACCGCAATTTGGAGAAAATTGGTTTAATTATGACGAACTCTATCGTCGACTTGTTCAAAATTGCAGAGCCGACGGCAAGATCGTAGAGGTTGGAAGCTGGAAGGGGAAGTCTACTGCGTTTCTATTGGTCGAGGCTTGGAACAAATCGCCACGGATCGAGATCTACGCTGTCGACACTTGGCTAGGTAGCGAGGAACACGCAGGCGAGGAGTGCATTAAAAATGGCACCCTATACGAGCAGTTTCTGGCAAACGTAAAGCCAGTCTCTCGCCAGCTCGTGCCGTTACGGATGACCAGCCTCAAGGGCGCCAACTTCTTTCCCGATCAATGCCTAGATTCTGTTTTTATCGATGCCGCTCACGACTACGACAACGTGAAAGCGGATGTTTTAACCTGGCTGCCCAAGGTTCGCTCGGGCGGTATTTTGGCTGGGCACGATTATGATTTTAATTGGCCAGAGGTAGAGAATGCAGTTCAGGAAACGCTACCTCAGGTAAAGCTAGTCGGGAACTGCTGGGTTTATTACGTGCCATGATTACTCTAGTTTATAATCAGCGCCTAGGCGACGTGTTGCGAATGTTGCCAGCGGCCAAACATTTGGCGCAGCACGATGGCGTGCAAATTGAGTGTTTCCCGCAGTACGCAGGAGTTATGGATCTAGTTTCTTATGCCACTTGGGTGGCGCCAGGAGAAGGTAGGGGTGAGCGTATTGATTTAGAAATCTGGCCAAATCGTTACAACGCCTTTAGGCAGTCTGGCTTGTCGTGGATGGATTTTGTCTATCAACATCCAGCCATTGCTTCAGCCGATCGCAAGATTGTGTTAGATCGCGTTCCAGACGGGCCGCCGCCAGGGTTGCCACATAGTTACAATTTGTTGGCCCCACTTGGCGTTAGCCAAGGATGGAATTATCCGACATTGGATATTCTGGACAAAGCCTCTGAATTGCTTGGTGGCTACATAATCCTGTGCGAAAAAAAATACTATTTCCATAAATTACACTGGTCGGCTCCATCAATCCTTGAAATGGCGCAAGCCATTAAGCATGCGGAAAAATTTATGGCGATTAACTCAGCCCCCGCCATTCTGGCCTCAGCCTTGCGTCAAGGGCGGCAAACTTATTTCCTGCCACAGAAAAACGAGTGGGCACAAGATAACTGCGATTCGTGGCTAGGCCGCGTTGACGTGGAGCTGTAACTATGCCCGCCGTCACCATGCTGGATCGTTTAATTGAAGCTGCTTTTCAAGAGCTTCTATCCGCAACCGTCACTGGGCCGACCTACCACTTGTCGCACGATAAGACGGAGAACATGCCGCCCTCGATCGTCATTAAAGCCACCCTAGGAACGGAAGAGCCAGTGCAGGGATCTGGCGTGTTTAGCGTTCCGGTTGAAATTGTGGTGGACGATTCATATGACGACACAACTCTGGACGCACACACTCAAAAATGCTCCAAGATTTTACAAGTGTTTTATGATTCCAGCCCACTGGCCACACGATTAAACGCTACTACGGCCATCGGATCTGCCCGCTGTTATAATGCGAAACTGGAATCGGTTGAGCCAGAGGCCGACGATGAAGAGCGTACAATGCGACGCACTTATAGACTCGCAGTCATTGCATATCCCAATTCTATTGCGAGTTGACACAAAATTTAAGGCAATATGGCAGCCACAACAATCGGAACTTCTGGCCTACAATTCGGCATCTCTGCGGAATCTGGTGGCCTCGTGCAATCTTTTACCGAAACCCGCAACGCCGAACGTGCAGAAGTTCGCAATTCCAGCGGCGAAGTAGTCGGAGTTTCTGTCTATAACGCTACTGATACCTTTGCCTTTTCTACCACTATTACCGGAGCTTATGCCACTACGGCAGGCGCGGTGCTCACGACCCTAGCCAACGCGACCAGCACGGGTGGCAAGATCATCGTGGACTCTGTTACAGTTAATAGAGCCTCGGACGGCTTTGTCACTGTAGACGTCTCTGCGACTCGTTTCCCTAACATGACCTAAGCCCGCAAGGGCGGTTAATGAGATCCTAATATGGTTGATAGCTTCTGGGGTACAACAAACATAAAAGTAGCTGCGGCTGTCGCTGCCTTTGGCGCAAAACTTAGAGAATCCGATCCTGTTACTTGCATCGTCGAGGAAGGAGGCCACAGAAAGTTCACGTTTTGGTTTAGTACAAATGGCGATCAGGACGCAAAAGCCGAAATGGAGCGCACTTGGGCGGACATGAAATCAGAGCCAGAGGCCGCGATTAGATACGTGCGCGGGGCTCTCGAGAACAGAGAGACACTTCTGGGCCTGATGAAGCGTGCAGAGCCTATTCTATCGATCAAGCGTGGCAGTCAAACGCTACTTATCTCAGAAAGGGCCAGCCCAGAACTAAAGCGGGCGATGCTAAAAAAACTATGAGTGAAGAAAGCCTGCAACAAGAATTAGATCAGGCATTCATATCGCCAGATCGATATTTCAAGGATCAAAAACTCGCACCATACACAGAAGGCAGCCGCCTGCTGATGATTCAAGTTCGTGACGAAGCCGATAGCCCTATTTTCTTTGTATATGCGTTTGTATATATCCACATCCTGCTGGCCAAAAATCGTAAGTCGGCCCTAAAGCTGGCGTGGGATAAGGAGGGATTCCGAGATAAGGTGATGGAATGGTCTGAGACGATGACTGAACAGGATCGGGATACGGCCAGCCTTCTAGTCGCAAACATTCTAAACGAATCCAACAAGCCTAAGGTTAATGTGATTCCGTCTGGCGTGCCACAGCCGCCGGGAAACGAGTAACGCCAGGCGGAACCGCCTCGTGCGTGTTCGTCCTGGCAAAAGAGACGGGCTGGTCAATGGAAACAATCTTATGGGATATACCGCTGCATTTAGTCCATCAGGCGGAACACGTTTTCATGTATATGAACGGAGCCAAGTTGCGCCGGCCTTACGCAGTAGTTGGCGCAGATCTTCGTGACATGGAGAAAGCGTTAGGACTATGAGCGCCAGCCTTACGATCAATCCGATCAAACTGCAACAAGCTTTAAAGGCTTTTGTGGGGAATACTAAACTTGAGGCCGCTAAGGAGATGCGGATTCAGGCTCGATCCCTTTGCGTCAGCCTTGCTAATTCCACTCAGCCTTTTGGATTGAATGCAAAGGCAAAGGCAATAGGCGAAAAGGCTGTGACTAGGGACATTGACCGCGTCTACAAAACAAGTGCTACGGCAGTGCGTGAAATTGGATCGCTTCCTATTCCTACCGGTAAAACAAAAACGCAAAACGCAAAACAAGCGGCCGCAGCTTTGGCCGCCCTTGTCCTGGGCAAATCATTTGGTAAGGGCAAAAAGGGAGTCGGAGCGCAGACTGCGGCACAGGCTTTAATCGATAGGCTAAATTATAAGCCTTACGTATATACAAGGATTGGAGAGTTTGATCGTGGCAGTGCACATGAAAACGCAAGGTTTGGGAAGAATAGGCGAGTGCCTAAAAATCAGTTTGTACGCCAAGTCGTCACAAAGGAAACCGAGCTGGCTAGATACTTTAAGGGAAAGCGCGGAAACGTAGGTATCGCAAAGTCCGGCTGGGCCGTCTGTGCTGGCATTCTCGGAGGGTTTAGAGGTATCCCAAAATGGATATATAAACACACAGGCGGCGGCCGTGTTGTGGATAATTCAAAATCAGCAATAGGCGCTTTCTCAAAGCCCTATATTTCAATGACAAATACGATTCCATGGATAGCTAACGTAATCAGCAAATCCACAGTCCAGAAGTCCATTGACATACAGGTGATAAAAATGATCAAGCGGCTGTCCATCATCGCTAATTATGAGCGCAAAAAGGCGGGTCTGTAATGGACGCCACAGCCACAGCCAAGCTCGCACTAGACGCATCCGGCTTTGATCGCGGCCTAGCCACGGCTCAATCATCAGTAATGCGATTTGCCAAAACTACGGGTGGTTTAATAGCTGGCGCCTTTGCATTCGACAAAATCATCGCAGGCTTTTCTAGCGCGATTGAGAAAGGCGACCAGCTGCAGGATATTGCGGAAAAGTTCGGAGTATCCGCAAGCAAATTACAGCTCCTAGGTAATGCGGCCAGCGTATTTGGCAGTGGGATTGATCAGGTATCAGCAGGCTTAAATAAACTTTCACTAGCTCAGCAAAAAGCATTAGCAGGCGACAGTGGACTGGCCGGCACATTTGCCGAAGTTGGCATCAGCTTGGATGAACTTCGCTCAATGAAGCCTGAAGATATACTGCTGAAAATATCTGATAGCTTTGCAAGCGGAGCAAATGAAGGTCGGCAGTTTATTATTGTAAATGAGCTGCTTGGAAAAGCGCAAACCGATCTTATTAAAGTTTTAAACCAAGGATCTGCTGCAATTATTGATCAAGGTGAAGCTATTGGAGTTTATAGTGATCAGCAAATTGCCAGCCTTTCCGCACTTTCTGATTCACTTAAACAATTCCAAAATCTTGCCAGTCTAGTATTTGGAGTTACGGCAACGTCAATTATGGATGCGGTTGAGGCGTATGCTCGATTTGCCGCTATAAGACCTCTAATTAAATTCTTTGATCAAGCTAAAGCGGGGTCTGGCAAGTCAGGAAAAAGTGCAGTCGATGTGACGGAAAGCGCGGACGCTATGGCGGCCGTAGTTGAGGAAAAGAAAAAATTAGACAAAAAACTGTACGACGAGGAAATCTACGACATTCAGGAGGCCGCAAGACTTGAGGCCAACCGCGATAAAACAATCTTTGACCGCATGATGCGCGATGCGGAATTCGCAAGAGACGAGAAAAGCAGAATCCTTCAGCTTGAAAAGGAAACTGCCATTAAGAACAGGGAGCTGGTCATGCGCGGCATGGAGGCGTCTGGAACTATCTTAGATCGTGTCCGGGCCGCCGCTGAACGCATGGGCATGGGCGGGTTGATTCGGCAGATTGATATACAAAGGCAACAGCAACAAAGGCAGACCGATATATCTTTAATTTCCGGCATTGGCGCAAAGCCTGGCGAACGCCGTAGCTTCAGAGATAATGAACAAATTAACGCCCTTACACAAACCGAGGGCGATTTGCAGAGACAACAAAACGCCGATCTGCTCAACAGCTTCGATACCATGCAGAAAATCGTCTCAAATATCTTAACAAAAATCGACGACAAGCTAGGAGTACCGATTTTGAAGTCGGCTTATTGATATGGCCGTTAGCATAGTCAATACGGTACTGAACGCGGGGGGCAAAGTTCTTCGCAAGGCCAGCCGCTCAACGTCAGTAGACGGGTTAGTAACGCTCGTCGAAAACTACACGATTCGCCTTGCGGACATTGGCTCACTAGAGCCGGATGCAGGCACTACACATAGCGCTTTCTCTGCGGCATCGACTAAATACACCAGGATGCTTGTTGAAACTACCGCCGTTAATCCCCTGGATGGCGATCTTGCGGATTTAAGCGTTACCTACGTTGGATTGGATTATGCAAGTGGGCTGCCAAAGGCTTACATCACAGCGGTTGGTCAGCCGGGCGTTGGCGTGTTTGGGGCAGATGCGGCAATCATTGTTAAGTACATCACGCAAGATTCCTTATTTGATACGCTTAAAGGCGGCAACATATCTTTAAATCTTGGCTCTACAAACCTCACGCTGCCAACAAAACGCCTTATGCCAACAAGCATTAACGCAACTGCTTTACCGCCAAACCCCAGAGGCCGAGAATATCGACGTAGTCAAACTAAGGGAGAAATTTTGTCGGCCGCCGCGATTGACTTTTTAAACTATGCAAAAAACAATCCTGTCGGGATCGGAAACTTTTACCGCCCGCCTATTCTTGGCGATGTGCCATTCCATGAATGGATCTATGCTGGATATGTCCAGAGTGGAATTAGCTTTCAACGCCGAGGACTTTTTAACCAAATAGAAGAGCAATTCACCGAATACTTTAGAGCAACAGATATATTTTACCAGACTGACGGAACTATTGATATTGGCAAAGTAAACTCATTTTCTGACAAAAATTACTCATTCTAAGTTATGGCTGAAAATCCTTCACCGCCAAAACAGCCGGGAAAAAGTCAGCCTTTACGCACAATAAGAACTAGTCCAAATGGTGTCGGGATATCATCAGACTATATCAACAGCATTATTGATCGCATTGAAGATTTGGTACTAGTCGCACAGAATCAAAAGCCGGTAGCTGGGAATAACATTACCGTCAATTTCACTCCTCAAGGTGCGGTCATTAACGCAGTCACACAATGATCCGGCCTCGCTTGTCTAAAGTGGCCAGCGGCACGAAGCTGACGACGGATCTAGTCAATGAAATTATCAATCGCACGGAATACGCCGCCGATCTTTTGCGACAATATAAGCTTACGGCCGGAACGGATATGTATGTTGAGCCTCATTATGACGGAACGCGGGTCAGCTATTTGCAGCCGGTAGCTGGAGGGTCTACGCCACTTCCTCCAAGCGATTCTAACACCATAGAACTACAGCCAGGAATTGTTTATTCTGTTTCAGCAGATCAAGTTAATATTAATGGCAAAATTACAATTTTTACTTTTTCACCGATTGCGTACCAACGAGGAATATTGCTTTATGGTGGAACTTGGGAATGGAAAGATTTATATGATGGAAAGTGGAAAGCTTGGCTAGACAATGGATATATCAGTGGGGCTACATTGGCTGTAATTGGTGGGTTTAGGCCATCCAATTACGGCTATGATTTTTTCGGAACTCCCTATTGGCAAGGGGGAACTATTCAAATTTATTAAGATAAAATTCTGTTTAAAAAATATAAAATTTGATTTGACACTCCTTTACTTTAAATGGCCTCTACTCTAGACCTATACATCGACACATCCTCTGGCCAGCTTATCGACGGCGGGAGTGTAGTGGGCGGGGCGTTACCCACATTGACCAGAAATGATGCCTATACGCTACGCTTACGATTGCTCGAAAAGAAGGCAAACGGCTCACTAGATGATATTGATTTTAGCAGCTCAAGCTTAAAGGCTGGGATAGGGAATATTGAGGAAGTTCCATCGGCTGGTGCATTTAAACTAGCCATTAATGGGATTACCTCATCTTCCATTGATTATAACGCCACCGCAATTTCAGTTTATAACGCCATTTCCAACAATGTTTCCACGGTAGCGTTATATGGACAAGGTGCTTATGGCTCTTATCTGCTTACGGCCACCCAGCCCAATACGGCTATGTCTTTTAGTCCGGACACCTTTACGCTATTCCCCAGCAGTTCGGTACTGATTAGCACTCGTCGCAACCCAGCGACAAGCATAGCCGCACAGCAAGTAGTTAAACTAGTTCGCAATCCCATCGTATATGCGGATACCTTCACGGTCACACCCACGGCGGGAGAACTTGCCTTAACCAAATTACAAGACGGCTCATCTACACTAAACGAAACCTATGAGCTGACAGTGGGCCCGCTTGCTAGGGGCGGTTCGTTTGCGTTGGTTTATGGGCCGAACGCTACCTCCGCAATTCCGCTTTTCCAATCTGCTGTATCTGTGCAGTCATCAATCTCTGCTGGGATTACCACCGTTACTTCCAATATTAGCGTCCAAGAGAATGGCAAGGGCGGGTATATCATTGGATTCACCGGCCGCCTTGGTCTTACGAATATCACAACCCCTCTTACTTTAGACGCAAGCGGCATTCAGTTTATTCCAATGCGGCAAACCACTCTTACTATTAACACGGCAGAGGTCGAAGATGCGTTTGCCGTTTCTGGCGAAACCACCATTACGCCTACATTGGAAATTGAGCTTACTCAAAGCGGAACTCCAAAGACTATTTACCAGGGAAGCGTCTCGATACGCAAAGACCTCATTACGGCTGGAAGCAGTGTTCCAGGAGCAAGAGATTCGTATTATACAAAAACAGAAACTGACTCCAATTTTGTCTCTAAATCTACTCCGCAAGCTAACACTAATGTCGTGTCTGGTTTAATAAATGTTGGCCTGTTTGCTTCGTCTGCAACCTATGGAGTTCTCCCGCAATCCACAGAAACCATTAACGTAACAACGTCATTAAACTTTGGCTCGGTTGGAGCTAATTCCAGCACATCTATCACGGTTGCTATGACAGGAGTGGCCATAAATGATATTGTATTGCTTGGCATCCCAACCGCAATTTCGGAGGGATTAACATTCTTTGGCCATGTAGTTGCTGCCGATCAAGTTCACGTGGATGCGGTCAACGCAACCGGCTCAATCAAAACTCAGTCTGCCGCAACTTTTCGAGTCACCGTCATCGGCTACTAGCCTTTGACACACGCCATCCAGAAGTATGGCCGCTGGCGTTTATAATCTAACCGTAGAACAAGGCGTGGATCTAGCGCTCGAGGTGGCCGTGCAAGATTCCACGGGCGCAACCTATTCCCTTGCTGGATCTACCGCAGCCGCACAGATCCGCGACACCTACAACGGCAACCTGCTTGCCACGTTTGCGACCGTTACTGCTACAGGCACGACCGGCAGCCTTACCCTGGCGTTGAACGCAGCTACGGCCTCAGCTCTACCCATCAGCGGAGGAAAGTGGGATCTCCTTCTGACCACATCGGCCGCCACTAAAATCCGACTGCTGCAAGGATCGGTATCCATTGCGGGTGAGGTGACCGAATAATGCCTATCACCGCCACTGTTTGCGGGCCTGCCAGCATCACGGTGGCCGTAGGTACGCCTATTGTGACGGGTGGGGCCGCAGCGGGTGGCGTGACTACTGGCACGGCCGTGGCGCTGGCAATCGCCCTAGGATGACAAGGAATAACACAATATGAAGCAAGTCTGGCCAAATTACTCTTATTCACCCACAACCAACGTCCTTACGCTTACCGGGCTAAACATTGATCGAGACCAGCTTTTGCTCGTGACGGCCGCCGATCGCGGGCGGATCATGTACAACTTTGCGGATAGCTCCGTCACCGCCTCTGCCTTCACCTCTGGCGCAAATACCGCACTCACCCTGGTGGCGACTACCGCCGGCCTGACTACCACGGCCGCGCTCGTCATCTACTTTGACGATCAGGCGACCAGCAGCACCGTCACCGGCACCGTTGAGCTGGGGCCGACATCGCTTAACGCACTGGAAAGCATTACCGTTACCATGGGGCAGGTGACCGTTACCGGCGGTCTGACTGATGTGCAACTCCGAGCGAGTGCGGTTACCGTGGGCGGGACAGTGACGGTAGGGAATTTTCCCGCCTCACAAGCCGTCACCTTCGGGGCAGTTACCGGAAGCGTGTCCGTTTTGAACTTCCCAGCATCGCAAGCGGTCACCTTTACTGACGCATCCCTAACCAACACCCAGCTCCGAGCAAGTGTGGTTACGATTGGCGGGACAGTGACAGTGGGAAATAGCCTAACGATCGGCTCTCTCCCAGCCATCTCTGGCACGGTGACGGCAAATGTAACCACCAAGTCTTTTGTTGATGGCTTGATTGCTTTTGCGACAGACGAAACACCAATTCTTGTTAGGGTTGCTTCCGGCACAAACCCCATCGGCGTGGTGACGATTGGCGGGGGAACGGTAACGATTGGAGCAGGCACGGCGCAGATTGGCTCAGTCACGGTTGGTAATTCGGTGACCATTGCCTCGCTTCCTGCGATTAGTGGGACGGTGACGGCCAACACTTTCGCCGTTCAGGGCACAGCAGTCACCACCTCTAATTTCACCAGCACCACAGCCTCTACCACGCTTGTCTCAGCAGTAGCAGGCAGAGATGTGCTGACAGTATTTAATGAGGGAGCGGGCAATCTTTTCATCTCTCCGGGTGCAACTGCAACCACCATCAGTTACCAAGTGCGTCTATCAGCGGGTGATTATTGGGAATGCCCAGAGGGACAGCGTTCGCTTATCCATACAGCAGTATTCGCCACGGCTGGCACGGCCCGAGTGACGGAAGTCAGTTAGGAGTAGGCGATGCCTCTCGTTAAGAATCCTAGCAACATCGATAGCTTTCTTTTTGCCTCTGGGCGAATGAAAATGTATCGGGTTGGATTAGCCGGCTCCTATACAAAAGTAACTGGCACTGGTGGCGTGGCTTCAATAGGAAACACGGGTGGTTATAATATCAATCTTAATGCTGGTAGTGCCGCAAATGGGACATCAAAAATTGGATATTATGACCCAACCGCCGCACTTATGACGGCAAGTGCTGGCAAAATTGACTATTCAAAGAGAATAAGATTTTCGATTGGTGGAATGATGTATTTAGCCAGCACAAACTCTGTCATCCGAATGGTGTTCGGCGGCACTGGAAATGCTACTGACGCTCCATTAGCAGGGGTTGATGGACTTACAATTAAAGGATTTGGCGTGGAATTTGCTCTGCAATCTAGCGTTATTCAAGCTAGGTTGATTGGTTATAATGCGTCATATCTAACTCCAACTTCTTACACAACGCTAACAAATGGATTTGGGCTTTCTTCATCTGATAATCGTTTCTTTGGCGTTGTGATTGAGTCTGACGGAGCTGGGAATATAAATCTCTACGGAGCAGAATCACAAACCAACCCAGCGATAAATATAGGGCAGACTCCTTTGCTAACCCTAACTGGTGGGCCAACCAACGACACCAGCACAAATCGATTCGGGCCAGAGATTCATTGTTCAAACTCTTCTTCTACTCCAAGCGCAACCCCTTCCGCTATTCTACAATCGACGCATTGGCTTCTGGATGTCCAGTAATGCCCCTCGTCCTCCTCACTCTCTTGCTCTTCTCCTGTTCGCCACGGCCAGCCGAGAACACCGGCCTGCCACGATATTCCGATATGTCTGCAGCCGAGGATGCGGGGAAGGCAAAGTGAATGGACTGCTACGATTCAGCCGAATGGCGTGAGCTAGAAAGCTCGCTCCGTTTTCTTGAAGCCGAGGGATTCATAGAACGTTGGATCGATAAGGACGGCGTGGATTGGGTGCGCATTGCGGAAGGAGCTGAAAACGCAACTCTATGAGCACCGACCAAGTTGCTGAACTATCAGAGCGGTTAAGCCTAGTCCGAGAATCAATCGCCAGAATAGAAACCCGCCAAGGCGTAATTATGGATATGCTAGAACGCTCACAAGCCAGTCTAGGCGAATACCACGGCCGCCTAACCAATATGGAGCGCGACGCCCACACGATTAAGACAAAGCTGTGGCTGGTGGCGCTTGTATCTGGGGCAGTGTTCAGCACGATCTGGGAACTGATTAAGCGCCGGCTCAGCTTTTGACACCTCGTCTGCTGGCATGGACATACTCAATAACATACTCAATAACTGGCAGTCGTATCTCGGCGCCCTCTCGGCCGTGCTTGTCGCCGCCATCGCAGTCGCCTCTCTCATCCCTGGCGACCAGCCGGAGAAAAGCCTGCAAGCCGTAGTCGATTTTCTCAGTAAATTCTCGAGAAAGTAGTCGCCCATGATCGCCGGCATCTTAACGGCGCTGGGCGGGATAATCGGGATCGTGCTGTGGTTTTTAAAGCGAAAATCACCGCTCCAGCGTAATTTTGAGTCGATTGAACTAGAACGCAGGAAAAGACAGAGAGACATAAATGCTTGGTGGACGCATCGCCCTCCTACTGATTAGCGCTCTGGCGCTCTGCAGCTGTGCCACGACGCAAACGCAGGACGGCCCGCCGCCGTCGCCAGATAGCATCAGCTACTTTATCTACGCCTGGGACAAAGCGGAACGAACAAACCCACCCTGCCCACAGGCTTATCGAGACCTCTTTGCGGAATCGCTCAAAGCGCTTTCTGATAGCTTGGCAGAAACTCAACGCGAGCGAGCGCGGCAGTGACCAGCCTGGCTGAAGCTGGCTCCCGCACCCTGCGGGCGATTGATACATTAGACGTCGGCTTTCAAAAACAGGTAAGGGGCTGGGTGAACGAGATGGTGACTAGCCGGATTGAGCCGCTGATCTACTGCGGCCGTCGGACAATGGAGGAGCAGGCTGCGCTTTTTGCAAAAGGCAGGACGAGCAAAGGCAAGATCGTGACCAAGGCTCGCCCAGGGGAAAGTTATCATAACTACGGGCTGGCGTTTGATTGGGTGCCGCTAAAGAGGACGGCAAAAAATGCGGATCTATGGGTCGCAAATTGGGACGATGAAACCGCTTTTAAGCTAGGCGAGCACGTGGGCCTAAGCTTTGGGCTGGTCGGCATCTCTTGGGAAACAGGTCATCTGCAAACCAGTTTATTTAAGAGCTGGCGTGACATTCCACGCAACCCTGTGGAACAAGTAAGGGCCAAAGACATCCCGCAAAAATCAAAGGCCACTACCTTAGTTAGCAGCCGGCCGTGGAGTAGCCGGTGACGCCTGAACACGAGAAGCATTTGGCTGGAATCATTCGCGATTTAACCAATGACGTGGACGCTAAGTACCGCAAGGGCCAAGAGGAGCACGGCGGTGCGTTATGGCGCCGGCCGGTGTGGAAAGATGCTTGGATGGAAGTGCTGGATCTGTGCACCTACGTTCACACATTAAAGATGCAGCTTTCCGTCATTGCGGAGCTTGCGCTGATGGGTGCCGCTGACGAAAGCGTAGTGGCGGCACAATCACGGGAAAGTTGCAGGCAGATTTTAGCCGTATTGCAGGGCTTCCCATCTGCCCAAGACAAAAAGTGAAGGTCATCCGTAAATGGAAAAAGTGGCTGGCGGTCAGCTGCTCTCACGGCCACCTAGCGAATGCGGCTGCCTGCAAGGCTGCTTTAGAAATGAAACGCCGGTGGCAGCCAAATATGACGCTGCACTTAGGGGATTTTGTTGATCTATCTGGGCTGATGGGTAGCGCAAGGAAAGATCCTGACTCTCCCGAACGCACGGCATCAATCCGTGAGGACTTCGACGCTGGCCTTAATTTCGTTCGAGAATTGGCGCCACGTTACATATTTGAGGGCAACCATGAGCACCGGCTAACCGCCCTGCAATACTCGCCTAGCGCCATTGTGGCGCATTGCTGCACCTCTGCTAAATCTGAAATTTACAACATGTGCAAAGATCTAAAGGCGCAATACGTGCCCTACGACATTGAGAAAGGTTGGCGGGAGCTCGGAGGAACGGCATTCGGACACGGCTTTATGTTTTCGGAGGCAGCCGTGCGTGACCATGTGGAGATGCTGCGAAAGCCTGTTGTGATGGGCCACCTACACCGCGTCGATCGGGCAGCCGGCCGGAGCATCGGTGCGCCCGTGGGCTGGTCGATCGGTTGCTTAGCCGATATTCCAAGCATGCACTACGCCAGGCGAAATCGTTCCGTAACGCGATGGCAGCATGGAGTAGCCTGGGGCGAGTACGTGGAGGGCGGGGAAGGGTGCACGGTGAACGTGCTATCACCGATAGGAGGCGTGTGGCGCTACCCAGTATAAAAGATTGGGCACTAGCCCTAGACGCCTATGTGGCCGGAGATCGGCAGGAGGTGGTACCGCCGGGGTGGTACACAAAAATTGAGATATCGAAGCAGTGGGGTAAGTCGGACGTTTATACAAACAAGGTTTTAACCCGCATGATTAAGGCCGGCGGGGCAGAGAGAAAAGTATTTTCAATCAAAATTAAAATAAGCCAGCGTGGCGGGAAAATTGGATACTGTCGAAGAGTACCGCACTATCGGCTTACGGCTGTTAAAACAGGCAAAACTTAGCGTCTTTTTTGTTTTTCCAGCTCTTTGACTAGCAGGGTGGTGATATATGCCGAAAGGGATAATCCGCCTTTTTTAGCCATTCGTTCGCCGTTGCGTTTCACTTTTGGGTCAATAGTCAGGTTAGTTTTGACCTTCTTCATAGGCGTCATTGTATGCGTAATAAATACGCATTCAAGT
>Ga0114981_10001099_pt1 | contig 17731 bp, 15 predicted proteins | sample S_140806_MF_Meta_FD_87028 | JGI IMG/M metagenome (GOLD analysis project Ga0114981, IMG submission 87028) | Freshwater microbial communities from Lake Simoncouche, Canada to study carbon cycling - S_140806_MF_MetaG | ecosystem: Environmental > Aquatic > Freshwater > Lake | place: Lake...
TAAAGCGTTCGCGCAAGGCCGCAGCCTGCTCGGGTTCTGCCGCGAGGCCTGTGAGCACGGCATTCGCCAGCGCCCGGGGCGTGGCGGCCTGCTGCAGCAGTTCAGGGACGACGAAATCCTGGCACAGAATATTGGGCAAACCCACCCAAGGTTGCAGTTTTTTGCGCCGCATGATCTGCCATGACCAGCTGTTCATGTGGTACGCAATGACCATGGGGCGTTTGAACAGCGCAGCTTCCAGGGTCGCTGTGCCGCTGGCAATCAGGGTGATGTCACAGGCGGCCAGCACCGCGTGGGACTGACCAGACATGATGGTGACATGGTCGGCCATGCCACTGAGGCGCGCCGCCTGCTCAATCGCAGCCAGCAAGGACGGCACTGCGGGCACGACACACTGCACGTCAGGGCGGGCCTGACGAATCAATGCTGCCGCCTTAAAAAACCGGAGGGCCAGGTGCGCAATTTCAGAGGCCCGACTCCCGGGCAGCAGCGCCAGCACCGGCGCATCCAGGCCTAAGCCGAGCTGCTGCCGGGCGGCAGCCTGATCCGGCTCAAGCGGGATCACCTGGGCCAGGGGGTGACCAACGTAGGTGGCCGCAATACCGTGCCGGGCCAGCAAAGCAGGTTCAAACGGGAACAGGCAGAGCACGTGATCAACGCTGCGGCGGATGGCATCGACGCGTTCAGGCCGCCAGGCCCACACCGAGGGCGACACAAAATGCACGGTTTTGATGCCGCGCCCCCGCAGCGCCAACTCCAGGTCAAGATTGAAATCCGGCGCATCGACCCCTATGAACAGGTCCGGCGGCTGCAGAAGCAGCCGGTCCCGGAGCTGGCGCCGGATGCCCACAATTTCACGGTAGCGGCGCAGCACCTCCCAGCCGTAGCCATGCACCGCCAACTTGTCATGCGGCCACCAGGCGGTGAAACCGCGGGCGACCATCCGGGGGCCGCCAATCCCGGCGGCCGACAGATCGGGCCAGCGCACACGCAAACCATCCAGCAACAGCCCGGCCAGCAGATCGCCTGAAGCCTCACCGGCGACCATGGCCAAATTCAGGTGCGGCATGCCAGCCTAGACACAGTCTAGCGAACGATGCCGCGCTGGGTTGAACCGCGCTCTAAAAAAGAGAGCATCATATCTATATCCGACAAGGCTTCCGGGTAGATATCGCGCAATCCATCAATGGCATTGCAAGCCAGGTCCAAGGTCAGATTATCACGGTACAGCGCCTTGTGCATGGCCTTGACGGCAGCCAGGCGGCCGGCAGCAAAGCCGCGCCGGCGCAAGCCTTCGTAGTTCATGGACCGGGCCTGTGCCGGTTGTCCCTGACACATGACAAAGGGGGGCAGATCGGCAAACAGCAAGGAGCACATGGCCGTCATGCTGTGCGCGCCAATTTGCACAAATTGGTGCACCACTGTGAAGCCACCCAGAATGACCCAATCGCCCACATGCACATGGCCAGCCAATTGGCTGTTGTTGGCAAAAATGGTGTGATCACCGACCACGCAATCGTGCGCCAGGTGGACATAGGCCATCAGCCAGTTGTCGTTGCCAACGCGGGTCACACCGCTGTCACCGGGCGAGCCGATGTTGAAGGTGCAGAACTCCCGGATGGTGTTGCGATCACCGATCACCAGTTCGCAGGGCTCACCGGCATATTTTTTGTCCTGCGGAATCGCGCCGAGTGAGTTGAACTGGAAGACGCGGTTATCCCGGCCGATGGTGGTGTGCCCCTCCAGCACGCAGTGCGGGCCGATCGTCGTACCCGCTCCGACCCGAACATGGGGGCCGATCACGGTGTAGGGGCCAACCGTGACCGAACTGTCGAGCTCGGCACCGGGATCCACCAAGGCGGTGGCATGGATGGCAGTCACTGATGCCGCCTCAGACGATGGTGCGCATCGCGCAGGTTAGCTCGGCCTCGACCGCCAGGTCTTCAGCCACCAGCGCACGCGCCTTGAACTTGAAAATGCCCGCCTTCATGCGCAGGAGTTCAACGTCGAGGATCAGTTGATCACCAGGCTCCACCGGCCGCTTGAAGCGTGCGCCATCGATACCGGCAAAATAGTACACGGTGTCATCATTGGGCGAGGTGTCCAGCGCGTCAAAGGCCAGCAGCGCTGCCGCCTGCGCCAGCGCTTCCAGCATCAGCACACCCGGCATGACCGGTCGATGCGGAAAATGGCCCTGGAAAAAGGGCTCGTTCATGGTCACGTTTTTCAAGGCGCGGATGGTTTTGCCTTTGTCAATGCTCAGGACCCGATCCACCAGCAGGAACGGGTAGCGGTGCGGCAATTGCTTGAGGATCTTGTGGATGTCCATCAGGGTGCTTCCTTGTTGTCGAATTTGTTTTCCAGGCTGCGCAGTCGCTCCCGCAAGCGGTTGAGCTGCTTGAGCGAGGCAGCGTTCTTTTCCCAGGTGGCGTTGTCATCAATGGGGAACAAGCCTGTGTAGTGTCCAGGTCGGCGAATCGAGCGGGTGACCACACTGGCCGCCGAGATATGGACATGGTCGGCCAGCTCCAGGTGCCCCAGCACAATGGCGCCGCCGCCCAGTGTGCAATGCGCACCGATTCGGGCGCTGCCAGCGACGCCCACGCAGCCGGCCAGGGCGCTGTGTGCGCCAATCTGAACATTGTGGCCAATCTGAACCAGGTTATCCAGCTTCACGCCGTCGGCGATCACCGTGTCTTGCAGGGCTCCACGGTCAATGCAGGTGTTGGCGCCAATTTCGACATCATGGCCGATGCGCACAGCCCCGAGCTGCTCGATCTTTTCCCAGACGCCACCGTTGGGGGCAAAGCCAAAGCCATCAGCACCAATGACCACCCCCGGATGGATCAGGCAACGCTCGCCGATGTGGCAGTCCTCAGCGACCGTCACCCGCGAACGAAGCTCGGTCGCAGCGCCTACCCTGGCGCCACGCTCGATCACGCACAGGGCGCCGATGATGGCTGTGTCATGCACATGGGCCCCTGGATCGATCACCGCGCTGGGGTGGATACGGACACGCGGTGGGCGCGGCAGAGCCGCTTTCCAGAGCCGGGTCACACGGGAAAAATAGAGGTAGGGTTGCTCGGCAACAATGCATGGGCCACGCAATTTGGCTTGGTCAGCATGCTCAGGCCCAACAATCACGCAGGCGGCTGCGCAGTCGCCTAATTGCCCCAAGTACTGGCGGTGACTGAGAAAACTCAGCGCCTGCGGGCCGGCGGACGCCAGCGGCGCCAAAGCCTCAATGAGGCACTCCGGATCACCATGCAGCTCACCACCCAGGGCCTCGACGATCGAACCTAAGCGCAGGGCCATGCGTCAAGCGCTAAGCGCCCGGCTTACTTGCCAGCCGCAGCGTTCAGAACCTTGATCACCTTGTCGGTAATGTCATGCTTGGGGTTGACATACACCGCCTCCTGCAAGATCAAGTCGTATTTTTCAGCCTCTGCCACCTGTTTGACCACCTTGTTGGCGCGCTCGAGCACCTGCTGCAATTCCTCATTTTTGCGGGCATTGAGATCCTCTTGGAACTCACGGCGCTTTCGCTGGAAATCCCTGTCCTGGTCCACCAGCTGTTTTTGACGTGTGGCGCGCTGACTTTCAGACAGCGTAGGGGCCTCACGTTCAAGTTTGTCGGCCGCCGACTTCAGCCCAGCGCCCTGATCGACCAGATCTTTTTCACGCTTGGAAAATTCCAGCTCCAATTTGGTCTGGGCGGCCTTGGCCGTGCTCGCCTCCTTGAAAATCCGGTCGGTACTGACAAAACCGATTCTGAATTCCTGGGCATGGGCCGACAACAGGCTGACAGCCAGAACCAAACCTGCACCGACCTGAGACAACAATTGATTCATTAGAAGCTCGACCCAATTTGAAATTGCACAGACTGGAGTTTATCCCCATCGAACTGTCTCAGGGGAACCGAGTAAGCCAGCCTCAGTGGCCCGACCGGCGACAGCCAACTGATGCCAATACCGGCTGATGATCGCAACTCATTGGCATTGGCGTTGCTCTCCAGACCAGCGTCTGGGCCGGAAATGCCACCGACATCGACAAAACCGTACAAGCGAAGCGTTCGGTCATTGCCGGCGCCAGGAAATGGCGTTAACAACTCCCCGTTGAGGTTGATTTTGCGCGTTCCACCCACCACGGTCCCGCTGCTGTCACGCGGGCCGAGGCTCCCCTGCTCAAAGCCGCGGACTGAACCCAGCCCACCACCATAGTAATTCTTGAACACCGGGTAGGACCGATCGCCGATGGGAATCCCGAAGGCAAATTCACTGTTGAAGGCAAATGTCAACTGCTTGGACAGCGGAAAGTACTGCTGAAATTGGTAGGTGGAACGAAAATAACGGGCATCTCCGGCCACCGACAAGTCAGCACTGACCCGCATGAAGCGACCGGTTGTCGGCGCCAGCGCACTGTCGCGCCGATCTCGGGCCCAACCCACCGTCAAGGGTACGGCGCTGCTGTCGTACCCAAATTTATCGGCGTAGTCCTGGTAAGAGGTCGGCAAGGATGTGCCAGGAACGATGGTGGTGTTTTCAATACCGCCACCAAAGTAAACCGTATCGCTCTCCGAAAATGGCACACCGAAGCGGATGGTGCCGCCCGAACTCACCAACTGGTAATAGCTTTGGTCCTGGTAGGGGCTGAAGGTCTTGTGATACACACTCAGGGTGCGAGATACACCATCGGGTGTGAAGTACGGATCTGTGGTGCTGAAGTCCAATACCCGATTGATCTTGCTGGTGTTGATTTGCACGCCCAGAGAATTACCCGATCCAAAAGCATTGTCCTGTTTCAGACCCAAGGACAGGCCCAGACCGTCACCACTGGAAAACCCAGCGCCCAAACTCAGACTGCCTGTTGACTTTTCGACGACACTGAAGGTCAGATCGACCTGATCGGGTGATCCCGGGACCTCTTGGGTCTCCACAGAAACCTCACCGAAATAGCCCAAGCGGTCTACCCTTTCCCTGGACAGCCTGATCTTGTCGCCGTCGTACCAGGATGCCTCGAGTTGACGCAGTTCTCTTCGCACCACCACATCGCGGGTCCGGTTATTTCCCGCCACATTCACTCGGCGGACGTAAGCTCGCCGCGACGGTTCAGCCAGCAGCACAATCGCGACACGATTGCTGGCACGGTCGATGTCGGGGCGGGACTCCACGCGGGCAAAAGCGAATCCGAAATTGCCGAAATAGTCGGTAAATGCACGGGTGGTTTTGGCCACCTCATCGGCGTTGTAGGGCTGGCCCGGCCGAATGCTCACCAGCGATTTGAACTCATCATCCCGTCCCAGAAAATTGCCCTGCAGGCTGACGCTGCTGACGTCAAAGCGCTCGCCCTCCGAGACATTGACCGTGATGGCAATATCGGTCTTGTTCGGCAGCATGGATACCTGTGTGGAATCGATCTTGAACTCCAAGTAACCCCGCGTCAAATAATAGGAGCGCAGCGTCTCCAGATCAGCATTGAGCTTGGCGCGCGAGTAGCGGTTGGACTTGGTATACCAACTCAGCCAGCCGCCGGTGTCCAGATCGAACAGGCCCCGCAGCGTCGATTCAGAAAACGCCTTATTTCCGACCAAACGGATTTCGCTGATCTTAGCCGTCTCACCCTCAACCACATTGAACGAGAGATTGACCCGGTTGCGCTCGATGGGGGTGACCGTCGTCACGACCTCTGCCGCATAAAGACTGCGGTTGATGTACTGACGTTTGAGTTCCTGCTCGGCCCGATCGAGTTGCGCCTTGTCAAACGGCCGACCGTCGGCAACGCCAACATCGCGCAGCGCCTTCTTCAGTACATCCTTGTCGAACTCCTTGGTGCCAACAAACTCCACGTCAGCCACAGTAGGCCGCTCTTCGACGACCACCACCAGCACGTTGCCAATCACCTCTATGCGTACATCCTTGAACAAACCCAGTGCAAACAGGGCACGGATCGCAGACGACCCCTTATCGTCGTTGTAGACGTCGCCGATCTGCACCGGCAAGGAAACAAACACGGTACCGGGCTCCACACGCTGCAAGCCTTCGATCCGGATGTCACGGACGGTGAACGGGTCGACCGCCCAAGCCGCAAAGGGCGCCAGCGCCACCAAGGCCCAGCTCATCAGCTTGCCAAATCTCACGTGTTTGGTTTTCATTTGTATGTGTAATCGGGCGAATCTGCCAGCAAGTTTTTTCCCGAGCGTCAACCGAACAGCCGGGAGACATCGTTGAAAATCGCGACGGATGTCATGAGGAACAGCAACGCCAATCCGACGCGTTGCAGCCGCCCCAGCCAGAGCTCGGTCACGGCGTGACCAGTGACACCTTCCCAAAGATAATACATCAGGTGACCACCATCAAGCACCGGCAGAGGCAGCAGATTCAGCACACCCAAGCTGACACTGATCAGTGCCAGGAACAACAGGTATTGGGTGAGGCCTTGGTTGGCTGATTTGCCTGCGTAGTCGGCCACGGTGAGCGGACCGCTGAGGTTTTTGAGTGACGCTTGTCCCACCAGCATCTTCCCCATCACACCCAGGGTCAGCGACGAGACCTCCCAGGTCCGCGCCGCACCACGCCACAGCCCATCGATCGGTCCATACCGAACCATGACAATTTCCGGCGCCGCGCCGACAAAGGCACCAATCCGGCCAATGCGGGCGCCGCCTTCCACCCGAACTGCGGGCTCGACCCGAATGAGCAGCTGCTCACCTGCACGGTCCACCAACCAGCCTGACGCCACGCTGTTGCCATCCTTGACCGATGTCCTGATGAGCTGGCGCAATTGCTGGCCATCGACCACTTTGACAGCGCCGAACTGGCGAACCAGGTCTCCCTCGCGCAAACCAGCCCTGGCCGCGGGATCACTGGCGACCAGGCCGCCCAACACCGGCTTGGTGAAGGGGCCGGTCAGACCGATCTGCTTAAGAAGAACGGCATCGGCCTCCAAAGACGACAAACCACGCAGGGGCAAGACGATTTCCCGTTCAATGGCATTCAGGCTCGTGTTGAGCCGCAGGGTCAGGTTTTGCTCCTGCAAGGCGCTCCGGGTCATCAGCCAACGCAAATCTTCAAACGACTCGACCGCCTGCCATTCGCCCTCCTCGACGGCGGCGCCAACAACCCGTTCGCCACCAATTAAGCCGGCCTTGGCCGCAATGGAGCCGGGTTCAGGGCTGGCCAGGACAGGCGCTGGCATTTCGACGCCACCCCAGTTCACCAGGGCATACAGAAGGACGGCCAACAGCAGGTTCGCCATCGGTCCCGCAAGCACTATCGCAGCGCGCGATGCCAGTGGCTGGGCGTCGAAGCTGCGGTGGCGTTCGGCTTCGGGCACCGTGGATTCCCGCGCGTCAAGCATTTTGACGTAGCCTCCCAGCGGCAGCACACCGATGACAAATTCGGTCTCGGATCCCTTGGGCTGCCAGCGCCACACGGTCTTGCCAAAGCCGATGGAGAAACGCAATACCTTGACACCACAGGCCAGTGCCATCCGGTAGTGTCCGTACTCATGCACGGCGACCAGCAGGACAAGAGCCAACACAAATGCAAGAACGGTCATCAGCATAAGGGCTTGCGTCGGCAGCGTTCAGCGGCCAAGACGGCGGACCGCGCCGGCTGCCCGGTCGCGGGACATGGCGTCCAGGGCCAGCAAGTCTTCCAAGGACTGCGGGGGTATTGGGCTAATCGCACCGAGCGTGTCCAGATTGACCGCGTGAATCTGGTCGAACCTGATTTGGCCAGTCAAAAACGCGTCTACTGCCACCTCATTGGCGGCATTGAGGACGGCAGTGGCTCCGGCAGGCGCCTCAAGCACCGCCCAAGCCAACTTCAAACCCGGAAACCTTTGGGCATGCAATGGCGTGTCGACGGCCTCAAAGGTCATGTCCTTCATCGCCCGAAAATCAAGCGCCATTGCGCCCGAGCTCATGCGGTCTGGCCAAGACAGGCCGTAGGCAATCGGGACCTTCATGTCGGGGGTGCCCATCTGGGCGACCACCGAATGGTCGGTGTACTGCACCATTGAATGGATCACACTTTGCGGATGAATGACCACCTCGATCTGTGCCGGCCGGACACCGAACAGGAAATGGGCCTCGATCACTTCAAGGGCTTTGTTCATCATGGTCGCCGAGTCAACCGAGATCTTGCGTCCCATCACCCAATTGGGGTGCATCGTCGCCTGCTCTGGCGTCACATCTCGCAGCGTCTCGGGTGATCGCTGTCGGAACGGCCCGCCAGACGCCGTCAGAATGATTTTGTCAACCCGCTCTGCCCAAACCGCAGGATCATCGGGCAAAGACTGAAAAATGGCCGAATGCTCGCTGTCAATCGGCAGCAACTTGGCGCCGCCTTGTCTGACGGCTTGCAGGAAATACTCGCCACCGACCACCAGGGCCTCTTTGTTCGCCAGCAACAGGCGCTTACCCGCTCGGGCAGCACCCAGACAGGACGCCAAGCCAGCTGCGCCGACGATCGCTGCCATGACGATATCGACCGAGTCATGGGAAGCTACCATCGTGATGGCCTCAGCGCCCCAGAGCACGCGCGTTGGCAGGCCCAAGTTCAGACACTGCTGCGCCAACTCCCTGCCATGCGGCTCACTGGCCATGATTGCAAACGCAGGTTTGAAGCGGACGCACTGCTCCAGCAACAAGGTTACCCGGGTCGAGGCACTCAGGGCAAAAACCTGAAAACGGCCAGGATGGCGGGCGATCACCTCCAGCGTGTTGACACCGATGGAGCCGGTTGACCCCAGAATAGCGACCCTCTTGCTGTTCAATGTGTCCGAATCCCTCATCCTTACTCCTAAGCAGTGCAAATCAGCATAGCCAGCGGCAGGGTTGGCAGAAGCGCATCTAGGCGGTCAAGCACGCCACCATGGCCTGGCAAAAGCCCACTGCTGTCTTTGGCGCCAGCGCCGCGTTTGACCAATGACTCCATCAAATCACCAGCCACACTCATGGCTGTCAGCAAAACCAAGGCCAGCACAAAGCCCGGCGCTCCCCATTGTTCTGCCCGACTGTACAGGCTGGGAACACCCAGCGCCCAATGAATGTCGATCGATTGCCAGAACAGTGCCACGATCAGAACACCCAGAACGCCGCCAACGACGCCTTCCCAGCTCTTGCCCGGACTGATCGATGGCGCGAGTTTGGACGAAAAAATCCGACCACCCCAGGCCCTGCCAACAAAATACGCTGAGATGTCGGCGGCCCAGGACAATGCCAATATGGACAACAGCAGGTTGACACCCATCACCCGCGCTTGCGCGGCGGCGATCCAGGCGATCGAGAGTACCAGCAGACCGATCAGCAGGCGCAGGCGACGGTCATACTTCGCCCAGGCTGACACACCACCATGGAGCACCCAAGCCACGCCCAGGACCCAAGCCAGGCCAGACGCCCACCAAAGACCGCGCAGTGATTGCGCCAACCAACCCGACCACCAGATACCAAGGCAAGCCAAGGCGCAGACGCTGGCCGCCACGACGGAGGCCGTCTGGCCGAAACCGCTGAGTCGGGCCCACTCCCAGGCACCGGCCGCCACCAACAGCAACACCAGAGCGCAAAAAGGCTCAGGTTCTTTGTAAAAAAACGTGGGAATGAAAAAGGCGAGCAGAACCAGCGCCGTGATGACACGTTGCTTCAACATGTGCAGCACTCTTGCCAGGGCAGCCTAGACGGCCATGATGTCCTGCTCTTTGGCAGATACGAGTTGATCAATTGCCACAATATGGCGGTCCGTGAGTTTCTGAATATCTGCCTCTGAGCGCTTTTGGTCGTCCTCGGAGGCGAGCTTGTCCTTGACCGCTTTTTTCACCGCATCGTTGGCATCACGGCGCAGGTTTCGAATGGCGACTTTCGCCGCCTCGCCCTCTCCGCGAACCACCTTCGTCAGTTCCCGGCGACGTTCTTCTGACATGGCTGGCATAGGCACTCTGATGAGGTCACCCATTGATGAGGGGTTGAGTCCGAGATCACTGTCGCGGATCGCTTTTTCAATCTTGGCGCCCAGGCCTTTTTCCCAGGGCTGGACACTGATGGTGCGAGCGTCCAGCAGTGACACGCTGGCCACTTGACTGACAGGCACCATCGACCCATAGTAATCCACCTGAACCGTGTCGAGCAGCGCAGGGTTCGCCCGTCCAGTGCGGATCTTGGTCAGGTTGTTTTTGAAGGCTGCGATGCTTTGGTCCATCTTTGCCTCCATCTGGCGTTTTACTTCGGCAATTGGCATCGTTGTCTCCTTGCTCCGTGATCCGAGTCGCTAACAGTCTAATTTTGGCATGCTCAGGCGTGAACCAAGGTGCCCTCATCGTCACCGAGCACCACCCGTTTCAGCGCGCCATGCTTGAATATCGAGAAGACCTTGACGGGCAGTTTTTGGTCCCGGCAGAGGGCAAAAGCCGTGGCGTCCATAATGCCTAGGTTCTGGGTCATGGCCTCATCGAACGTGATGGACTGGTACCGAGTGGCCATCGGGTCTTTTTTGGGGTCGGCGGTGTAGACACCGTCCACCTTGGTGGCTTTGAGCACCACCTCTGCGCCAATTTCAGCACCGCGAAGGGCCGCCGCCGTATCTGTGGTGAAAAAGGGGTTGCCGGTTCCAGCGGCAAAAATCACAACTTTGCCTTCCTCCAGATATTGCAGCGCCTTGGGCCTCACGTACGGTTCTACCACCTGCTCGATGGCAATGGCAGACATGACTCGCGCAACCAGGCCGGCCTTGTTCATGGTGTCGCCCAGCGCGAGTGCGTTCATCACCGTCGCGAGCATGCCCATGTAATCCGCCGTGGCGCGATCCATACCAACCGACCCGCCAGCCACGCCGCGAAAGATGTTTCCGCCACCGATGACCACTGCGACCTGGACACCGAGTCGGGTGACTTCGGCAATTTCGTCCACCATACGCACAATCGTGTCTCGGTTGATACCAAACTGATCATCACCCATCAAGGCTTCGCCCGAGAGCTTGAGCAGTATGCGTTTATGTACCGGTCCTGCACTGGTCATGGACGACTCCTGGGCATAGGGCTTTGGTTTAAGAACTGGGGCGTCCTACCGATGTCAGACAAGTCAATGTTGACCTTCAACCGGTCGGTACAGTGCTTTAGGATGTCTGTTTGGCCGCTGCCACTTGGGCAGCGACTTCAGCCGCGAAATCATCGACCTTCTTCTCAATGCCCTCGCCGACGACATACAGCGTGAACCCCTTGACGGTGGTTGCTGCGCCTTTGAGCATTTGCTCTACCGTTTGCTTGTCGTTCTTGACAAACGCCTGGTTGAACAAGGAGACCTCCTTGAGGTACTTTTGCACACCGCCCTCGATGCGCTTGGCCACGATCTCCGCCGACTGAACGGGTTTGCCAGCTGCTGTGGCGATGGCGGCGTCTTCCGCAGCTTTGGCTGCTGCCACCGAACGCTCACGAGCCACCAGATCGGCCGGCACGTCTGCACTGGAGAGCGCAACGGGCTTCATCGCCGCCACATGCATTGCCACATCTTTGGCTGCCATGTCGTCACCGTCAAATTCGACCAGCACCCCGATCCGCGTGCCATGCAAGTAAGCGGCAACCTTGGTGCCGGTATCGCAACGCTTGAAGCGTCGAAAACTCATGTTCTCGCCAATTTTGCCTATCAGGCCCTTACGCACATCTTCCAACGATGGCCCAAACCCATCCTGCTCATAGGCCAGGGCACCCAGTGCCGCGATATCGACCGGGTTGTGCTTCACAATCAGGCCCACAGCAGCATTGGCCAACGCCAGGAAGCTGTCATTCTTGGTCACGAAGTCGGTCTCGCAATTGACCTCAAGCACAGCACCGACATGGCCGTCGATCCGGCCAACCACGACGCCCTCGGCCGTGATTCGGCCTGCCGCCTTGCCGGCCTTGCTGCCGAGCTTCACGCGCAGCAACTCTTCCGCCTTGGCCATATCGCCATCCGCTTCAGTTAACGCCCTTTTGCACTCCATCATGGGCGCATCAGTCTTGCCGCGCAGCTCGGCAACCATACTTGCAGTAATTGCAGCCATTTTTCTCTCCATACTCATCAAAACTGTTTGATTTAAAAAAAGGGGGCTAACGAGCCCCCCTTTGCTTGGGGCGGATTCGCGCTCAGGCGACTGGCTCGCTCACTTCGACAAACTCATCGGAACTCTCTGTGGCGACGGCTTTTACCACGTCGTCGACGGCGTTGGCACGACCCTCAATAATCGCGTCCGCAATTCCCCGGGCGTACAGGGTCACAGCCTTGGACGAGTCGTCATTGCCGGGGATCACATAGTCGATGCCTTCGGGCGAGTGGTTCGAGTCAACCACAGCGATCAAGGGGATCCCAAGCTTCTTGGCTTCAGCAATGGCGATCTTGTGGTAACCGACATCGATCACGAAAATGGCGTCCGGCAATACGGCCATGTTCTCGATGCCGCCGATGTCTTTTTCGAGCTTCTCCAGTTCGCGGGTGAACATGAGTTGCTCCTTCTTACTCATGGTGTCCATGCCGGCTTCCTGCTGAACTTTCATGTCTTTCAATCGCTTGATCGATGTTTTCACGGTCTTGAAGTTTGTCAACATACCACCGAGCCAACGCTGGTCTACGTAAGGTACGCCAGCGCGCTGGGCTTCCGTAGCCACTGTCTCACGCGCCTGACGCTTGGTGCCCACCATCAGTACTGTGCCGCGCTTGGCGGAAATCTGGCGGACGAACTTCGCCGCGTCCTGAAACATCGGCAGTGACTTTTCCAGATTGATGATGTGGATTTTGTTGCGATGACCAAAGATGAACGGCGCCATCTTGGGGTTCCAGAAACGGGTCTGGTGTCCAAAATGGACGCCCGCCTCAAGCATTTCGCGCATGGTTACTGACATATCCGACTCCAAAGGTTAGGTCTAAAATCCAGTTCGTCATCGCAGACAGGCTGGCAGATTTGACTCGGCCCGGTGCTGCAACACCTCGTTTAAACTGGTTTGATGATTTGCTTGTGCCCGACGTACAGCGTGCGGCAAGCTCAGCCAATCAAGTATAGCAGTCACTGCCATCCCAAGACATGCTCCCCCATCGATCGGTCAAGCACATGCGCCCTGCGCGGCACAGCACAGTCACCAATGCACACAACACGCACCTGCAGCCAAGATCTGCCATGGGCAAGGCCCTTCGCCCGTCGACAAGATTGGATCAAAATGCCCGATTACCGGTCCCTTGAGACTGTTGCGGCCTGTGACGCATCAAAAGGCGTGACATGAAAATCGCAGTGATCGGCGCGGGCATCATCGGCATCACGACCGCCTATGAATTGGCGAGTGATGGCCATCAAGTCCATGTCATTGAACGGCGAGGTGCGGCCGCCGAGGAATCGAGCTTTGCCAATGCTGGCGTGATCGCGCCGGGCTATGTCACGCCCTGGGCTGCGCCGGGAATGCCCCTAAAGGTGTGCCGGTACCTGTTCAGCGACCACAGCCCGGTTCGTCTCACCCTACCCCTTTCCGCACGGGATTTTCAATGGATGCGGCATTGGTACCGCGCTTGTACCTTGGACCGCTACCGGACCAGCCGGCGTCACATGCATAGCCTTGCACTTTACAGCCTCGACCGTTTGCACCAGATCAGCAGCCGTTTGAGCCTGAGCTACGACAAGAGTGCGGGTTATTTGATCCTGCTGCGTTCTGAAGCCGATAGCCTTCAGGTCCAGGCCGGGCTTGACCTGCTGCGTGAGACCCCTGTGAACTTCCGGGAAATCAGCGCAGCCGAAGCACGAAAGGTTGAACCAGCCCTGAGGGCGGATCAGGAATTTTTCGGGGCCATTCACCTGCCCCAAGACGAGGTCGGCAACTGCCGCCAGTTCGCGTTGCAACTCAAAAATGAAAGCATGAAACTTGGCGTGGATTTCTCGTTCAATACTGCGGTGAGTCAAATTCATCCAGCCGAAGGCGTGAAGTTGGCCATAGCGGGCGATCCCGAGTTAAGAAGCTACGACGCATGTGTGGTTTGCGCAGGGTCTGACTCCGCGATGCTGCTCGGCAATTTGGGTTTGGCGATTAGGCTCGCGCCGATCCATGGCTACTCCGTTAGTGCGACGATCCAAGAGCCCTTGAATGCGCCCAAGAGCGCCGTGATGGATGAGCGCTTCAAGGTGGCGATCTCAAGGCTGGGCAATCGGATCCGCGTCGCAGGGGGCGCAGAACTTGGCGGCCAGCCCGGAAAGAAGCGGGCTGCCGCAATCCGGACACTCTACAAGGTGCTGCAAGACTGGTTTCCCGGTGCGGCCAATTTGTCCAGCGGCGTTCAGGAATGGAAGGGCGCGCGGCCTATGCTGCCTGATGGACCGCCACTGATAGGCGCCACCCAGATGCCACACCTCTGGTTGAACCTGGGCCACGGCTCCAGTGGCTGGGCACTCAGTTGCGGCTCCGCCAGAGTCTTGGCAGACATGATCGCAGGCAAAGCACCGGCGGTCGACGCTTCCGGTTTTGACTTGTCGCGTATTCAGCATTAACGCCATGGGGCACCTGCGGCCGATCGCTCACGACACATGTCTGCCCCTGCATGACGCCGCGGCCACACGCCGTATCGAAACGGAGGCCCTGGCGGAGCGGCCCGAGGACGAGTTGATTCAACAGGCCGGTCTGTCGGTCGCCAAACTGGCGATGGCAATCGCACCGCATGGGTCGCGGATTTGGGTTGCATGCGGGCCAGGCAACAATGGTGCGGATGGTTTGGAGGCCGCGCGACAACTTCAAAGCTGGGGCAAGACAGTCTTTGTGACGAATTTGGCATGGGGCACATCTGACGGCAATGTCAAAAGACACAGACTTCAACGGGCGGTGGATGCCGGCGTTGCCTGGCTGTCAACGCCGCCGGATGAATTTGATTTGTGCATTGACGCGATGCTTGGCTTGGGCAGCCAGACTCGACCCGCCGACGCACGCCTGAGGGAATGGATCGGCGGTATCCGGGCTCACCGAAAACCCGTTTTGTCCATTGACCTGCCCACCGGACTGAATCCGGACACTGGCTGGACAGGCGAGGATGTTGTCGCAGCAGACCACACGCTTTCTCTTTTAACGCTCAAACCCGGCATGTTCACCGGTGGCGGACGTGATGTCTGCGGCTGCGTTTGGCTGGACGATCTGGGGGTAGCACCGACACTGCTTGCCACGCCAAATGCGCCACCGCCCACAGCCTGGTTATCCGGCGCACCCGACCCTGCTGTGAGGCCGCATGCGTCGCACAAAGGCAGCTACGGGGACGTCTGCGTGGTGGGCGGCGCCCAAGGCATGACGGGGGCCGCCTTGATGGCGGCCTCAGCCGCCCTGCACGCCGGCGCCGGCCGGGTATTTGTCAGTCTGCTCAACCACGGGGCACCATTGGCCCACTTGGGCCTGTTGGAATTGATGTTGCGTCCCTTCGAGTCCCTGGCCATCAAAGATATGGCGGTGGTCTGCGGTTGTGGTGGCGGCACGCAGATCGCAGCGTGCCTTCCCGAACTGTTCACAGCGGCCCGTGCGCTGGTTGTCGACGCCGACGGCCTCAACGCCATGGCCGCCGATCCCAAGTTGGGTTTATTGCTGAGGCAGCGTGGTGATCGAGGTGGGCCAACCGTCATGACCCCACACCCTTTGGAGGCCGCACGCCTTCTTGGCACAAGCGTTGACAGCATTCAAAGGGATCGATTGCACGCGGCAAAGGAACTTTCTCAAAATTTCAATTGCACTGTCGTGCTCAAAGGCTCCGGCACGGTCATCATCTCGCCGAGTGAGGTCCCCTTGATCAACCCGACCGGTAACGGCCGCTTAGCCTGTCCGGGTACCGGCGATGTGCTCGCCGGCATGATCGGCGCAGGGCTGGCCTTGGGCCATAGTGCCGCTCGGGCTTCAGCTGAGGCGGTTTTCCGTCACGGCCAAATCGCCGACCAATGGCCGAGAGGTTGGGCACTCACCGCAAGCCGGCTGAGCGAGACCGGTTTGGCCGAACTGTCAACGCCTGGAAGTCCGGCCGCCCTTTGAACTGTTTGGTCCGGATGGTGCCGACTTCGACCGTTTGCCCCCAGCTTTGGGTCGGCCTGACGCGCCATCGGGCCTTGTACTGCGAACGCGCTTGGGCGGTTTGACATCAGCCCCCCCCTCCCGCGCGACCCTGCCGTGGTCGTCGCGAAGTTCAAGGTTGTCCTTGGAACTTCGCGTGGTCAACACATCACCCTCTGCCAGCAGCCTGAAGTCAATCCGACGTCCATCCAGATCAACCCTGCTGACTTGCACGCGGACCCGGGAACCCAGCGCATAGCGAATGCCTGTGCGCTCGCCGCGCAGCTCCTGTCGGGCCTCATCAAAACGGTAATACTCTCCGCCGAGCTCGGTGATGTGAATCAAACCTTCCACATACATGGCATCGAGGGTCACGAACACGCCGAAACTGGTCACAGCACTGACGGTGCCACCATACTCCTCACCAAGGTGCTCGTGCATGTACTTGCATTTGAGCCAGGCCTCGACGTCCCGGCTGGCTTCGTCTGCGCGTCTCTCATTGGCGCTGCAATGAAGTCCTGCTGCCTGCCACGCCAAGGTCTCCGGCGTCAATTTTTTGGGCTTGTGGCCTGGCTCTGCGACACGCGCAGCGAGCCCCTTCTCCAGGCGACGCGCCAGTTTGGCGTGAGCTTCACCCGGGATGGGCAACTGCGGCAACCGGTAGGTGGATTTGGACAGGATCGCCTTGATAACGCGGTGCACCAGCAAATCCGGATACCGGCGAATGGGACTGGTGAAATGGGTGTAAGCCTCAAACGCCAAACCAAAATGACCGCTGTTGACAGGGGTATAAATGGCCTGCTGCATGGATCGCAGCAGCATGGCGTGGATCTGTTGCGAATCTGGACGATCCTTGGTGGCCGCTGCGATCGCCTGAAACTCACCCGGCTTTGGGTCGTCGCTGATGGTCATCCCGACCCCCATCGCCTTGAGGTAACCCTTGAGGATTTCCTGCTTCTCCGGGGTTGGGCCTTCGTGCACCCGAAAAAGGCCAGGTTGTCGCTGCTGGAGGATGAAATCAGCGCTGCAGACGTTGGCTGCCAGCATGGCTTCCTCAATCAGTTTGTGGGCCTCATTGCGCGTACGCGGAACAATTTTTTCAATGCGCCCCCCCTCGTCACAGACGATCTGCGTCTCTACGGTTTCGAAGTCAACAGCACCTCGCTTGACGCGAGCTTTGAGCAGGGCCTGGTACACGTCGTGAAGATGGATCAGGTCAGACACGCGGTCCTTGTGTCGAATCGCTTCAGGACCACGCGTATTGGCCAATAGCGCCGCCACCTCGGTGTAGGTCAAGCGAGCATGGCTCCACATCACGGCGGGGTAAAACTGGTAGGCACAGACCTCCCCCTCCTGCGTGACGAGCATGTCGCAGACCATGCACAAGCGCTCGACCTCAGGGTTCAGAGAACACAGCCCATTCGAAAGCTTTTCGGGCAGCATCGGAATCACACGGCGGGGAAAATACACACTGGTCGCGCGGTCATAAGCGTCTACGTCGATTGCCGACCCGTTCTCGACGTAATGGCTAACGTCAGCAATGGCGACCAAGAGACGCCAGCCAGCGACGGCAGACTTTCCTTTGCCAATTTTGGCGGGCTCGCAGTAAACGGCATCGTCAAAGTCGCGCGCATCCTCACCATCAATGGTCACCAGCGGGACATCCGTCAAATCAACCCGCTGCATTCGGTCCTCCGGCCTAACCTTGTCA
>Ga0114981_10001100_pt1 | contig 17726 bp, 15 predicted proteins | sample S_140806_MF_Meta_FD_87028 | JGI IMG/M metagenome (GOLD analysis project Ga0114981, IMG submission 87028) | Freshwater microbial communities from Lake Simoncouche, Canada to study carbon cycling - S_140806_MF_MetaG | ecosystem: Environmental > Aquatic > Freshwater > Lake | place: Lake...
CAGGTTGCACAGCTGGGCCTCCAGGCTGGGCTGTGTGCGGTCCAGAAAGCGCCGCCCCACCCCGCCCGGCTCAAGCTGCTCCAGGGCCTGCGCGTTGCTTGCCGAGCAATGCTTGAGGATGCCCTCGCGTGTCTCAAAGCTCAGGTTCAGGCCGTCGAACTCGGGGTAGCGCTCCTCCAGGGAGTCGACCACGCGCAGGCTTTGCAGGTTGTGCTCGAAGCCACCAAAGGGCTGCATGCAGGTATTGAGCGCGTCCTGCCCCGCGTGGCCAAAGGGCGTGTGGCCCAGGTCATGCGCCAGCGCGATGGCCTCTACCAGGTCTTCGTTGAGCGCCAGCGACCGCGCCATCGATCGGCCAAGTTGCGCCACCTCCAAAGAGTGGGTGAGCCGGGTGCGGAACAAATCGCCCTCGTGGTTCAGAAAGACCTGCGTCTTGTAAACCAGCCGACGAAAACCCGTGCTGTGAACGATGCGATCGCGGTCGCGCTGAAACTCGGTGCGCGTTGGCGCCGGCGCCTGCGCGAAGCGCCGGCCTCGGGAGTGGTCGGGGTGGCAGGCGTAGGGGGCCAGCGCTGCTTCAGGCGCAGCAGGCATCGATCACCTCGCGCACCAGCGCATCGGGCGCTGGACGCACCGCCGCCCGGCCCGGCCCGTCGATCAGCACAAAACGGATCTCGCCGGCTTCAGATTTTTTGTCCAGCCGCATCAGCGCCAGGTAGCGCCCGGCGTTGTCTTTGGCCGCCAGCTGCGGACCACGTACCGGCAAACCGGCGCGGGCAATCAGCGCCCTGAGCCGCTCCACAAAAGGTCGGTCCACCAGGCCCAGCCGGCAAGAGAGCTCGGCCGCCATCACCATGCCGCAGCCCACGGCCTCGCCGTGCAGCCATTCGCCGTAGCCCAGTCCGGCCTCGATGGCATGGCCAAATGTGTGGCCAAAGTTCAGAATGGCGCGCAGGCCCGCCTCCCGCTCATCCTGCCCCACCACCCAAGCCTTGATCTCGCAGCTGCGTTTAACGGCATGGGCCAGCGCCGCCGGGTCGCTCGCCAACAGCGCATCCATGTGCGCCTCGATCCAGTCCAAAAAGGCCAGGTCGGCAATCGGTCCGTACTTGATCACCTCCGCCAACCCAGCGCTGAGTTCGCGCGGCGGCAGGGTGCGCAGCGTGTCCAGGTCACACACTACCAATTGCGGCTGGTAAAAGGCGCCGATCATGTTCTTGCCCAGCGGGTGGTTGATGGCGGTTTTGCCGCCCACCGACGAGTCCACCTGCGCCAGCAGGGTGGTGGGTACCTGCACAAAGGGCACGCCGCGCATGAAGCTGGCGGCGGCAAAGCCCGCCATGTCCCCCACCACGCCGCCACCCAGGGCAAACAGCACCGTCTTGCGGTCGCAGCCCGCGCCCAGCAGCGCATCAAACACCAGGTTCAGGGTCTGCCAGGTCTTGTGCTCTTCACCGTCAGGCAACACCACCGCCAGCACCTGACGGTATTTGCCCTGCAGGGCCCCGCGCAGGCGCTGCAGATACAGCGGCGCCACAGTGCTGTTGGTGACGATCAGCGCCTGGCTGGCGTTGGGCAGGTCGGCGTAGGTGTTTGGCTGGTCCAGCAGACCGCCACCAATGACAATGGGGTAACTTCGCTCGCCCAGCGAGATGGGAACGGTCTGAGACTGGGATGCATCCATGGCGGTGAGTTTAATGAGTTGCGATGACCGCCGCCGGGAAATCTGCGACACCCACGACATCCACAACAAGGGGCCACAGGCACTCAGCTTGAGGGCAGCACGCCAGCGAGTTCGAGCTGCATCACGATCATGTTGACCAGCATGGCCAAGGAAGGTCGACCCGTCTCGATGATGAAATGCGCCGTGGCCCGGTACAGCGGGTCGCGCAGCGCATGCAGGTCACGCAAGCGGGTCAGTGGGTCCGCCACCTGCAGCAGGGGCCGGTTCACATCGTGGCGCAGGCGGCGAAACAACTCATCGGGGTGGGCGTTGAGGTACACCACCTGGCAGCGCGCGTGCAGCCGCTGCCGGTTGATCTCGCGCATCACCGAGCCGCCGCCGGTGGAAATGACCGCGCCGGTTTTTTGCGTCAGCTCGTCCAGCACCACCGATTCCACCTCACGAAAGCTGTCCTCGCCCTCCAGCTCGAAATAGGTGCGGATCGAGCAGCCCAGCCGCTGCTCGATCACATGGTCAGAATCCAAATAGTCCAGCCCGAGCCGGCGCGCGAGCTGGCGGCCCACGGTGGTCTTACCGGAGCCGGGCAGGCCGACCAAGGCAACGCGATGCTGGTCCGTCACACCTTGGGCCGCTCGGCCAGGGTCAGGGCACAGCAACGGTGTAAGAGCTCACCCGGCCGTTCGGGGCCGTCACCACGAACTTGATCCGGTCGCCGGTCCCGCAGGTGGTCAGGGCCGCGGTGTGTTGCGTCGGCTCCGAGGCGTTGCCGATGGTCGTATCGGCCAGGAGCGCGCTGCAGGTGCTGGTGTCATTGGCCAGGATCACCTCAACCGCAGTCGTGGCGTCGGTGGGCAGGGGGTTGCCATCCAGATCGGCCAGCAATGCTGTCACGGCACTTGCACTGGCCGAAACCGTCTGGGTCCGCTTGGTCACCGGGATGGTGGTGCTGTAAGCGGCGGGCTGTCCGATGGCATCCCCCGAAAACACGACCACGATGCTGCGCCGAACCTTGGTGAATCCGTCCCAGGTGCCATTGCACGTGCCCTCCACCGACAGGCCGGGGTTAGCAGCGATATCCGTGGTACCGCACGTCAATGCACCTATGGACCCTGCTGGCATCGACAAGGCGTTGTCGCTCTCCAGGGAGCCGGTCTGCAAATTGGTGTAAGCGCCCTCAAAGACCTTGTTGTTGTCTCGGTCCAGATAGATTCGCCCCAGGTCCTCAAACAGTTCCCCAGGGTCGTAACGGTTGTTGTTGTTGGCATCAAAGAAATGCTCTTCGCCATCGGTATACGCCAACACGGTCACCCGTCCCGGGCGTGGATCACCCCCTGCGCCAGTGGGCGATGTCCCCAGTGTCGATGCCGAGCCCAAGGGTCGGTACTCCTGGCCATACAGCGTCACGCTGCAACGACCCGTGGTGCCTGACACCACGCAGCTACTGGAACCGGTGTCCGAGCTGATCAAGCCCCCGGATGTCACAAAAACAATGGTGGTGCCCTGAGGCACGGGGTTGCCCAAGCGGTCTGCCGCATAGGCGGTGATCGTGGTGCTGTAGCCGTTGGACTTGGCCGTGAAGTAGCCGCCTGCCAGGAAGTTGGGCTGGCTTGAGGACAGGCCAAAGAAACGTTGCGTTGGGAGTCCGGTCTGAACCGTCAAAATATTAGAGACGGTAAAAATGGCGGGAGCGCTCACCAAGGCCGCACGCACCTGTACCGTGGCAGGGACCGTACCCCCGCAGACCGAGAAGGTCACTGTGCCATCGGCGCCGGACGTCACGGTCGTCGGGGCGCCACAAAAGGTGATGCCGTCATTGGTGTTGGTCAAGGTCGCCGCCACCGCGGTGCCGGCGACAGGGTCATTGTTCGAATTGACCACTTTGAACTTGACGCTGGACTGATTGACGCCCACCGAGCCGGATTGGTAGATCAGGGCCGGCGTGGCGCTGACAAAGACCAAGCCGGTGGTGGGAGGGGCTGTGACCGCGAAGCTGCCCGCCAACGAGACGCTGCCCGTGGTGCCGGCCGTCACGGCACAGGTGCCGGTGGCCGTGGTTTGCAGCACCGCGCTGGCCCGCCCGGTGCTGTCCACCAGCGCAGGTGAGGGGGTTGCCGCGCCGCAGGGCGAGGTGAAAGTCACTGGCACCGAGTTGGATGGCGCGGTCACGCCATTGACCTGAACGGCCACACTGACCGTGAGTGATTGCCCCTGTTGGACACTGGCTGGCGAGACCGTGAAGTCCGACAAGGCGACTGTGCCTGATGTGATGGCCAAATCCAGCGCCTTGGACAGGGCCACGCTCTCCACCGAGGCGGTGGCGGTGGCCACCACGCCACCTGCCGCAGCGACTGAAGCTGGTGACACCCGAATCAGCATCACGCCCGTGTCGTCGGTAAAGGCAATGCCCGAAGCCGGCACCAGCACCGCGTCCGGTGCATCCAAGGCCACCGTCACGCGGGTGTACGGCGCAGCGACGCCGGCCTTGGTTTTGAGTACCACCTTGAGGAATCTGGGAGCCGTCTGCGACAAAGCTTTGCTGGTGATGGTGACACCGTTGGCATCCACCAGGCTGATGTCCATGGTGGGCGACCCGGTGATGACCGTACCGCCACCGCTGAATTGCAGGAACATGGACGCGCTCAAGGACGTCGACTGGACCGAAGCCGCGGCCGTCACCTGGAGTACAAACCCCTGCGAGGGATCTGCAGGGCTGATCTTGATCAAGGCAACGCCGTTGGCATCGGTCAGTTTTTGGCCGTCCGCCGGCAGCAATACCGCCTTGGCTTCACCCAAAGTGACATTGACGGGTGTGAAAGCCGCAGCAGCACCTTCTTTGGTCCGCGCGACAACCTTCAGGTAACGCGATTCGGTGGCGGACAAGGATTTGTCGGCGACAACGGTTTCTGTCGAATCCACCAACGTGATGGTCAGCGTGGGAACTTTGACACTGGTGTCCGGCCCGCCACCCCCGCCACAGGCCGCCAAACACAGCGCCAGCGCAACATACCAGACATATCGCAAAATATTCATCGTCCCCACCCCGAAAGATGGCCAAAGTATAAGTTAGCGTAACACCGCCCTATCCGCCACCACCTTGGGCGTGATGAAGACCAGCAACTCCTGTTTGTTGGAGACGCGGGAACGATTTTTGAACAGATTGCCGATGCCGGGTAAATCGCCCAGCAGCGGCACTTTGGTTTCGGCGTCGGACTCGGTCAGCTCGAAGATACCGCCGATCACCACGGTGCCGCCGCTTTCCACCAGCACCTGGGTCTTGATGTGCTTGGTGTTGATGGCAAAACCGGCCGGTGTGGACAGGCCCACACTGTCTTTGTTGACGTCCAGGTCCAGAATGATGTTGCCCTCGGGGGTGATTTGGGGCGTCACCTCCAGCTTGAGGTTGGCCTTTCGGAAGGCAATCGAGGTGGCGCCGCTGGACGAGGCCACCTGGTAGGGCAACTCGGTGCCCTGCTCAATCAAGGCCTTGATCTGGTCGGCGGTGACCACGCGCGGGCTGGACACCACCTTGCCCTTGCCATCGGCCTCCAGCGCCGAGAGTTCCAGGTTCAAAAAGCGGTTGGCCGCCGAGCTGAAAATCGATACAGCAAAGGTGGCCGGGCTGTAGCCGCCCTGGCCCAGGGCGGGCAGGTTGACAAAGTTGCTGCTCAGATCCATCACGCCGCCGGCGCCGGTGCTGGCCACAACATTGCTGTAGCTGGTACCGAAGGCGATCCGGTTGTCGCCACCCAGCGAAAAACCCGCATCGGCGCCGCGCTGGGCCCGCAAATCACTGCCACCCAGCCGCACGCCGAGCGATTTGCCAAAGGTGTCCGAAGCCTCCACAATGCGCGCCTCAATCAGCACCTGACGCACCGGGATGTCCAGCTTGGTGACCAACTGTTGCACCTGTTCGAGCCTGGCGGGCACGTCGGTCACGAACAACTGGTTGGTGCGGGCCTCCGAGATGGCGCTCCCACGCGGGCTGAGCAGGCGCGAGACAGTGGTGCCCGCCGCAGCGCCGCTGCCCGTGAGTTGCGCTGCCACTTCAGCCGCTTTGGTGTAGTTCATCTGGAACGACTGGGTGCGCAGAGGCTCCAGGCTTTGCAGGGCCGCCGAGGCCTCCAGCTCCAGCTTTTCGCGGGCACTGATTTCCTCGCGGGGCGCAATCCACAGCACGTTGCCGGTCTTGCGCATGCCCAGGCTCTTGGTCTGCAAAATGATGTCGAGCGCCTGGTCCCAGGGCACGTCCTGCAAGCGCAGGGTGACCGCGCCGGCCACCGAGTCAGAAGCCACCACATTGAAGTTGGAGAAGTCGGCGATCACCTGCAGCAGGGCCCGCACGTCGATGTTCTGGAAGTTCAGCGACAGCTTCTGGCCGGTGAAGGCGGGTTCCGAGCCGGCCTTGCTGGCCTCAACGCGCACCGGCCGCAGGTCCAGCACAAACTGTCGGTCGCTCTGGTAGGCCGAGTGCAGCCACTGCCCCTTGGCCTCCACCAGCAGGCGCACCCGGTCGCCCACCTGGGACAGGGTGACGGTCTGGACCGGCGTGGCGAAGTCGGTCACGTCCAGACGGCGGCGCAGGCCCTCGGGCAGGCTGGACTGCAAAAAGTCGGCCACCAGCGCCTGGCCCTGCTGCCGCACATCCACCGCCACCTGGTCGCTCGGCAAACTCACGACAATGCGCCCGGCGCCATCTGGACCAAGCCGGAAATCCAGGTCCTTGATGGGCTGCGGCGCTTTGCGCTCGGAAGCGTCCGGGCTGGCCGCAGCCCCAGCGACCGGGGCCGGCCTGCCCAGCAGCACCAGCAGCGAGCGCCCGACCAGGCGGGTGCTGTAGCTGCTGGCCTGCTTGAGGTTGAGCACCAGGCGCAACCGGCCGCCCGCCTGCACCAGGGTCGCCGACTGCAGGTTGCCCAGGCCGAACTCAAAGTTGCTGCGGCCCGTGGCGTTGCTGAGCAGGGGCAGGTCCAGCGCAATGCGGGCGGGCGTCTGCAACACAAAGCCGGCAGGCAGGGCCTCGAGCCCCTGCGCAAAATCAACCCGGACCGTCTCCTGGCCTTCTGGCCCGCTGGCCGTGACGGCCTCGATGCTGTTCTGCGCCAGCGCCAGAGAAGCCGCCATCCACCAACCCAGGCACAGCGCCAGGGCACGGAGGGCTCGGTCGGCGCGGCGTCCGAGGTCGGTTTGAGGCATGTTCATTTTGTTTTCTCCTGCAACTGCAGCGATGCAGCGCGTTCCACCCAATCACCGCCGACGTCCTGCACCAGCTCACGCAGCACCAGTTCGGTGTCGCTGATCCGTTCCACCCGGCCGTAGTTTTGCCCCAGGTGATGACCCGGGCGCACCTGGTAGAGCGTGCTGTTGACCCGGACCAAAGCCACGGGCCGCCCGGCCTGCATCAGGGTGCCTACCAGCGCCATGGCGTCCAGCGGCACCGACTCCAGGGCCTCCTTGCGCCGTGCCAGTTCTGGCGCCAGCAGGGCGGCGCCAGAGGCTTGGCCACTGTCCCGTCGCAACACCTGGCTGAGCTGCAAGTTGCTGAATGGATCGACAGCTGCCTGAGCCAGATAGGCCTGCGGCTGAAACTGTTGGGGTTCGGCGATGGGCAACAAGCCCGGACGACTTTGGCTCCTTTGCAGCGCCATCCAGTGCCTGACGTCGTCCTGGCCAGGTGGGCTGCAAGCCGAGAGCAGAGCAGCCAGCCAGAACAGCAGGGACAGACGGACGGTCATTTCTTGGCCGCCTTCGCGGCTGCTGCCGCCGCCTGGCGCTGGGCCGCCACCTCGGAGGCATCGAGGTAGCGAAAGGTTTTGGCGGTGGCCTCCATGGCCAGCACGCCGTCACGCTGCGGCTGCGGCTGGATGCTGAGGTTGTTCAGGGTCACGATGCGCGAGAGCTTGGCCACATCGGCCACAAAAGCGCCGATGTCATGGTAACGGCCGGTGACGCGCACGGCAATTGGCAGCTCGGCGTAATACTCTTTCACCGCCACCTGTCCTGGACGGAACAGGTCAAACTGCAGACTGCGCCCCAAGCCGGCCTGGTTGATGTCCGACAGCAGACCATCCATCTCGGCCTTGCTGGGCAACTGGGTCTCCAAGAGCGCGACATGGCGGCGCACCTGCTCGCGCTGCTGCTTGAGGCCCTCCAGGTTGACAGCGCGGCCCAGCTTGAGCCGGAATTCCTCACGCAGCTGCTGCTCGCGCAGCTGTTCCGCAGCCAGGGTGCGCTGGTAGCCCTGGACCACGCCGAACCACAGTGCCAGCGCCACCGCTGCACTGACCCCTGCCAGCACCGTCAGCCGGGGCAGGGTCGGCCAGGAGGACGGATCGCGCGGGTCCAGGCCGCGCATCCCGGCGGCCAAGCGGGCACCCTGAGTGGCCAGTTTGGCCAGAGACAGTCGTCGGGAGGAGAGTCCGAACATGGCAGCTGTGGGCTAGGTTTTGCCAGACTTGGGCGCGCTGGCCGGTGCAGCGGGCAGGACCACGCCCGGCGCAGGCTGGATGACAGCGGCATCGCTGGACCTGACCAGGTGCACACGGATGGTGAAGTTGGCCACCCGGCGCTGTTCGCGCGGCGACAGGGCCAGCGTACCGGCCACGATCTCAATGAGCTCAGGGCGCGACAGAGCGGGCGAGTTGTTGCCGAGGTTGCGCAACAACTCAGAGACTCGCTCGTTCGATTGGGCGGTGCCACTCAAGGTGAGGTTTTGCGCATCCTGACGGACGCTGGACAAAAACAAGCCCTCGGGCAGCTGTCGGGCCAGCTCGGACATCAGCATGACCGGCAGATTGCGATCCGCCTGCAGGTCTTCCACGGCCTGTTGGCGCGCGAGCAGCGCGGTGATCTCGGTCTGCAGGCCGGCAATGTCCTTGATCTGGCCGTCGAGGCGACTGATTTCCGTCTGCAGCTGCTGGTTGCGCTGTGCTTGCTCTGCAATGCGCACTTGCAACACCAGAAACACCAGCAGGGCCAGCAGCAGGCCGAGCAGCGCAGCCACACCGACGCCGAACTTGAAGCGGTCCCGGCGCAGCTTGCGCGCGAGTTCACGGTGCGGCAACAGGTTGATGCGGATCACGTCACGAACCTTCGCAGCGCCAGGCCACAGGCGACCAGGTAGGAGGGCGCTTCGCCGGCCAGGCCCGGATCCGACAGCATTCCCCGGAACGGGTCAGCCAGGCTGCAGGCGACGCCGTTGTGAGCGGCTACGGCCTCGGCCAACCCGGGCACGGCGGCCGAGCCGCCGGCCAACAAGATATGCTGGACTTGGGTGTGCGGCGTGCTGCTGAAGAAGAACTGCATGGCCCGCCCGATTTCCTGCGCCGCGTCCTGGGCGAAGGCTCGCAAGATCTGCTGGGCGTCGGCCGCCGGCAATTCGCCACTGCGCTTGCGGGCCTCTGCGACTTCGGTTGTCCAGCCATAGTGTTCCGCCAACAGGCGCGTCAGTTTGGCACCACCGAAAGCCTGTTCCCGCTCGTAGAGCAGGATTTCGCCCTGCATCACCTGCAGGCTGGTGGACTGGCCTCCCATTTCAAACAGGGCCACGATGGGGCTGGCCTCCTCTGTTCCGGGCAACTGCCCCAGGATCCGCGCCGCCGCCCGGCGCGACGCGTAGGAGCGGATGTCCAGAATGGCCAGCTTGAGCCCGGCAGCCTCGGCCAGCCCCAACATGTCCTGCACACGCTCCTTGCGGGAGGCTGCAATCATCACGTCAATGTCTTGCGCTGCAGGGTCAGTGGGGCCGATGCTGCAGAAATCGAGGTTGGCCTCGTCCATCGGGAAGGGGATGTACTGGTTGGCCTCGGATTCGACCTGGACCGCCAACTCGGCGTCACTGAGCCCCGCCGGTAGCTTGATGTTGCGGGTGATCACCGCTGCGCCGGGCAGGGCCATGGCGGCCAAGCGCGTTTTGGTGCCGCAGCGCCGGACCAGGCGGCGCAGCCCCTGAGCCACCTGTTCAAAATCGTTGATCTGGTCATCGGCAACCCAGCCGGGCTGCAATTGCTCAATGCCGACATGCAACACCCGCAACGGCCCCGACCGCGTGTGGGCCAGTTCCACCAGCTTGACGCTGGAGGACCGGATGTCCAGCCCCATCAGCGGCGCGGGTTCGCGCTTGAACCAGAACCCCGGGAAACGCACTGTCAACCCCTTAAACTCGCCGGCGTGGCGTGAACAGAAAAAGTGATGAAGCTTTCAACATGCTAGCAGCATGCCAGCGTTTGCGGAAATTGTTACTTTCTGCGACCAAAGCAGGCTGTCCGTCCTGCGGGCCCAGCACATCATTTTTATAATCAGTCGGCTTCTCTACAAGGTTTTCTATGCCTCCCAACAAGCCGTCCGGCACGCCACCCCCCCCAGCGCCGCCCCGCTCGCCCCTGCTGCGCTGGCTGTTGCGGGCGGCCTTGTGGAGCGGCGGGCTGTTGCTGGCCGGTGCGCTGTCGGTGCTGGCGATGGTGGCCATCGCCTTGGCAGTCGCCTTTCCCAACCTGCCGGATGTTTCGGATCTGTCCGACTACAGCCCCAAGCTGCCGCTGCGGGTGTTTTCCACCGAGGGGGCCCTGATCGGCGAGTTCGGTGAGGAACGGCGGCAGTTGACGCCGATCAAGCAGATCCCCAAAGTGATGACCAACGCGGTGCTGGCGATCGAAGACGCCCGCTTTTACGAGCACGGTGGCGTGGACTACAAGGGCGTGCTGCGGGCCGCATTGGCCAATCTGGGGCGGTTCAAGAGCCAGGGCGCCTCCACCATCACCATGCAAGTGGCACGCAATGTGTACCTGTCGTCTGAAAAAACCTACACCCGCAAGATCTACGAGATTTTGCTGACCTTCAAGCTCGAGCACCTGCTGCGCAAAGACCAGATTCTGGAGATCTACATGAACCAGATCTTTCTGGGTAACCGCGCTTACGGCTTTGCCTCGGCGGCCGAAGCCTATTTCGGCAAGGACTTGAAGAACATCACCATCGCCGAGGCCGCCATGCTGGCCGGCCTGCCCAAGGCGCCGTCCGCCTATAACCCGATTGCCAACCCGAAGCGGGCCCGCTCCCGGCAGCTGCACATCATTGACCGCATGCTGGAGAACGGTTTCATCACCGAAGCACAGGCCGCCGCCGCCAAAAAAGAAGAACTCAAGGTCAAGTCAAATTCGGACAACACCCGGGTGCACGCGGAGTATGTGGCCGAAACCGTGCGCCAGCTGATGTTTGCGCAGTATGGCGAGGCCACCTACACCCGCGGCCTTAACGTTTACACCACCTTGCGCGCGGCCGACCAGGACGTGGCTTACCAAGCCCTGCGCCGGGGCATCATGGACTTTGAACGGCGCCAAATCTATCGCGGCCCGGAGAAGTTCGCCACGCTGCCCGCTGGCGGCCAGGAACTGGACGACGCGATTGACGATGCGCTGGAAGACCACCCGGACAATGGCGATGTGCTCTCTGCCGTGGTTCTGGAGGCCGATGCCAAGCGGGTGCTGGCCAGGCGTTTGAACGGAGAAACCGCAGAGATCACGGGCGAAGGCTTGCGGCCGGTGCAGTCTGGCCTGTCGGAGAAGGCAGCGCCCAACATCAAGATACGGCGCGGTGCCGTGATCCGCATCGTGAAGACCCCCAAAGGCGGTTGGGAGATTACCCAGTTGCCCGAGGTCGAGGGCGCCTTCGTCGCCATGGACCCGCGTGACGGCGCCATCAAGGCCCTGGTGGGCGGCTTCGATTATGAAAAAAACAAGTTCAACCACGTGACCCAGGCCTGGCGTCAGCCGGGCTCGAGCTTCAAGCCTTTCATCTACTCCGCCGCACTTGAAAAAGGCTTCACGCCAGCCACCGTCATCAACGATGCGCCGCTGTTTTTCGATTCGGGCGTGACGGGCAGCCAGCCCTGGGAACCCAAAAATTACGACGGCAAGTTTGAAGGCCCGATGAGCCTGCGCCGCGGCTTGGCCAAGTCCAAGAACATGATCTCCATCCGCATCCTTCAGAGCATAGGCGCCAACTACGCCCAGGAATGGATCACCCGCTTTGGTTTCGAGCAGGACAAACACCCGGCCTACCTGACCATGGCGCTGGGCGCCGGCTCGGTCACGCCGATGCAGATGGCTTCGGCCTACTCGGTGTTTGCCAATGGCGGCTTCCGCGTCAATCCCTGGCTGATCAGCCGCGTCACCGACCAGAAGGGCAAAGTGCTGGCCGAAACCAAGCCGCTGCCGCTGGATGACGCGGTGCGCGCGATCGAGCCACGCAACGCCTTCATCATGAACAGCCTGCTGCAGGAGGTGACCCGCACCGGCACCGCCGCATCGGCACAGGCCACACTCAAGCGGCCCGACCTGTACGGCAAGACCGGTACCACCAACGACTCGATGGACACCTGGTTTGCCGGCTACCAGCCGACGCTGGCCGCGGTCACCTGGATCGGCTACGACACGCCGCGCAAACTCGGCGACAAGGAAACCGGCGGCGGCCTGAGCCTGCCGGTCTGGGTGCGTTTCATGGAGCAGACGCTGAAAAACGTGCCAGTGATGGAGTACAGCGCGCCCGAGGGCGTGGTCTTTGCCGGCGGGGAGTGGTCCTACGACGAATACGTGAAAGGTGCGGGGGTGCACAGCTTGGGTCTGGACGACAAGGGCGGGCAGACGGCCGCGCCGGCGCAGACCCTGCCGGCGGCGGACGAGAAGAAGAAAATCCTCGACCTGTTCAAAAACTGATCAGCTGGCAAATACCAGCGGGCTACCCGCCTGCTCGCTGGCAAAGCGCGACAGGCAGGCAAAAAACTCGCCCTGGCCCTTGGTATCCGTCCATTGTTTGCTATCAAATTTGAAATGAAATCCACCGGAGCGAGCGGCCAGCCACACCTCGTGCAGCGGCTTTTGCAGGTTGATGACGATTTGGCTGCGGTTGGCGAAGACCAGCGTGACCATGGCGCCCACACGCTGGTTGTCGATGTCGGCCGAACCCTCGTCGTTGATGCGGTCGCAGGCAGCCTCCACCGCTTTGAGCAGGTTTTCCGCCAGGTCCAGGAATTCGGGGTCGGTCATTACAATTTCACCATGTTGTCGCAACCCCGAATTCTAGTCAGGCCCCTTGTCCTTGCGATCAGCGTGGCGGCTTTGACCGCCTGCGGTCAGCCCGGGCCGCTCTACCTGCCCACCGATCCGGCTGCGGCCCAGCGCGCCACCCTGCCCCAATCCCTCCTCAAACCAGCTGCCCCCACCGCCAGCAGCCCCGCACCATGACCGCACACACGCTGCCCGGCCAGCCCCACCTGGCCTATCGCGACGGCGAACTCTGCCTGGAGTCGACCCGCCTGAGCGCGCTGGCGCAAACCCACGGCACACCGCTGTTTGTCTACTCCAAAGCCGCCATGCTGGCCGCGCTGGCCGCCTACCAGCGTGGCTTTGCCGGACGCCGGGTTCAGATCTGCTACGCCATGAAGGCCAACCCGGCGCTGGGCGTGATCGAGCTGTTTGCGCGGGCCGGCTGCGGCTTTGACGTCGTCTCAGGGGGTGACATGGACCGGGTGCTGGCTGCGGGTGGCACAGCAGACAACATCATCTTCTCGGGTGTGGGCAAAACGCGCGCCGAGATGCGCCGGGCCTTGCAGGCTGGCATAGGCTGCTTCAATGTCGAGAGCGAGGCCGAGCTCGACGTGCTGAGCGAGGTGGCCACGGGCATGGGCCTGCGGGCGCCGGTGAGCATCCGCGTCAATCCCAATGTGGACCCCAAGACCCACCCTTACATCTCCACCGGCCTCAAGGGCAACAAGTTCGGCATTGCGCATGAGCGGGTGCTGCCCACCTACCTGCACGCGGCCGGCCTGAGCGGCATCCGGGTGGTGGGCATTGACTGCCACATCGGCTCGCAGATCACCCAAACCGAACCCTACTTGGACGCGATGGACCGCATGCTCGACCTGGTTGAAGCCATTGAGGCCGCCGGCATCCCGATCCACCACATCGACTTCGGTGGCGGCCTGGGCATTGACTACAACGGCGACACCCCGCCCGACGCAGCCCAACTCTGGGCCCTGCTGCTGGCCAAACTCGATGCGCGCGGCTTCGGCCAACGCCAGCTGATGATCGAGCCCGGCCGCTCGCTGGTGGGCAACGCCGGCGTTTGCGTGACCGAGGTGCTTTACCTCAAGCCCGGCGAGCAAAAGAATTTCTGCATCGTGGACGCCGCCATGAACGACCTGCCCCGCCCGGCCATGTACCAGGCGTACCACCAGATCGTGCCGCTGCAGCCACGTGACGAAGCACCAGAAGTCTGGGAGGTGGTTGGGCCGATTTGCGAAAGCGGCGACTGGCTTGGCCACGATCGCACCCTGGCACCGCGCCAGGGCGACCTGCTGGCGGTACTGTCAGCCGGCGCCTACTGCATGAGCATGGCCAGCAACTACAACTCGCGCGGCCGCGCACCCGAGGTGCTGGTGGACGGCGACCAAACCCACCTGATCCGCCGCCGGGAAACCATCGCCGAGCAGATGCAGCAAGAACAACTGGTTGGCGGCTGATCGTCGGCTGATCGGCAAAGTCTCAGGTCTAAAAAGGCTGGGAGCCACGTCGCTATTGACTTGGCTGCTATCGATTTCGAACTGAAAAAGCCAAATGCGTGGGGTGGTGGATGTGTCTGGTGCGCCAGTCAAGGCGGCGCCGGGCCAAGCGACTGCGCTCGTGTCCCCCGGCATTTTGGTATCCGGGTATCGAGTCTCACCCGTCCAAGGCGGGGCCGGCGTGCCTGGTGCAGCGAGGTAAAGGGGGAGCCCGCAGGGCGGAGGACACGAGCGGAATCAGGCACGCCGGCCCCGCCCAAAGCCAACGTCAGCGATTAATGCGCCGCCACAGCCGCCAGCCCAGCAGCGCACCCAAAATGGCTGCATAAACCAGCACTTCGGCAAAATTGTTCTTGCCCGCGCGCATCCAGAAAAAATGCAGTATCGCCAAACCCGCCACCAGGTAAACGGCCCGGTGCAACAACTGCCAGCGTCGCGCGCCCAAGGTCTTGATGGCGCGGTTGAAAGAGGTCAGCGCCAGGGGCGTGAGCAGCACAAACGCGCTGAACCCAACCAAAATAAAAGGCCGTTTGGCGATGTCACGGGCGATGTCGGCCAACTCCAGGCCCATGTCGAACCAGGCATAGCTCAGCAGATGCAGCCACAGGTAGGCATACATGAACAGGCCCAGCAGCCGCCGAAAACGCGCCAAGGCCGGCAGACCGGCCATCAGGCGCAGTGGCGTCACCGCCAGGACCACGCACAGAAAACGCAGGGCCCAGTCGCCGGTGGCGCGCACCAGGGCTTCGGCCGGGTTGGCGCCCAGGTTATTGCTGACGGCCGCGTAAACGAGCCAGGCCAGCGGCAGCAGGCACAGCAGCCACACCAGTGGCTTGGCCGCCGGGTGCAGCAGCGCGCGGCCCAGCGCGGGCATCAGAAGTTCTTTTTCAGGTCCATGCCGGCGTAGAGTTGGCCTACCTGGGCCTCGTAGCCGTTGAACATCAGAGTCTTGCGCTTTTTGGCAAACAGGCCGTCCTCGCCAATGCGGCGCTCGGTGGCCTGGCTCCAGCGCGGGTGGTCTACATCCGGGTTGACATTGGAGTAGAAGCCATACTCGTTGGCAGCCGCCTTGTTCCACGCGGTATCGGGCTGCTTGTCGGTGAAGCGGATCTTGACCAGACTTTTACCGCTCTTGAAGCCATACTTCCAGGGCACCACCAGCCGCACCGGCGCACCACTCTGGTTGGGCAGCACCTCGCCATACATGCCAAAACTCAGCAGGGTCAGCGGGTGCATGGCCTCGTCCAGCCGCAGCGCCTCAACATAGGGCCAGTCCAAGACACGCGAGCCTACAAAGGGCATGGTCTTTGGGTCTGCCAGGGTGACAAACTCGACGTACTTGGCACTGCCCAGCGGCTCCACTTTTTTGATCAGCTGAGCCAGCGAGTAGCCCACCCAGGGAATCACCATCGACCAGCCTTCGACACAACGGAGGCGGTAAATGCGTTCTTCCTGGGCGCTGAGCTTGAGCAGGTCTTCCAGCGCGTACTTGGCCGGCTTCTTCACCAGGCCCTCCACCTCAACGGTCCACGGCGTGGTTTTCAGGGTGTGGGCGTTTTTGGCCGGGTCGGCTTTGTCGGTGCCGAACTCGTAAAAATTGTTGTAAGTGCTCGCGTCCTTGTACTCGGTCAGCTTGTCCATCGAGATCGCCCCGGCCACTGCCGACTTGGCCCCGGGCAGAGCGGCCAGTTTGCCCGGCCGCACCGTGCCGGCACCTTCGGCCCAGGCCGCGCGTCCAGCCCAGCTGGCCAGCGCTGCGCCACCCGCGCCAGCAGCCAGGCGCTTCATCAATTCGCGCCGGCCGGCGTAGACCGTGGCGCTGGTGATGTCGCTGGGTACCGGGTGCTTGTAGCCGTTGTCAGAGGTCTTGATCAACATGGTGCAGTGCTCCTTGAAACTGGGCCCGAACCGCCGAGATGGCCCCATTGACACACGGGACTCAACAAGGGGCAACCCGAAACAACCCCGTTTCCATCCCTTTCCTGCCCCGGCGACCCTGACGGGGCCGGCCATCACCGGTCAGCGCAGGCCGGCAATGTAGTCGGAGACGGCCTTGATTTCGCGGTCGTTGAGTTTGGCTGCGACCTGGGTCATCTGGATGGCGTTCTTGCGTACACCGTCGCGAAAACCGGTCAACTGGGCGGCCGTGTATTCGGCATGCTGGCCAGCCATGCGCGGGTACTGGGCCGGAATGCCCGCACCGTTGGGGCTGTGGCAACCCGCACAAGCGGCGATTTGCCGGTCGGCGATACCACCGCGGTAAATGCGCTCACCCAGGGCCACCAATTCCTTGTCCTTGGCGAAACCCGGTTTGGCAGCCTTGCTGTTGAGCCAGTAGGCGACGTTTTTCATGTCCGCCTCGGTCAGGGTGGCGGCCATGCCGGACATGACCGCGTTGGCGCGCTTACCGCTTTTGAACTCCTGCAGCTGTTTGACCAAGTACTCGGGGTGCTGTTGCGCGAGTTTGGGGTTCACCGGCGTGCCGGAATTGCCATCGGCGCCATGGCAGGCAGCGCACACGGCGGTGAAGCTGGCCTCTCCTTTGGCCAGATCCGGCTTGGCCGCTTTGGCCGGCTCGGCTTTGGGCGCGGCTTCTTGGGCCGATACTGTGACCGCAGTCACCACCAGGAGGGCAGAGATCAGGAGGGGGGCGAACAGCTTCATGGGAATGGTGTTGTCAGATGTGTGCTTCCGACAGATTCTACAATGCACCCCCGGGGTTCCCCTAAAGACTGCATGACCATTCCAATCCATTCGCCCGGGCGCACCCCGCCAGCCACCCAACCAGGCCCCAGTTCGGCCGATGCTCTGGTGGCATCAGGCTGGCTGCACACGGCCAAATTCCTGACGACCGCACCACAACTGCATTTTTTGCCGGCGCTGAGCGTGCCTGAAATCGCCTTTGTCGGCCGCTCCAATGCGGGCAAATCGACCTGCATCAACACCCTGACACAACAAAAGCAGCTGGCCTTTGCGTCAAAAAAACCGGGTCGCACCCAGCACATCAACCTGTTTTCCTTGGGCAAGCAGGGCGTCACGGACGCGGTGCTGGCCGACCTGCCTGGCTACGGCTACGCTGCGGTGCCCAAGCAGGACAAGATCCGCTGGCAGCAGGTGATGGCCAATTACCTGGTGACGCGCGAGAACCTGACGGCGATTGTGTTGCTGTGCGACCCGCGCCACGGTCTGACCGAGCTCGACGAAATCCTGCTCGATGTGGTGCGGCCGCGTGTGGCCGAGGGCCTGAAGTTTCTGGTTGTGCTCACCAAGGCCGACAAGCTCACGCGCGCCGAGCAGACCAAGGCGCTGTCCATCATGACACTGCAAGCCGGCGGTGGCGAGGTCCGGCTGTTTTCCGCCACCAAACGTCTGGGCATCGACCAGGTCTCCACCCTGCTCTGGCAATGGGCACACCCCGGCGCCGGGCCTGATGCCAAGACAGAACCCGAACCCTTGGCCGACGCTTCATCCAAGGTCTGAAGGCTCGTTAAC
>Ga0114981_10001117_pt1 | contig 17623 bp, 12 predicted proteins | sample S_140806_MF_Meta_FD_87028 | JGI IMG/M metagenome (GOLD analysis project Ga0114981, IMG submission 87028) | Freshwater microbial communities from Lake Simoncouche, Canada to study carbon cycling - S_140806_MF_MetaG | ecosystem: Environmental > Aquatic > Freshwater > Lake | place: Lake...
CTGCGGTGGCCCAGCTGGCCGTGCCCGACATGGACAAGCTGCGCTACGTGTTTGACGCCGTGACCTCCATCCGCCGCGCGCTCAACGGCCGGGTGCCGCTGATCGGCTTCTCTGGCAGCCCCTGGACGCTGGCCTGCTACATGGTCGAAGGCGCAGGCTCCGACGACTACCGACTGGTCAAGACCATGATGTACAGCCGCCCTGACCTGATGCACCGCATGCTGCAGATCAACGCGGACGCGGTGGCGGCCTACCTGAACGCGCAGATCGAGGCCGGCGCGCAGGCGGTGATGATTTTTGACAGCTGGGGCGGCGTGCTGGCCGACGGCGCTTTCCAGCAGTTCAGCCTGGCCTACACGGCGCGGGTGCTGGCGCAGCTCAAACGCAGCCACGATGGCACCACCATCCCGCGCATCGTGTTCACCAAGGGCGGTGGCCCGTGGCTGCAGGACATGGCCGGCCTGGACTGCGAGGTGCTGGGGCTGGACTGGACGGCGAACCTCGGTCTGGCACGTGCCCTGGTGGGCCACAGCAAGGCTTTACAAGGCAATATCGACCCCAATGTGCTGTTTGCCGACCCCACCCAGATCGCGGCTGAGGTGGCAAGGGTGCTGGACAGCTTTGGGGCGCCCCACACCGGCGCCGGCACGGGCCCCACACATATCTTCAACCTCGGGCACGGCATCAGCCAGCACACGCCGCCGGAGCATGTGTCCGCCCTGGTGGCGGCCGTGCACAGCCATTCACGCAAGCTGCGACACGGCTGACAGGCAGCTGGCGTCGCTTAGCATGTTTTTGGTGCAAAAGAAGCGGATCAAGCCGCACTTATGCACAAAATTTTTGTTGCACCGCGAAACGGACCAGATTTGCAGTGCACTTCGCTATTAAACCAATAGCGACTGTAAGCTATTGATTCATATAGATTTTTAATTTTGCTTTTTTTGTGGGCATTCCGACCAAAGCCTTGATTTGCAAGGCTTTGACAGCGGTGAAAGCAACATATCAACAAAGTTATCCACAGAATTTCTGGATGTTGGTCAAATCTGTTTTAAATCAAGGACTTAAGGCCATTTCCGCAAGTTCACATCAACTTCGACGTGCAAACCGGGGGATCGGTTGAACCAGCTCTTGTCGGTGCTGGTGCACACGCCAGCGCACAGCCCGCTCCGGGGACCGCTGAGCTACCTGAGCCCACAGCCCTTGCCCCCGGGCAGCCTGGTGCGGGTGCCCTTGGGCCAGCGTGAACTGCTCGGCGTGGTCTGGGACGCACCGTCCGCGGCAGCCACTGCCCCCGCGGCGGAACGCCTGCGACCCTTGAGCGGCGTGCTCGACGGCATCGCCCCGCTCAGCGCGGCTTGGCGCGAACTGGTACGTTTTTGCGCCAGCTACTACCAACGATCCGTGGGCGAGGTGGCGCTCGCCGCCTTGCCGCCGCAACTGCGGGAACTCAGCAGCGCCCAACTCGGGCGCCGCCTCAAGCGCCACGCCAAGGCCCCCGAACCTGGCTCGGATGGCCCCCAGATTGCTCCGGAATCCATAGCTATGACCCCAGAGCAGGCAAGGGCTGTGGCCGAAATCGCTCAGAATCCGGGGCCCTTCCTGCTGTTTGGCGCAACCGGCAGCGGCAAGACCGAGGTCTACCTGCAATGCGTGCAGGCCCTGCTGGCGGAGTCGCCGCAGGCGCAAGCCCTGGTGATGGTGCCTGAGATCAACCTGACACCGCAACTGGAGGCGCGCTTTCATGCGCGTTTTGCGCCACGGTACGGCGCGCAGGCGCTGGTGGCCATGCACAGCGGCATGACCCCAGCCCAACGCCTTCAGAGCTGGCTGGCGGCGCACAGCGGCGCAGCGCGCATCGTGCTCGGCACGCGCATGGCGATCTTCGCCTCCATGCCCGGCCTGAAACTGATCGTGGTCGACGAAGAACACGATCCCAGCTACAAAAGCCAGGAAGGCGCACGCTACTCGGCGCGCGACCTGGCCGTTTACCGGGGGCGGCTGGAGGGAGCGCGGGTGTTGCTGGGCTCAGCCACCCCGTCGTTGGAAAGCTGGCACCACAGCCGCCCCACCGCCGAGGGTGGACGTTACCAGCGGCTCACCATGGCGTTGCGCATCGGCGCCGCCGCAGGCCCGGACCAGGTCGGCGCCGCTGGCGCGCTGCCTCGGGTGCGCCGGGTCGACATGAACCACCAGCCCAAACACTGTGTGCTGTCACCACCCCTGCTGCAGGCCATGGCCGAGCGGGTGGCGCGGGGAGAGCAAAGCATGGTGTTCCTGAACCGGCGCGGCTATGCCCCGGTGCTGCACTGCGGCGACTGCGGCTGGAAAAGTGAATGCGCCCACTGCAGCGCGTTCCGGGTGTTCCACAAGATTGACCGCACCCTGCGCTGCCACCACTGTGGCTTCACCGAGCGCGTACCGCGCGCCTGCCCGGCCTGTGGTAACCCCGACATCGCCCCGCTAGGCCGCGGCACCGAGCGGCTAGAGGAACACCTGGCCGAATTGCTGGCGGACGTGCGCCGGCCGGGCACCGCCTCGGCCCTGCACCCGATGGGCGAACCGGTGCGCATCGCGCGCATCGATGCCGACACCACCCGGCTCAAGGGGACGCTGGCCGCGCAACTGGCGCAGGTCCATGCCGGCGACGTGGATGTGCTGGTGGGCACGCAAATGATTGCCAAGGGCCATGACTTTCGCCGCATCACGCTGGTCGCTGCCGTCAACCCTGACGGCGCCCTGTTCTCCAGTGATGTACGGGCCCCCGAGCGCCTGTTTTCCCTGCTGATGCAGGCGGCCGGACGGGCTGGCCGCGATGCTGCGGTGGGCGGCCACAGCGAGATGTGGCTGCAGACCCATTACCCGCAACACCCGCTGTTCGAAGCGCTCAAACGCCATGACTATGCGGGTTTTGCTGCACAGCAGTTGCTTGAGCGGCAACAGGCTGCCATGCCACCCTTCAGCTTCCAGGCCCTGGTGCGGGCCGAGGCGCGGACCCAGGAGGCAGCCCAAGGCTTTCTCGAAGCCGTGCGCAGTGCCGCCCCAGCCCTGCCTGAAGCCGAGCGCCTGCTGGCCGAGATCACCATTTTTCCGCCAGTGCCCATGACCATCCAGCGAATTGCCGATATGGAGCGATCGCAAATGCTGGTCGAAAGTCCCTCCCGCGCTGCGCTGCAAAGGTTCCTGGGCGTCTGGCAGGAGACGCTGCACCTGACGCGCGCCGAAGCCCCCGGCCGCGGCGTGGTCCGTTGGGCCGTGGACGTGGACCCGCTCAGCATCTGACGGCCGTCCCTGCGGGACTACCGGAAAGCCGGTAACCGATTCCCGCGCTTTTGCGTATTTGCAGCGGCCAGGCGCATCCCTAACCTTAACCCCTTTAGAGCCGTTGCCAGACGCCCGGGGGCGCTCGGCGCAGACGGTGCCACCTCGGGGGAGAACGGATGAGCGACATTGGAAGCGCCTGGCCCATGGCCTGGCAAGGGGGCCGCGACGCGGCACTGATCATTGATACCCACGGACGGATCGCGGACGCCAGCACCGGCGCGGTGACCCTGCTCGGGCGACGGCTCGATGCCCTGATCGGCCAGGCCATCACCAGCGTCATGCCACGCCTGCCTTTGGCCGCGGACACACCGGGTTACAACATGGCCTACGCCATTTTCCATGGCGCTGACCGGGTCTGGCAGCCCCACCCGGCGGTGACCACCGACGGCCGGCTGGTACCGGTTGAAGCCACGCTGGCCAGTGCCCTGGTCAACGGCGCCCGCTGCATCACCCTGTTCCTGCGGCCCGGTTCGCACCCACCAAAGGCCTTGCCATGAGCATCGAACCCGCCACCGGCGTTGCCACGTCAGTCGAGCCGGAGCGCTCCTTTTCGCTGGCGGCCGAGCGCCTGCTGCTGGGCCGCATGCTGGCCTCGGTCGGCAACCCGCCGGTGCAGATGGTGCTGTGGGATGGCCAGCAGGTGGGCAACACCAGCCCAGGGGGCGTAGGACGCCTGCTGGTGCGCGACCGCAGCGCCCTGCTGCACCTGATTGCCGACCCCGAGTTTCGCTTTGGCGAGTTGTATGTGAGCCAGCGCATCGAAGTCGAGGGCGACCTGACCGATTTCCTGGAGGCGCTCTACCGGGCGGTGCCACGCAACAAGCCCCCAGGGCTGAAGGAACGCCTGCTGGCGCCCTTCGGTATCCGGCGCAACCCGCCGGACAAGGCGGCCAGCAACATCTACCACCACTATGACATTGGCAACGACTTCTACCGGCTCTGGCTGGACGGGCAAATGGTGTACACCTGCGCCTATTACCCCACGCCCGACTTCTCGCTGGAACAGGCCCAGGAGGCCAAGCTCGATTACGTCTGCCGCAAGCTGCGGCTCAAGCCGGGCGAAACGGTGGTCGAGGCTGGCTGCGGTTGGGGTGCGCTGTCCCTGCACATGGCACGGCATTACGGGGTCAAGGTCAGGGCCTACAACCTGTCGAAGCAGCAGATTGCCTTTGCCCGGGACGCCGCACAGACAGAAGGTCTGAGCCAGGCGGTGGAGTTCGTCGAGGGTGACTACCGACAGATCGACGGCGAGTACGATGCCTTCGTCTCGGTAGGCATGCTTGAGCATGTGGGGCTGGACGACTACCCGGACTTGGGCGCGCTGGTTGACCGTTGCCTCAAACCGCAGGGGCGCGGCCTGATCCATGCCATCGGGCGCGACCTGGCGGGCAGCATGAACGCCTGGATCGAGCGCTACATCTTTCCTGGCGCCTGCCCGCCAAGCCTGTCCCAAATGATGACGATTTTCGAGCCCAACGGCTTGTCAGTGCTCGATGTCGAAAACCTGCGTCTACATTACGCGCAAACACTGACGCAATGGTTGCACCGCTTCGACGACGCCGCCGACAAGGTCAGGGCCATGTTCGACGATGCTTTCGTCCGCACCTGGCGGCTTTATCTGGCGGGCTCGCTGGCCTCCTTCCGTGCTGGTGACCTGCAATTGTTTCAGGTGGTCTTTGCGCGCAACGGCTGCAACCAGATTCCCTGGTCGCGCCGGGAGCTGTACCTGAACGGGCCGGGCCATGCCGACCTGTGAGGTGCTGGTGGTGGGCGGTGGCCCGGCGGGGGCCGCGTGCGCCGGCGCATTGCGGGCGCAGGGCGCTGATGTGATGGTGGTCGACCGCGCGGTGTTCCCGCGCGATAAGGTGTGCGCCGGCTGGATCACCCCTGCGGTGGTGCAGGCACTCAAGCTGGATCTGGCCGACTATGCGCGCACGCGGGTCTTGCAGCCTTTCCGTGGCTTTCGCACCGGCTTGATGGGTGGTGCAGCGCTGGAAAACCGTTACCCCCAAACAGTGAGCTATGGCATACGCCGGTTTGAGTTTGACCACTACCTGCTGCAACGCGCCGGCGTCCCAGTGGCATTGGGCATGCCGGTCCGCTCGATCAAGCGGCAGGGCCGGCAATGGGTCATCAACGACACGCTCGCCGCAGCGATGGTCGTCGGGGCGGGCGGCAACTTTTGCCCCGTGGCCCGTCATCTGAATGACCAGGTCACCGGCAAACCCCAGGTCTTGGCCCAGGTCTTGGCCCAGGAGATGGAGTTCCAGCTGAGCCCGGATGAGGCCCGCCGCAGCCCGGTTCGCGGTGACACGCCAGAGCTGTTTTTTTGCCGGGACCTCAAGGGCTACGGCTGGTGCCTGCGCAAGGACGACTACCTCAATGTCGGGCTCGGCCGCGAGGACCCGGCACCCCTGCCCGGTCAGCTGGACGATTTCTGCGCCTGGCTGCGGTCGCGGGGCATGATCCCGGCGCATCCACCGGCCCGCTTCCATGGCCACGCCTACCGCCTGTGGGGCGCTGACGGTCCGGTCCGGGTCGGTGATGGCATGCTGCTGGTGGGGGACGCGGCGGGTCTGGCGCGACCGCAAAGCGGCGAGGGCATCCTGCCGGCGATTGAGTCCGGTCTGCTGGCGGCGCAAATCATCGGGCACGCCGCAGGTGACTACCGGCAAGCGGCACTGGCCGCCTATGAGCCCCGCCTGTTGGCGGGCTATGGTCTGAGCCCGACGCTGCCCGTCATTGGCCCGCGGTCAGCGGCGCTGCAGGCGGCACTGGGCCGGGCCCTGCTGGGCAGCCGCTGGTTCAGCCGCCATGTGCTGCTGAACCGCTGGTTCCTCCACCCTGGCCGACTCAGCCCAGCAGGCTAACGGCGAGCGAGAAACTCAGGAAGGCGACCGCTGTCGTGACCAGGATGATGCGGGCCACCCGCCCGTTGTCGGCACCAAAGCGTTCGGCCAGCATGGACACATTGCTCGCGCTCGGCAAAGCAGCCACCAGCACCATCACCTGCAAGGCCGATCGCTCCAGCGGGATGCCGATGCGGATCGCATAGGCCCCAAGCAAAAAAACCAGCAAGGGGTGCAATAACAACTTCATGGCAGCCACAGGCAGGTAGTCGCGCAGCCGCAGCGGGTAGGACTGCCCTGTGGCGGCCTGCATCCGGGAGCGCGCCAGCACCGCGCCAATGGTGAACAGCGCCACGGGCGACGCTGCGTCGGCGAGCAGCCCAACGGTCTGCGCCAGCGGGCCGGGCAGCCGCAGGCTCAAGGCGGATGCCAAGGCCCCCAGCAGAATGGCCCATGGCATTGGGTTGGTGGCGACGCCCTTGAGCGCGTTCAGTGCCGCCTTTCGTGCGCCTTGCGGCCCGGCACCGTCCAAACGGGACAGCGCAATGCACAGGGAGGTGGTGATCACCATGTCGACCAGAATGGTCACGATCGCCGGCCCGGCGGCGCGCGGACCCAGCAGCGCCACCAGCAGGGGCACGCCCATGAAGCCCGTGTTGGGGAAAGCCGCCACCAAAGCGCCAAAAGCCGCGTCGTTCCAGCGGATGCGCGCATTCAGACTCAGCGCCAGGGCAAAACCCACCATCACCAAGGCGCAAACCAAATAGGTCAGGAACACCCCGCCATCGAGCAGCTGTGTCAGTGGTGTGCTGGCGCCAAAACGGTAAAGCATGCAGGGCAGGGCAAAGAACAGCACAAAACTGTTCAGGCCGGGAATGGCTGCCAGTGACAACAGCCCGCGCCGCGCCGCGAGATAACCGCACAACACGAGGGCAAAAAAGGGAAAGGTGATCAGCAGGATGTGGAGCACAGCCGCTATTGTCACCGCGGTGGCCGGGTCATCCGGCCGGGCCGCAGACGGCGCGGGGGCTAAGATCGGGTGACAGCATGAAACAGATCTTGCAAATTCTTGCCATTGCCCGCTTGGAGGCGCTCTACTACCGTCGCCTGCCCAAATTGCTGGCAGCGGCGGCTGCGGTGACATTGATTCCCGCCCTGTACAGCGTGCTTTACCTGTCCAGTATCTGGGACCCGGCCGCCAATACCGGGCAGTTGGGTGTGGCGCTGGTCAATCTCGACCGGGGACTCAGCTACCGCGATCAGGACTTCAACGTGGGGCAGGAAGTGGCCGACCGGCTCAAGGCCAAACACCAGTTTGGTTTCATTGACCAGGGGGATGAAGAGGCTGCCCGGGCCCTGGTGCGCGAAGGCAAGTTGGCCTTTGCCCTCATCATCCCTCGAGACTTCAGCTCCAACGCCATCCCCGGTGCAGAAGCCGGTGCCGGCAAGCTGGTGGTGTACACCTCGGAAGGCAACAGCTACCAAAGCGCCGGCCTGGCCCGCCGCTTTGCCATTGAACTCGGCCACGAGGTGAACGAGAGCCTGAACGAGCGCCGTTGGGCCCTCGTGTTGACCAGCAGTTTGGGTTCGCAACGCAGCATGGAACGCTTGCACCAGGGGGTCAGGCAACTGCAGCAGGGCGCCCAGGAACTGGCCTTGGGCGCCGCCCAGACCGCAGCCGGCAGCGAAGCGCTGAGCGCGAGCGCCGGTCGGCTGCAGCAGGGCGTGGCGCAACTTAGCACGGGCACGCGGGAACTTGGGGTGGCGGTACGGACGCTGGACAGCAAACGGGCCAGGACGTCGGAGCTGAACCGCCTCAAATCCGGCGCCGAAGCACTGGCCGCCGGCCATCGCGACCTGGGCCTGGGCCTGAACGACCTGCAGAAAGGCACCCAGCAGATTCAAACCAGCGTGCATGATTTTAGGGAACAGGCGCAGGCCAGCCCTCTGCTGGGTCCCACGGTCACTCCGGGCCTGGACCAACTCGCACTTGGCCTGTCTGGCCTGGACAATGGCTTGCGCAACGCCAGCAGCGGCCAACAAAAACTGGCTGATGGTGCGGGTCGGCTCAACGACGGTGTCGGCACCCTGGTCAATGGCATGACGGCCCTGGGCAACGGCGTGCGCGCCATTGCCGCCAAGCTCCCCGAAGACAGCCAGTTGGAGGAACTTGCAACCGGCGCCAAATCGCTTGCGGCGGGATCTGCTGGCCTGGTGACTGGTACCGGCCAGTTGAACGAGGGCGCTTGGCGCCTGAGCGCCGGCATCGACATGCTTGACAAGTCGCTGCCCAAGACCGTGAACGCGCTGGACGGAAGCGCACAGGGACTGGCAAACTCGGTGCGACCCGTGGTCGAGGTGGCTGCCGCCGTACAGAACAATGGCAGTGGCTTTGCACCCAACATCTTGTCAGGCGCGATGTGGCTGGGGGCTGGCATCGCCGCCTTTTTGATCCATGTGCGTGTGCTGCCGAGGCAGGCACTGTTCTTTTCGCGGCCGAGTCAGGTGTTGGGCAAGCTGCTGCTGCCCGCCGTTCTGGTGCTGGTTCAAGCCCTGTTGCTGATGCTGTGCGTGGTCTATGTACTCAAGATCCCGCCGGTGCAGCCCGGCGCCTTTGCGCTCTCTTTGGTGGCCGGGTCGCTCACCTTCTTGGTGATCATTTTTGCCCTCACTCTGGCTTTTGGCGACGTCGGCAAGGCGATGGCGATGATGTTCCTGGCAATCCAGCTGTCCTCGTCCGGCGGCATGGTGCCAGTGGAGCTCAGCGGCGGCATCTTTCTGGAGATCAGCCCCTGGCTGCCGCTGACCTGGGAGGTGCATGCCATCAAGGCCAGCCTGTTTGGCGCTTACGGCGGCATTTGGCAGCAGCCTCTGCTGTGGGTGCTGCTGGCCGGCGCCCTGGCCACGGCCAGTGCATGCGCCGTGGGCCGCTGGCGCTTCGTCCGGCCGTCCGCCCTCAGGCCGGCAGTAGAGTTTTAGCCGAAACGGGTGCCGCCGGGCCAGGTAACCGGCTGCTATGCTTGGCCGATGTCGAACGCTCATCTGCGGGATTTGCTCGCCCAACGCCAGTTCATCCGCTTCTGGCTGGCCCGCCTGGGTGGCGTGACCGCCAACCAGATGCTGATGATGGCGCTGGCCTGGCATGTCTACGACTTGACCGGCAGCGCCTGGGACCTGGGGCTGGTGGGGCTGTTCCAGTTTGTGCCCGCCCTGCTGATGACCTTGCCAGCCGGCCACTTGGCCGACCGCTGGCATCGGGGCCGCATTTTTGCGGTCTGCCTGTTGACCCAAGCCGTGGTGGCCCTGGTGCTGGTGCTCGCCATACAAGAAGCTTTTGTCAGCCGCGACCTGATCCTCGCGCTCTCGGTGGTGCTGGGGGCCGCGCGGGCTTTCCAGATGCCGGCGCAGCAGGCGCTGGTGCCGCTGCTGGTGCCGCAAGCACTGCTGACCCGGGCCATTGCCCTGAGCAGCAGCGGCATCCAGATCGCCATCATTGGCGGTCCGGCCCTGGGGGGCCTGCTGTACCTGAATGGACCGACCCTGGTGTACGCCACGGCAGCCGGGATGCTGACCTTGAGCGGCCTGCTGACCCTGGGTGTGCGTTACCGCCACCAGCGCCGCGATGAGGTGGCCAGTTGGCACACCGTGCTGGCCGGCGTAGGCTTTGTCTGGCAGCGCAAAGTGCTGCTGGGGGCCATCTCGCTGGACCTCTTTGCCGTGCTGCTGGGCGGCGCCACGGCCTTGCTGCCCATCTATGCCCGCGACATCCTGCACACCGGGCCGCAGGGGCTGGGGCTGCTGCGGGCTGCGCCGGCGGCCGGGGCCCTGCTGATGTCGCTGCTGCTGATGCGCTGGCCGCTGCAGCGGTATGTGGGCAGAAGGCTGCTGGGCGCGGTGGCGCTGTTCGGGGTGGCCACCCTGGTCTTTGGCCTGTCCAACGATTTTGTGGTGTCCTTGCTGGCGCTGGCGGTCTCGGGCGCGGCCGACAGCATCAGCGTGGTGACGCGCCTGACGCTCGTGCAGTTGGAGACACCCGATGCCATGCGGGGCCGGGTGGCCGCCGTCAATTCCATTTTTGTGGGCGCCTCCAACCAGCTCGGTGAGTTTGAGTCCGGCGCCACAGCCGACATGTGGGGGCCGGTAGGATCGGTGGTGGCCGGTGGCCTGGGCACGGTGCTGGTGGCGCTGTTGTGGTGGCGTCTTTTCCCGGCCCTGGCACAACGCGACCGATTAACTTGACGACGGCCGCCCACCACTGACCGCCGGGGCCGAGGCAAGGTCCAGCACTGTCAGAACACCCTCGATCTGGAACGGCTTGGTCAAGCCGCTGGAGGCATGTGGCGGCGCCAACGCCAACGGCAGAAGGTCTGAGGTCTTGGCGACCTTGGTCGGGGCTTGCCCCGACTTGAAATCGACCCAAAACTGGCTACCGACACCGCAGCGGCTGTTGACGCCGATGGTCCCGTCCATCAGCTCGGTCAATTGTTTGGTGATCACCAGCCCTAGCCCTGTGCCTTCGGTCATTTCGGCCGTTTGGCCCAGCCGGTTGAATGGCACAAAGAGTTGCGCCAGTTCTTCCGGGCATAAGCCCTGCCCGGTATCGGTCACGCTGATGCGCAGGCGACCTCCGGCAATAGCCTGGACGCTCACGGCGACAGTACCGCAGGGTCGGTTGTACTTGATGGCATTTGACAACAAATTAACCATCACCTGCTTGAGTCTGACCGGCTCGGCGACCACCCACCACGGTTGATCGCTGGCAGGGAAGTGCAGGCGAATGCCTTGCGACTCGGCCTTGGTCTCGATCAGCTGACGGCATTCCAGCAGCACCTGGGACAGGGGCAGCGCTTGCAGGGACAGAACCCGTTTGCCAGACTCGATCGCGGCCAGGTCCAGAATTTCGTTGACGATTTGGAGCAAGTACCTACCGCCGGTCAGAATACGGTCAAGATTGCGCTGCTGCAAGGGGGTGGGCGCCGGGCTGCCCGCTTCCAGCAACTGCGCGAACCCGATGATCGCATGGAGCGGAGAGCGAAGATCATGGCTAATGCCAGCAAGAAACGCTGATTTGGCCAGGTTGGCCTGCTCGGCCAGCGTGGCGGCAGCCTGCAAGGCCAAATTCTTTTTCTCCAAGGCTTGCTGCATGTCTTTGCGTGCACTGATGTCGGTATGGAGACAAATGAAATGACCCAGCTTGCCCTCGGCGCCATACACCGGTGACATGCTGAGCTCGCTCCAGAAACCTCCGCCGTCTTTGCGGCAGATGAAGGTTTCACCCCGGTAATGCCCATGACGCGTGATGACCTCGACGATGCGGCCCGCGGTCGGCTGACCGGACGCCGGCCCAGTGAAAGGCGGCCACGCCCGACCGATCACGTCAGCCTCGGCATAGCCAGTCAAACTCAGAAAGGCCGCATTGGCTGAGACCACCACCAAGTCGGGCGTCAAAACCAGCACACCCTCGGTGATGGCATGGATCGCGCTGTCTGGCATTTGAAGGCTGTCTCGGCATACCTGGAGACCGTCCACCGCCGTAGCCAGAACGGCCTGGGCTCTACGACGGTCGCCGCGTCGGGGCACCAACTCGGGTTGTCGGACCCGCAACTCACTCAGCAGGGTATCGGCCCACTCCGTCGACATCTGTTCGAGACATTGGTCCATGCAGCGCCTATCCAAAGTGAATGTTGATTAGGCGCGAGGTAACTCTTGGTTCAACGCTACAGCTCACCTAAAGCGTGCAGCGTACGCCCTGGCCGGCTGGGCCGGCATGATGTGTCTCAACAACTGAGCGGGGCAGGGTGCTACTTGCTCACCTCATGCCCGATCACGCCACCAACCGCTGCACCGGCGCCGGTGCACACCAGCCCACCGCCACACAGCACATTGCCAGCGACACCGCCAATCACGGCGCCTGTAGCGGTACTTTTTTCCTGGGTAGTCATGCCGGCGCAGCCGCCAAGAACAAGTGTGGCAAACAAAAACAGGGCGCTACGCCCGGGAAGCGAAGAGCTACTCATGGTCATGGAAATTCTCCTGAAGGACAGTCAATCCACCGTGGTGCGCGAAGGCGCAGGTCCACGGACGAAAAATCATTGTGGGTGTCTGTGGCCGCCTTGTCGGTGTGCCGACGCACATAAGGCCAAGCCTTGACATAAATCACGTTGTGGGCTGCCGCACAGAACCGGCTCACAGAAACGTTTAGCATCCACATCGTTGACCCAGCATGCAGGCCGCTGAACCAAGACCACCGCTGTGCCCGGACGGACTAACACGTCACGTGCGCCTCAATCGAGGTGGCGGTCGCCACCCTGCGGCGTCAAAAAACGGAAGGTCCCCGATGATTCAAGCCGACGATATCTTCAACGCCAAGATCCTGATCGTGGACGATCAGGCGCCCAATGTTGAGCTGCTGCAACAACTGCTGGCAGACACCGGCTACACCCGTGTGCATGCCACCCAACAGCCTGAGGACGTCTGCGCCCTGCACCGCGAGCACGCCTTTGACCTGATCCTGTTGGACTTGCAAATGCCGGTGATGGACGGCTTCATGGTGATGGAAGGGCTAAAGCCTCTCAGCCGGGACGACTACCTGCCGGTGATTGTGTTGACGGCCCAGCCCAGCCAAAAGCTGCGGGCCCTGCAAGCCGGGGCCAAAGACTTCATCAGCAAACCCTTTGATCTGGCTGAAGTCAAGACCCGCATCTACAACATGCTGGAGGTGCGCCTGCTCTACAAAAAGCTGGCTGAATTCAACCGCTTGTTGGAACACACCGTGCAGGAGCGCACTGCCGCATTGCGGGAAAGCGAAGCCCGGTACCGCAGTCTGACCGAGCTGGCCTCAGACTGGTACTGGGAGCAGGACGAGCACGGTCAATTCACCAAGGTATCAGGCCCTGTGATGGATATGCTGGGCATTCAGGCGCCGACACCTGACACACCCACGCCGCCACCCAGCGAGGGCTGGAACGAGGATGAGCGGGCGCAGCTGCAAGCCAGCATCGCCGAGCGCAGGCCTTTTCTGGACTTTGTTTTTCACCGGGTCAACCGTGACGGTTCACGCCAGCAATTCCGCGTCAGCGGCGAGCCCATGTTCAACCAGAGCAGCCGCTTCCTGGGCTACCGTGGCATCGGCGTGGAGGTGACTGACAACGGTGGGATGCCCGAGAAGACGCTTACCAACAGCGCTGCATGATGCAGTTCCGAGAAGCCAGCAAAAACCACATTCTGGCCGCCTTGCCACCGCCGGAATTCGATGGCCTGGCGGCGTGTCTGGAACCAGTCGCCATGCCCTTGGGCCAAACGCTGTACGAGCCCGGCTCACCCCAGCGCCATGCCTACTTTCCTACGACGGCGATTGCCTCGCTGCACTATGTCACAGTCTCTGGCGCGTCGGTAGAGACGGCCGGTGTCGGCCACGAGGGCGTCGTCGGCGTGTCCATCTTCATGGGCGGGGACACCACCTGCAGTTCGGCCGTAGTGCAAAGCGCAGGCCAAGGCTACCGCATGGAGCGGGGCCGATTCAAAGAAGCCTTCGGCCGTGCGGGCATGTTCCAAAATCTTCTGTTGCGCTACACCCAGGCCCTGATGACCCAAATGGCGCAAACGGCGGCCTGCAATCGGCACCACTCGGTAGAGCAACAGTTGTGCCGCTGGTTATTGCTGACCATGGACAGGCTCGCAGACCGCGAGCTGGTGATGACGCATGAATTGGTGGCCAGCATCCTGGGGGTTCGCCGGGAAAGCGTCACTGAGGCGGCTGGCAAGTTGCAGACCGCCGGCTACATCCGTTACCGGCGCGGTCACATCACGGTGCTCAACCACGGTGGCCTTGAACGCCATGCCTGTGAATGCTACAGCGTGGTGACCAAAGAGTTGGAGCGCCTGCAAGACGACGTCGCCTACCGATAGGACATTTCCTCTCTCAAGGTTGCAGAGGCACCCCGTGCGTTGTTGGGCCGGCGCCGGCTTGACGCCTTGACGCCTTGACGCCTTGAGTGTCGCGTTTTCAAAGATAACGCAAAACTGACGCAGCGGCAGCCGGTTGTCGATGGTTTGCATGATCCAGCGCACAGACTGGTTTTCGCCGAAGACCTAATCTGGGCTGCTTGTCAAGGCATTGGAAAACCGCCGTGCCTGGCGCCATCCCGTTAACAGGCCAACACCATGTCATATTCTCACACGCGTCACGCGACACCAGGCAACCGCTCAGGGAGACTGTGATGAACGATCGCACGGTTCCCGCATCTCACTGGAGCACGACATCTTACGGCCCGCAGGACGGCAGCTCTGCGGTTGAGATGGATACCCTGCACGCGCATTTGACGCTGTGTCAGAGATCGCGCCGCAGCGCATTTTTCCTGCGTGGCGCCGTGCAAGAGTTCGGCACGTTTTTGCTTTCGCGTGTCATCAGCACCCTGTTGATTGCCGTCCTGTTGCTGACAAGCCTGTTCAAGGTGTTGTAAATCTTGGCCCGCTCTGACATCCGTCGGCGGGTGCCGCAGGCGCCGGCAACCCTTTGCCGTCAGTTAGAAGGCACCAACGGCGAGTTGGAGGCGCCGATTCGCTCTGAATTGTTCGGCCTGCAGCGCTTTGCGCAGCACGGTGTCAGCCTGGCACTGACACACCGTGTTGCCGCTCACGGTGGTGCCCGGACCTCTTTTTTCCCACGCCTGAAGGAAAACATTTCGGGCCTGCGCAGCGCCTTTGAGTACATCAGTGTGCAGGCCAACGCCGGCTATGACATGAGCCCGGCGGCCGAATGGCTGGTGGAGAACTTTCACCTGATCGAAGCGCAGTTCAAGGAGATCCACGAAGGCTTGCCGCCCAGCTACTTTCGCAGCCTGCCCGTGCTGATCAGTGTGCCCCTGGCGGGTTTGCCCCGCATTTACGCCATTGCCTGGGCTTTCGTAACCCACACCGACGGCGCTTTTGACGACGCGCTGCTGATGCAGTTTCTGCAGTCCTACCAGACGCGGTGCGAACTCAAGCTCAGCGAGTTGTGGGCGCTGCCGTCAACCCTGCGCGTGGTGCTGATGGAGAACCTGCGCCGGCTGGCCGAGCGGGTGGCGGCCAACAAAGCGGCCCGCGAACTGGCCAATCTGTGCTGCGATCAGTTGGCAAACTATGACCTCGAAGCGCTGGCGGATTTGCTCCAGATGTTGCGGCTGCGTGGTGTGGGCGTCACCTTCCTGGCGCACTTGATACAGCGTCTGCTGGAAAGTCACGCAGACATTCGCACGCCCTACCTGGACTGGGCCCATGCCGAATTGCCGGACTTTGCGACGGTTCAAACACAGCTGCGGGCGGATGAGGTGGCCGATAACCTGAGCGTCAGCAATGCAGTGACTGCACTTCGCGCCATTGGGGATGCTGACTGGGGCGACATCGTGCTGCATATCAGCCCGCTGATGGCCGTGCTGCTGACCTGTCCGGTGTTTGCAGCCGAACATCCACTCACCCGCGACGGCAGCCTGCATGCGATTGAGCGCCTGGCCCGGCGCAGCGGCAAACCCGAAACCGAGGTCGCACGCACCCTGCTGAACCTGATCGCACAGAGCGCCGGCGGTGACGTGCAGCAGTCCGTGCCTGGCTATTGGCTGCTGGGCGCAGGGCGCAGCACGCTGAGCCGGGCACTTGGTTGCCCCCAAACGCTCAAGCTGGCCATGCAGGCCTATCTGGCACGCCAGATGGCGGCTTTGTATCCATTGGCTATTATGGCGCTGACCGCCGGGCTGGTGACCTGGCTGCTCTGGAGCGTCGCGCCACTGTCCACCGGCATGACTGTCCTGCTGGCGCTGTTATTGTCATTTCCCGCATCCGAGGCGGTACTGGCGCTGATCAACCGTCTGGTCAGCGAATCTTCCCGGCCACGCCACTTGCAGCGGCTGGCTTTTGCCGAGGGCATTCCGGCGGAACACCGGGTGCTGGTGGTGATTCCCTGCATGCTCGCCAGCGAGGCCGGTATCCGCCAGCTCTGCCACCGCCTGCGCCTGCACTATCTGGCCAATCTGGAAGATCAGGCACAGTTCGCCCTGCTCAGTGACTGGCTCGACGCACCTGAGGCCCAAACCGGCCAGGACGCCGAGTTGCTGGCCAGTGCCCAGGCCCACATCGACACGCTGAACCGGCTGCACCCCTGGGTGGGCGCGGACGCAATACTTCGGCCACCGCGCTTTTTGCTGCTTCACCGCGAGCGTCAGTACAGCGCCTCGGAGCAGGCCTGGATCGGTTGGGAGCGCAAGCGCGGCAAACTTGAGCAGTTGGTGGCCGCCCTGGCCACGGGCAACGCATCGGCGTTTCTGGACTTGGGTCGCACCTCGGCGCTGGACCCGCGCGCGCGCTATGTGGTCACACTCGACAGCGACACCCAATTGCCGCCCGGCCGACTGCGTGATCTCGTGGGGGTGGCCGCCCACCCCTTCAACCAACCTCAACTCGATCCGCGCGGCCTGCGCGTCGTGAGCGGGCACGGCATACTGCAACCGCGCATCGCCTGCCCTCTGCCGGCTGCCCATCTGCTGACACGCTTTCACTGGCTGTTTGCCGGGCAATACGGCATCGACCCTTATGGCGCTGTGAGCTCCGAAATTTACCAGGATCTGTTTGGGCAGGGCAGCTTCACCGGCAAAGGCCTGCTGAATGTGGCAGCTGTGCATGCTGTGCTGTCGCAACGACTGCCTGACGACCAAGTGCTCAGCCACGATCTGCTGGAAGGTGCACTGGCGCGTTGCGGCTCAGTCACCGACATCACGTTGATGGAAGACGCGCCATTTCACCCCGATGTGGCCGCTTCGCGCAGCCACCGCTGGACACGTGGCGACTGGCAGTTGCTGCCGTTTTTGTTGCACGCGCGACGCTATGGCATCAGCCCGCTCAACGCATGGAAAATGCTCGACAACCTGCGCCGTTCGCTGGTGGCACCAGCCTCGCTCCTGTTGCTGACCACCACCCTTATGGTGCCATCGCTTGCACCTTGGATGGCCTTGCTGGTGGTGGTCGCAGCGCACACCAGTGGCGCGCTGATCGGGGCCTGCGCCGGCTTTGTCCCGACCCATGGGCATATCGCGCGCTGGCACTTCTTCAAAGGCGCGCTTGCCGATCTGGCGCGCGCATTGGGCACCGGGCTGTGGCATCTGGCGCTGCTGTTGGAAGCCAGCGTGCTGGCGGTCAATGCGATAGGCAGTGCGCTCTACCGCATGGCAATCAGCCGGCGTCACCTGTTGCAGTGGACCACCGCCGCCGCGGCCGAGGCCTCAGCCCGATTCAGGCTGTCCGCGTTGGTGTTGCAACATTGGCGTGTCCCACTGACCGCGTTGCTGCTGGCGGTGGTGCTGCTGGCCCTGGGCCAGGCACCCTGGCAATCGGTGGCGCTGTGTTTGCTCTGGGGCGGCGCGCCACTGTGGATCTGGCTGGTCAGCCGGGTCATCTCACCAACCAGCAACGACGAATTGACC
>Ga0114981_10001118_pt1 | contig 17606 bp, 16 predicted proteins | sample S_140806_MF_Meta_FD_87028 | JGI IMG/M metagenome (GOLD analysis project Ga0114981, IMG submission 87028) | Freshwater microbial communities from Lake Simoncouche, Canada to study carbon cycling - S_140806_MF_MetaG | ecosystem: Environmental > Aquatic > Freshwater > Lake | place: Lake...
AAAAGGATCACAAAAACATCAACTTGCAAAATCTTTTTACTTAAATGGAAAATTACAAGAAAATATATCATTAAATATAAAATCACAAACAGAAAACAATTTAAATTTTTATATTACATGTGCTGAAAGTGCAAGCGAACAATTAAACTTTAATTTAAAATCACAACCAGAAGATTCAATTACTTTATTTATCAACAACATACCAACTCCATCATTAAATGATTATTTAAACTTAAACATACATAGTTCAACAAATGACAGCATATTTAATGGGGCAGACTTATATATTTTAGCTTTAGAAAAAGGTGCATTTGATATATTTGTTTTAGTTGACAGCATAGGTAGAAATAATGAGTCAGTAAATCTACAAACAATTGGTGATATTTTATTTGAAAGTAATAAAGGACAAATAAACTTATTCTTGCAAAACTCTTATTTATCAGAATATGGTGAAATGCCAATAACAATAATTGGTCTTGGTAGCTTATTTAATTCTACTCCTTATGCAGAAGGGGTAAATTTATATATAGAGAGAGAAATGCATGGAATTTGGGATAATATACCAATGGTTGTTATAGGAAATTTAAGTGATTATTCAAATGTAGAACTTATTACATATGGAAAAACTTCAAGCGAAGAAGCATTTAATTTAAATATGCCAGAAACAAAAGAATTGGTTACTAATGAAACCCATTTATATGTTCATGGATATACAGAGGAATAAAAAATGGCTGGAAGTTACAACGGAATAACTATCAAACCCATTCAATCTGTTTCAATTTCAGAAAGTCCTGAGTATACAGAAGGTGGAAAAACACAAAGATATATATTTAGTATAACCGTTGCTGCAAAATATGTTGCTGTAGGTAATCATGCATCCATTGTATCTTTTGTTTCTGGATTAAGTGCCTTGATGGTAGACAACGGATTAGAATTTTCTATTTCTGGTCCTGATGGGGCTAACACAATAAGATTTAAACCAAGAGTTAAGTCTGTAAATGTAAAAGAAGACATTTGGGTTGATTTTTGCGACTATACCATAGAAATGGAAGCAGACAGTATATACATAGGTGGATTGCTAGTACCAACAGGGGTTGTATCTTCAACAGAAACAGATAATACATGGTCTATAGAATTTGATGATTCTGAACCAAGATTTTCAAAAATATCTCATAAATTATCTGTAAAGGCAAAAAGTTCAGCGGTGGCAAAGGGCTGGACTATAGCAAAAGCAAAACTGGAAACATTGATTGCTGAAGTAGTTCCAGCAACCATTACCGCTGCATCAGGTGGCGTTTTTACTAATCCCCATAATAAAAAAACCAGTAAGACTCTTGATATAACAAACGGTGTGGCAACAGCAGAAATAAATATCTCTTATCATAATAAAGATTTTTACGATCTCACCTTACCACAAGATGCTTATGCATATCACGATCAAACAGTTACCGAAAAAATAGACAGCAATTCATTAAGAGAAGTATTATCCATAGAAGGAACAATAACTGGATTAAAACAAGACCCCGGTGGCAATAGGTACTCTGCTGCAAATACATTATGGGGTAAAGTAAAGACTACACTAGATGATCTTTATGAAGATCTTGTAATTTCATCTCGATCTTTAAGCGAAGATCAAGTTAAGGGAATAATAAATTATTCTTATGAAGTACAAAACAAAAAAAAGCCAACTGGTGCATTTTTAAGCGAGACAATAAATATAACTTATCAAGGATCACTAGCAGCACCACCAAAATTAATAGTGATTCACAATACTATAACTGGTGGGGCAGGACCAATTTTTCAAGATATAGATACAAAAAAAGCAAGGTCTATGACTATTACAATAGAGCGAGTTGGAACAGATGAGGCTCCAGATACTTTGACTGCATATAGACCAGCAAATTCAGAAATAGAATCTGATGTAATTACATTTACAGCAGCATCAAAAAAAATATCTAGAACAACAACATTTATTTGGTCTTCATCAACAGCTTATGTTCTTCCTACTGTTTCTTCTGATTACGACTTGTTAACAGCAAAAATACCAAGACCATACGAGTAAAAAAATGGCACTAGTAAAATTAAACAATGTTGAGATAACTCCAACACCATTCATAAATATAACTATGTCTTCAGAGTTTAAAGAAGACGGCACAGTTAAAAAAACAGTAAGAAATATAGAATTAAAAGGAAAAATTATAGCGTATGATCCAATAATTGGTAAGCCAGGAATTGGTTTTCAAAGAGGTTCAGTTGATACAGATGCTGCTTCTGATGCAAATTATCCTAGTAAAATAATTACCAAAATGGCAGCACTTGAAGCTTTAGTAACTCAAAAAATAGATAAGTATTATATAGAAGCTGCTGGAGTTTCAATTCCAACAATAAGTGGGGATGGCACTACTGACATAACTCTGAAATCTAAAAGCTTTCAGTTAGAAGCAAATAGCTTAATTTGTGATTACACAATTGTATTTGAACAATTAATTAAAGACTCAGAAGAAATAAATGAATCATGGTCACTTCAACCAAGCGATGAGTACGACAGATTTGTTAAGGTAGACAGAACAAGAAGTATACAATTAAAAAATAAAACTGTTGGGGGTGTTGAAAAAAAGGGTTGGGAATTAGGAATTATAGCATTAACTCCAACCTCATCTTCTGCTGGTGCAGCAACATATATATCTGGAATACCTTCTGGTAAAGAATATGGCAAAACAACAAACTACTCTGTAAATACAGAAAAAAATACTGTTGAATGTACAGAATCTTGGACAATATCTGATTTGCCATACACGGTAGAATTAACAACCACATCTAAAAAAAGCTCAGAATCATTTTATAACTCTGCAAGTATGCAGGGAACTATAACTGGATATGGAAAGAACAAATATACTGAGGCAAATACATATTATCAATCAATTAAAAAATGGGTGATTGGATCTACATTCTCAATACCAAATGCAGGACTTACAAACGCAAGAGTAAAATCTGTTAGTGAGGGCATAAACAAAACATCTGGAGTGATCACATTTTCCGTAGATGTATCTGAAGGAATAGAAGAAGATGGAGAAAGATATAAGTCTATTACTTATACAGACACGCCACCTACTGATCTTTACGCAACAATACCCGCTGTAGGCAAGCCAGAAGGTCCAATAATCCAAAAGATTAATGGTAAAAAAAATGGTGTAAAAACCGTAACTGTTGAGGTATTATATAATGATGGATCAAATAAACCACCAGATGTTGCTGACTATGCTCCAACAGGCACAAGTTTTGTTGAAAAAGATGATTCAACATTTGATTACAATACAAGAAAAGTAACAAGATCAGTGGTTTGGAATTACAAATAGGTGAAAAATGGCTTTTGCAAGAAAAAAGTTTTTAGGTTTAACCGTTATAGATTTTAGTGCTTCCACAGGATGGAATGACTCTGAAACATCTCTAACAATTAAAATGGCGGTAGATAAAGATGATAATGATGTGCTTGATGCATCAAAAAAATTAGGCGAAAAAATAGACTTTGAAATGGGTAGTTTTAAATTTGTTGGATTTTTAGATAGATTAACAGAAAGACATGATGGCGGTGGAGTTATATATGAGGCCAAAGTTAATGATGGAAAAGAAATATTAAGAAATGTTGAGTGTATAACAAAATTTTATGGAACAAATAATACAGAGGAAGATGCTCCAGTAGATAATTTATTAAATATATTTAGACTTTATGAGTCAGAGAAAATTGGTGGAAAATTTGGAGCAAGTCAGACAGATGATACTGGAATGCCTTATCATATTTTTCAAAGTGGAGTAAACTCACTTTCGGCAGAACATGGTATTTGGTCAGCAGGAAAAAAATTCTCAATAAATTTAAATTTTTCATTGCCACAATATTACAGAATGCCGGTTCCACATGTTAATTTATTGGATGCAATATCTCAAATATGTGATGACTTAGGTCTTTTATATAGGGTTGAATTAGTTGGATCTGTATTTACAATAAAAACTGCAAGTCTAGCGGTAGATCCAGCAAATCAAAATGTCATAGGTGCAATAAAAACCAAGGCCAATGCTGATGAAAATATCATATCTTGGGAAACAGGAACAGAATCAGCAAATAGTGTAGAGTCTAATTTTCTTATTTGGGGAGGACAGAAAGAACAAACATTTATATTTGATGATGATAAATCAGCAGGACCACATTCTGGAAAAATGTTTTTTGGTTATGACATAAATGGAAAGCCCTATTGGACTTCAACTAAAACATTTACGGATTTTTCTGGTTGTCCTTTTGCTGGTGCAACGGTTACATACCCTTGTTTTATGGGATCAACATTTGGTGGAAGCGGTCTTAAAACAATTTTATTTGAAATACCAATACCAGGATTAGAGGACATTATATTATCAAACGGTGGACTTTTTTATGAAATAGATTTGATAGAAGCAGCAATAATAATGGGTGGAAATCAGGATACATGGGAATTGTATTTAGAGATACGACAAGATCAAGGTAGAAATTTTACTTATAGCCAAGTTTTTTTAAGAGCACCAAGATTTAATATTCAAAATGTTTCCAACTTTATGTTCTTAGGTGGAACAAATGAAAATCCTGTTAAAAGAGTTTTTGGTGCAGATAATGATGATGCTGGAATTATTCGTGGAACAAGAGTATTTGCATACTTAAAGAGTATCTTAGAATCAGCTTTGGGCAAACAATTTTTGTGGCCAATAGACCCCAAAGGAATAGTGGTCAACAATGCTGATGGTCATGCTCCAGCATCAAAAACTTCTGGATTAATAATAAAACAGGAACTTGAAAGTTATATAAGCGAAGATGGACTGGCTGCAAATGGTCCAGACGGAGCACCTAAAAAAATATATAACATAGAACCATCTGATTCTGGATGGTCAAATCCAGCGACATTGAAAGCTAAAGCAGCAGGAATGCCTCAAGAAGTATTTGATGGGGAAATACTTAACCAAGATGGTAAGGCAGGAAATTTTATAATTATGAACACAGGTGGGTATCCATTAGTTAATGCAGACCCAAAGTCATGTTTCTTTTCTGGAAACGATATTTGGGTAAGAGCAACCCTTAATCCAGACTATATTTATATAGACAATATTCCTTATGTTTTAATTAGTATACCTCAAGCAATATTTACTTATGAAGGATCAGGAATACAAAACGAGGTTGGTTACTGGTCAATTACAAATTGTTTTTTTGGTGTGAAAGATAGAAATAGTATTTTTGGACAATCACTAAATGTATCAACAGGATCAATTCCAATTAGACCAGATCGCTATGTTTTAAATTTTAAATCTACAAGAAACGATTTTTATGGTCCTTGGTATGTTGGAACAAAGGGCAAAGGAGGAAAAACAAAAGTTGAACAAGATACTAATTTAGTTCCTTGGGCATTTAACTCTTCAGCAAAATTAGAAGAGGTCGCACAAACAAAACTCAAAGACATTACACCTATAAGTATTTTTGAGACTGGTTCATACACTAGGGTTGGCTTGCCAGAGTTTAGTCTTGGTCAAGAAATGCAAGCTGGAGGTCCAAAACTAACATCAATAAATGCTACATATGGTCCTTCTGGAATAACAACTCAACATACATTTAGAACATTTACTTCAAAATTTGGTTTGCCGTCTAGATATATGCTAGAGAGAATGAAGAAGACAGCACTAAAAGCATATTCAGATAGAAAAAATATACTTGGTCTTTTTAATGAGGCAAAACGAAAAAAACAATCTCAAGGCTTAAGAGAAGCAGGATTTGGAATATCTAGCTATTTTCTTGATTACATAGGTAGAAAAAACGATAGATGGAGTCCTCATGGCCACATATTGATGGCACAGATACCTGTTCAAAAAAATTACGCAGCAGGATTTGGTGCAGCAGGAGGAACAAATGCAGAAGTTAAAACTCTTGGAATAACAGTAAAACATCTAGAGGCATCTGCTGCATTTAGAAAGCAGAGCAGCGATGGAAAAATACCATCAAACAAAGCTGGCGTATCTTTAGATGCAATATTCTCACCATATTCAAATTTTGCAGGAGGCTATGCGTGTTCATTAACATCTAAGGCATATGAACCAAAAGTAAAATTTGACGATAAAACAATAGCAACAGCAATTTCTTTAAATCCATTTCAATTAAACAGCTATATCGGAAGCTTTATGTCCGATGATGGTGATCGTTATTGCAATTGGACAGCAAATACAGCACCAGAAACTTTAACTAGAGATAGTTCTTTAGGTGGTGCAAAAACAGGGGTAATAAAATCTAGGGCAATTGCTTTGCGTGGACCACTCATGATTAGTGGTTGGGGTCAAAGCTTATATTATCCAAAAATAACAGTTCCAGATAATGATAAAGGAGAAAACCATCCTGGAAGAACAGCAGAGGGATTTGCTGGTCCACTAGACTTAATGTGGGATGACATAAGGGGAGTTTGGACATCTCATGGAACGCTAATTGGAAGAAGTCTTGGGATGATAAAGAAAAATAACTTTATTCCAAACGATAAGGTTCCACTTGGATCAAATAGCAATGATTCATTTGCAATAGGTTCAATGCGACCAGCAGGTCTTTTTGGGGTTGTGCCATATGAAAATAATCCTAAATTTAATTATTTTGGCGGTCATGATATACCAATAGTAAACTTAGGAAAAACAATTGGATCTGATCAACCCATAGTGGCACATTTAAATCAACACACAGGAGAATGGTGGGTTGAAGGGCAAGGTTGTGGAATAAGATACGATGTTCTTGAATGCGGAAGTGGAAGTGAGGATAGCGAAGTTATAGCAGCAGAAGCATTAAATAAAGACTTTACAATAACAAGAGATATGAATGGTGATCTTGCTGGATGCATCATTAAAAACGATGATGTTAAAGAATTTTCGTGTATTGATCTATTGCAAACAAATGGATTCACAGGTAATTTGGTTTATTTAAAAACAAAAGAAGGTGAAACAGAATCACTTAGATTTAAAAACGGTTTAGCAAAAGAAATCATAACCACTACGGCAGGACCACCTACGACCACAGTAGGCCCAGGTGGTAGCACGACCACAGTAGGCCCGGGTGGTAGCACTACCACAACACTAGGACCAGGATATTGTGTTGTTGAAACAGAGACAGACTGCTATAATTGTACTCAATTTTGTGGAAGTCCTAATTATGTATCTGGTCCATTCAACACATTAGAGATCTGCCAATCACAATTACCTGGGCTTAACACTAATTGTTCAATGACACTTGTTTTTGATGATCCATGCTTTAGTTGTCATTATGATTCAAATGGAGAATATACTGGTCCAACCAAAGCAGAAGATTGTGCTGCGGATGCAGAGCAACAAAACGCAGAAATACCAGGATGCGGATGTCCACCATATTACTTAAATAAATACGATGACCCAAGTAATTGCCATTATTGTTCACAAGCAGCAAACAACAGTATAGGTACATACGAAGGTTGTGATGCACTAGCTAATTGTGAAGAAGCTAGGATAGAAGCAGATTTATCATATGGTGAAGAATGCACAACAACAACAACAACAACATGTCCAGATTATTACTTAAATAAATATGATGATCCAAGCAACTGTCATTATTGTTCACAAGGAGAAAATAATAGCATAGGCACATACACAGGTTGTGATGCATTAGCTAATTGCGAAGAAGCCAGAATAGAGGCAGATCTATCTTATGGTGAGGAATGTACTACCACCACTACTTCTACTGAAGCTCCTTGCCCAATAATGTATTTGCATAAAAACGAAAATGATGATTGTCACTATTGCTCACAATCAGATCAAAATCCTATAAGCTCATACAACGAATTTCTTATAGATGGAGTTTGTAGTACTCTTTGCGAAGATGCTAAAAGTGAATTAGATGCAGCAAATCCAGACTGTGGATTCTGTTATAATCTTGTTGGTAGTTGTGCATCTGAAACATGTTGGACATGTGTTGAATGTCCACAAGGCGATTCTGGAGATTACAGCACAGCAGAAGCATGTAATACAGTAGCAGCAGAAAAAAATGCTCAGTGTAGTCCTCCGTGTGTTACAACAACCACAAGCACAACTAGTGGACCAACAACAACCACTACAAACCCTAATGATTGCGTAGATGTAGTTACGGCAGTACATTGTGCAGCAGACGGAACAACTTTCACATATGACAAAGTAAGCGTTAAACGATGTACAACATTGCCAGTAGTGGCAGAAATGCCTAATTTAGAAATGCTATTACTTAAAGCAAAAGTTGAATCTTTAACTGATCAATTATCTAAGTTGTACAACATACTTCAACTTTACGGAATTGATGCTATGGGAGATAAATAATGCCAGCAAATCCAGTCTTTACTTTTGTTAGCGGAAACCCCAGTTGCGGATCTGTTGCTGGAAATACTTTAACCACAAATACTTTTTGTAATTCTATTTGGAGGTTAAACTATCGTGGAACTGTAAATGTTGTGGCGAGTTACAGTAATGTTGCACTTTCTTCTACTATAAATATTAATGGAACTCAGTATCAAATAATAGGAACTTCAAATGATACGCTAATAAATAACCAATCATTCAATAAAAATCAAGAATTTGCTTATTATGCAACAAGAACTGGATCACAAGGAAGTCTTACTACATTTTTTACTTTTACCCCACCAGTATACTACACACATATTTTTAGCTCTGGTGATACTGCATCAGAATCTTGTGAATCTACAAATAGTATTACTTTATATTCTGAAGATGAAACCTTAGTATCTGGTTCAATATTGTATTTAGATACAGGATTAAATGATATATATAATTCTATACCAATTTTTCTTTCAAATGGAACTAATTTTTATTTAGTACAAAGCGGAACAGTTCAATCGGGTGGTTCTTGTGATTCTGTTGTTACAACAACAACCACAACCACTAGTACAACGCCAGAACCAACCACTACAACTACCACTACTTCTACAACAAGTACAACGACTAGTACCACTACTACCGTAGATTTAAATGCCACCACAACAACTACCACAACATCTACAACAACTGTAGACCCAAATGCACCAGATTGCACAAATATAGTAAGTGTTGTTAAGTCAATTTCTTGTTCTAATGGAAGTTTGACTGTTACATATGCAGATGTTCAAGGATGCAGCGTTTCTAATTACAATCCATTTAATAAATATGGAGAAGCACCAAGTGAAAACGAAGAAATTAAAAATCTAAAGGAGCAATTATCTAACATATATAAGACACTTGAAATATATGGAATAACTATTATCGGGAATAAGTAGTATGCCACAAGAACCATCGACATTTGTTTGTGATGTTTGTTGTTCAACTACAACTACAACTACAACAACTGCTGCACCAACCACAACAACCTCCACTACATCAACAACTTCTACTACATCGACAACTTCGACTACTTCCACAACATCTACAACTTCGACTACTTCAACAACTACATCAACATCAACTACTCCAGCACCAACAACGACAACATCATCACCAACAACAACTACTCCAGAACCACCAACGCCAACCCCAACCCCAACACCCACCCCCACCCCCACGCCTACACCAACGCCAACACCCACACCAACCCCTACACCTACACCTACACCTACACCCACGCCTACACCAACACCCACGCCTACGCCTACGCCTACGCCTACGCCTACGCCTACACCAACACCAACACCCACACCCACACCAACCCCTACGCCTACACCAACACCCACGCCTACGCCTACGCCTACACCAACACCCACGCCTACACCAACTCCAACTCCAACCCCAACACCTACGCCTACACCTACACCTACCCCAACGCCTACTCCAACTACAACCACAACTGAAGTAACTACAACTATACGACCTATTGAACCGTGTTCTTATTATTGTGTGGCTGATGGAGAATTTCAAGAATTTACTGAATGTCCAGGAACAATACATGTTTGGGTACATACAAAACAATATAAATCAATACTTAATTGCGTTTATAATCCTTGGGTTGGAGATTATATTGATCCAGATAGAGAGCTTGATGCAGACGGTGTACCACTAGATATGTATTGTGATGCAAATACACCTCTTACTGTTATAAAATATGTTACATATAACACAGTCGATGGTTATCTTGCTGCTGGTGGTTTTCCTTATGCTCAAGATACAAGAATAGGAATCAACGGACCTAATTCAAATGAAGATAGCGTTATATTAAGTGTTCAAAGAGAACAGCCCAATTCTAGCAATAAATGTTGTTGTGCAACATATAACAGTTGTCCTTGCGATTTTTATTATGCTAGCGTACCACTTAGTGAATTTTTTCTTATTGATCCAGATACAAATCTATCTGGAGGGGATTTTTTAAACAATATAACAAAAAAAACATTCTTTGGAAAAAAATGGGAATTTCTTTTTACGGTAGATAACAGCATAACAGAAAGGAAAAGAATAGGAAATTTGGGTGTTGGTGGAGTAGATGATGTAGAGGTTTTTATAAAAAATTTCCATGAAACAGCACGATATCAATATTCCAGTGGTCGAGTAGGAAATATAGCTGGTGAAGGAAAAAATCATGTTCCAACCAAAGATTATGGTCGTTGTGACCCTTATTATCCAGATATTTATAATCCACTATGCAATATGTATCATGGTGGATATAATGTTGGACCAACTAATTCAACATGGACATTCTCAGGATCACAATTTTTATCAACAGTAGTACCAACAGATTTTATTAATGGTGGAGAAAAATTTTGTGATATAGCACTATTAGATAAAGACATTGAATATAATTTTAAAAATATTGACTTGAATAATGTATTAATTCAAGACACTACATTTAAGGGAAAAGTTGCAATTCAAGGTATGGCAATTGGAGGACTTAATAATGTAAGCGTAGGAGTATCTTATGGGTATAGTCCATACACATACACAAATAATCTAACTAATTCTACATATCAAGATCCTGGATTAGTTGGTGGAGGACAACCACAATTAAATGTGTACGCTCCATATACCGAATTTTTTTTTGAATGTAAATATGCAGGACTTAGTGATTTTGTAGCACGACCATTTAAATTAAAATCAACTGGAATTTTTTTGACACCTCTTCTAAGTGTTACTATTAGACACATGCAAACAAAACTTCCATACTGCTACTACGACACAGTACTTCAAAAATATGTAGCATATCCAGTTGATCCAGAATATCCAAGCTATCAATATATGTATAATCAAACAGCATCTTTTAAACCACAATTAGGATCAATAACCATAACTGAATTGTAATTTTTTGGTGTATAATATAATATACAATAGGAGAAAAATATGGCTACATTTACTTTTCATTCCACAGGTTACGACATTGGGTCAAGTGGAATAGGTTTTTTTGGTAGTGCAGGATTTGGATCATCTGTATCAGTTGGTTTATACAATGATTCTACCTATATAACTAACAGTAATGGCACTATTGCTGGTCCTTCACTAAATAATATAAAATATAGCCATCCACAATCTGGTATTGTAAATGGATTAGCTTCACCTAGCGGTCTACTTCTTACTAGGATAACCAATGCACAATCCACATTAAATATAAGGTTTTCACATGCTACTGGAGTTATTACACAGAATGCAAAACTAAGGATCTATGATAGATCAAACATAAATAATCCAGCAAGTGGAGTAACTACTAAGGTAGCTGAGATAATACACCCTAGCACATCAAATTCTGTTGTTGGTTCTGGTTCTGCTACTTGGGTAACTCCTGGTGGTTCTGGAACAATTCTTAGTCTTGCTAATTCGCCAGGAATATCGGGATTTAGTCCAAGTGGTAGCGGTACTGTATCAGATAGACATGATTGGTATTTAGCTTTATCTTCAAGTCCAGATAGCATTGGATCTAAGACTCAATACGCTATGTGGGTTGAACTTGAATATCTCTAAGTTTAATCTCATCTTTAATTAATTTAGAAATCTCCTTTGACCATTCGGTATCATAACCGTCAAGCCAAAGGAGTTCTTTTTTAAGCTCTTCTGTACTCAAAGAGCTAACATCTACTGCAATATCACTCATCTTTGTTCTCGCCTCGATACTTACTCCAACCATTATGTGGTCCGTAAGCACCTGTTTCACGGTCTGGTTTACCATTAGCATCAAGCTTCCTAACAGGGAAGATGCCACCACCATCTTGTCTTTGACCATAAGAAAGTCTAGCTCTACACTTTGAATTGGTGCAACCCATCTCAAAATATTCGTAAACTTTTTTATTTTTTTCTACAGATCTAGTTTTTGGCATAATTGCTGTGTTACCACACAATCCGCACTTTTCTTCATTAAAGATTTCAGAGATGCCTCCTACTTCTCTAAACACATCTTTTACCGAATCACAATCTATTTCAATTGTGCAAAACTTTGTTGGGATAATAGCCTTCATAATTACTTCCTCCAGTTAGAGTTATAGCCCTTGAACTTAACATTAATAGACGCTTGATTTCTTTGCATTTCGGATAAATGAGATATTACAGCGACTGCTGACTTATATGGTATTTCTTCAAGCTTGCCATTAAAGTTAAAGTCTTTTGCTGCACCCAAATAAACTGGTACATTGATATCATTTCTTTGGCAGAGAGTTTCAATAAAATTCATCTGCGTAGGAGTTATCTTACCATTAACTCCAGTTTCTTCAAGAGGAACTAGCCCCGCTTCTTCAGCAGCGATTACTTTGCGTAATTTTAGCAATTTCCTCAATGATCGACCTTCAGCCCTAGTTTCAGCTATTGCAGAAGAATAGACAGCAAAACGGTGGTCGCAATTGCCTGGGTAGCAGTCAGCAACACTAGTCTGCGTTAACAACCTTTCACCAAACATAATTGTGCATGTATATTCTACAACACAACGATTGTCATTCTGAGGATTTGGCGACTGTATTACTTTAGCTATCCCGCTAATTATTGGCCCTAAAAGAAGTCCTGAGACTCTTCTTAGTCCATCCACAGTTGGATTTCCATCTGCCAATTCGTCAGGTCCAAAATGAGATAGAACATATTCGTTCCAATCCCTACTGTTGATGTCTGGTTTTTCCTTGATATCTTCTTCACTTAACATTATTACTCCAGTTCAAATAGGTTTTCCTTTGCCCCATTCTTAATCAATTCTATTGTATGCAAAAGTTTTTTCAATATAGTTCTCATATAAAATCCAGAACTATTTCCATCTATGTTTTTAACCCTAATCATTTTCATTCCAGCGTTTATTATAAAGCCAGTTTTTTTACTATCGCTAACAACTTGTTTTTGATGTACATCATCTCCCCATATAGATCTAAAATGACTTGGCCCATCAATTTCTATTGCCAAATTAAGGTTAGAAATAAATATATCAATATGTTGTTTTCTGTCAATAGCCCAAAAAGATTTATGGAAATCGGCATTATAGCCTTCTTTTTTTAGTCCAGATATTAAAAACTTTTCAAGTTTAGAGCCATATACTGCTGCTGCACGAACCGATATTGCTGCTGCTTTTTGCATTTCCTCAACCTTTTGAGCAGACAAAGACTCCCATTGTGCTCTAGAGACTTCAGCCCTTCTCTTTTTCTCTTCTTCTGGCATTTTTTCCCAAACATTTGCAATTGAGTCACTTATTTTATTTTTTGTTTCTTCAGATGTCTTCTTGCCTTTTGTTGGGTGCTTGCATCTTCCTGTCTTAATAGCTTCTGCTTGTGCTTTAGATTTATCTCTGATAGGAATGCCAAATTCTGTTAATGCTCGTCTTACTTTATTTGGATATGTGCCAAACTCTTCTGCTATTTCATAAGTAGACTTAAGTTTTTCAACATAGTGACTAATTAAAAACTCATATGTTAATTTTGACATTTTTATCTCCAATAATTTTATCTATATCAAAATCTTCTATAATTAAAGATTTTTTATTCCAAGCTTGTTCTATTGCCAAAGCATGTCTCTCGCTTCTAGAAACCAATATAGATTTTTCGTTTCTATATACATCAGACATTTCTTCATAGTCAAACGATTCTAATCTCATCCATTCTAAATCCCAAACATAAAAATAAAATTTCTCTATCGCTGGATTAGAAACAACAACTTTGCAAGACTCTATATCTGTGGCTATTACATTTTTGCCTTTATAATTTAAAAATTCAAATGCAGACAAAACAGAAAAACCATTGTTTAAATTCATTGTATAACTTTCCTTAGAAAATACAATTATGTTCTTGTTTTTTGCTTGTTTGCTTATTAAGTATGAAAGTTGACCTATACTTAAATTATTCACAACAATTGCTAATTCCACTAAATACCTCCTGACTCACAAATCCAGAAATGTCCATAGAGCTATTTAATAAGATATGATCAGACATTATAGATTTTATTTTTTCGTGATTTTCTGGATGAACAAAAAGAATCATTGTTGATCCATCCATCTTTCCACCAATAACACCGCTTAATCTACAATCTGAATACAGCTTGTCTATATAATTATTTCTTGATTCTGGATATTTTTCTTTTTTGATTTTCCAGAATCCGTTGATTAATTTTCCTAAGAAATCCCAATTTTCTTTTTGATAGGAGTCATAAAAATCAGATGTCATTTTTTCAACAATGCTTGGATTTAGTAGATTTTCAGTATTGTACATATCATTTGTAAAAAATGTTTTATTTATTTCATATGCTAAAATATAAGAATTAAAAACTTTGTTTGCTTTAAGTTTAATATTAAACCAAGAATCTTCAGTTATTGTTGTATAATTTAATCCACCAAAAGCACTAGATATTGCTTTTGAAAAAAATGCATTGTTTTGTGTTTTATGATAATTCTTAATTATTTCGTCTTTTCTTGTTTCTTTAGATTCTTTTAAATAATCAAATAAAAACTTAGAAGATTGACATAAATAATTTTGTCCTATGTCTAATGAACCATCAATAGCTATTGAAAAATTGCATGTTGCAAAAGTTATTGACTTGCTAGTATTTTCGCCAATAATACTTATGGGTTTAGGGATTCTAAATACTACCATACTCTCTCCACAATTTCGCTATGCTTAGTAATAGTTTCATTTATCAAAAAATCTAAATTTTCATTTTTAATTTCAATTTGTTCTATTTCATCTTTTTCCATATAGAAAACTTCACCATCTATAAATTCAACATCTTTATTATTTTCATTTTCGTAAAATGCTTTTGTAGAATAGTCTAAGCTTTTAGGAGGATAATCTATTGTATTAATCGGATATTTTCTACACTCTCTAGCTAGATACTCACTAAAGTTAGAAGAAAAGTCAGTAAGTCCTTCTTGCACATACTTTGGCATAAAATAAGAATTTATTGTTTTAACTTTTACATGTTCCATAGATATTACAAAATTATCAAATGTATCTTTTGGATAAATTATTTTTTGACTTGTGATTATTTTTCTTTTAGAGGATAGCTTATCACAAACTTTATACGAAAGAGACAATGAATTTCCATAACTTTTTATTGAATAAGAATCAAACAATTTTTTTGTATCTGTTTTGATTATTTTCCAAGATATATTTGAAGAATAATAAGATATCTTTTCAAAAATATCATCCGATATTTCGTTGTTATCTATTGCAGCAATCATCATAATATCTGTATTTTTAAAGTTTTTTGTAATCCACCATAAAGATTTTTTTATAAAATCTGGAGAATCAACAAAACCAAAATTTAAAGTTAATATTTCGATGTTATTTTTTGTAATTCCACTATGCATTTTTTAGCTTCTTCCTTTAGTCCTATAGTATTTAAAAAATCAGATACTCTATTGTGAGAAGTATGATTGCTTCTTATGTTTTCCCTAATCCTAAAAACTTCTTTTTGCAAAGACTCTGGATTTCTAAGAAAGTCAATCATTGAAAAAACAAGATCCTCTTCTGTTTCATAGTTAAAATTAGATGCACCTAATAAATCAGAAGAAGATTTTGATTTATACATAAAGCATGGTTTACCACAAGAAAAAACCTGCAAGACCCAAGAAAAATCTGAAAACAAATCAGAATACAAACTTAAAGAACAAGAAGATATAACATCTTTAACTAAATCAGACTTTAATTTTCCAACATATTGTCTATAAGGCCACTTAGTATTTCCCCATAACTTTATGCAAAGACTCTTATCATTTAATAAACTTAGAATAATATTTTCATCGATGTCAATATAATCTCCAACATAATTAATATCAGAAAAAAATCTTTCTTGTTTTTTATAAACTATAAAATTATAGATATCCAAAGACTTATTAGGTAGCGGTAAAACAAATACATTTTCATGATATTTCATCTCTTCAGAACCATTAAATATAACCGTCTTACAATCATTATACAATGCAATTGCTTTTTTTGTAGCTCTATCTACATCGTTGGTGTGAACTATAAAAACATCAGGTTTTTTTTCGTAAAAAACATCAAGAATAGGTTTTTTACCTTTGTTCCAATAAATAAAATTATTTCCAGATGAATTGACTGCCTTGCCCCATCCATAAAATTCTTTTGTGCTTAATTCCTTGCTTTTAACGCAAAGTACATTCATATTAATCTCTTTTTGTTAACTTTATAGCTCTATCTATATCTTTAGATGTATCTATTTCAACCATTTTCCAGTTTTTATTACTGTGTGATTTAAATTTTCCACCACAGTCTATTATTTCATTAAATATTTCAAAACAAAACTTTTTATTAGAACAAGCATTATTTGTTATGTTTTCATATAACAACAATTCTTTGCCCATAAGCATAGCCACATGACCCCACTTTGGAATAACCCCATAAGAAAAATGTGTGGCGTAATCATCAATTATATTAATTCCAACCTCATTCGACCTTTGGTTTTTTTCATTATCTATTGCAACCCAAGACTCATTCGGCATATTTAAAAAAATATCGTTTGTAAAAACAATATCCCCATACACAATTAATATTTTTGAATATTTTTTATTTTTAATTGCCATATTTACTGAAACAGATGTATTTGTAGATTCGTATTTTTTATTTTCAATAAATTCTACATCTATTATTTTTAATACTTTTGCTTTTTGAAATCCAACAACAACAATAATATTGTAATTAGGCAGAGCCTTTTTCATTAATCTTATTTGTCTACCAATAACTGTTTCATTAGAATTTAACTCTATAGTACATTTTGGACCATAGGCTTTCATTCTTTTGCCAATGCCAGCAGCAAGTATTATTACGCACATGCTATTGGTCATTTTTTATTTTTTCTCTTATTCTTTGCCAATTTTTACCCCAAATGTTTTTGTCTACTATATGATCTGAATTATGTGGACCTCTTCTAACAATAGCTAATTTTTTTGGAATATGATAACAAACAAATTCCTTGGACATTCTTATCCAAAGATCATAATCTTCAGCAACTCTCATTTGTTCATCAAAAAATCCGACTTTATCTATTGCATATTTTGCAACCAAAGAATGACATGGGATAATGCATTCGTTTAAAAGTCTTTCTTTGCAAAATGGCTCTTTGTATTGCTCATGAACTCTTTTGTTTTCTGTATAAAAATTATCATAGTCACAATAAACAAC
>Ga0114981_10001121_pt1 | contig 17592 bp, 12 predicted proteins | sample S_140806_MF_Meta_FD_87028 | JGI IMG/M metagenome (GOLD analysis project Ga0114981, IMG submission 87028) | Freshwater microbial communities from Lake Simoncouche, Canada to study carbon cycling - S_140806_MF_MetaG | ecosystem: Environmental > Aquatic > Freshwater > Lake | place: Lake...
AATGAATGTAGAAACAGTAGGTAATGAACCTGTACTGCTGGGAGCGAAGGACACCAATGAATTATCCTGGAAACAATTACTCGACTCTTATAGTTGTACAGAATGTGGCAGATGTACCTCTTCATGCCCTGCAAATCTTACTGGCAAAAAATTATCTCCAAGAAAGATTGTTATGTCTGTAAGGGATAGGATTGAGGATTTAGAGAAAAACAAAGAATCAGAAAAAACTTTGTTAAATCATTTTATCAGTGCAGAGGAATTGTGGGCATGTACAACCTGCAATGCATGTGTTACTGAATGTCCGGTAAGTATAGATCCTGTTTCTACAATTATTGAATTAAGGAGACATATGGTCATGGAACAATCTTCGGCTCCAACCTCACTTAATAATATGTTTACAAATATTGAGAACAATGGTTCTCCTTGGGCTTTTAGTGCAATGGACAGATTTAACTGGGCTTCAGATATTACCATTTCAGCATAGTTAGCATGAAGGAAACAAAGAAAATCAATGTGCCTGTAATGGCGGATTTTGTTGGGAAAGAAAATCAACCTGAAATTCTATTCTGGGTTGGATGTGCCGGAAGCTTTGATGACAGATACCAAAGAGTAACTAAGGATTTTATCCGGATACTTGAATTTGCCAAAATACCCTATGCGGTATTGGGGCATGAGGAGTCATGCACAGGCGACCCTGCTAAAAGAGCTGGCAACGAATTTTTATTTCAAATGCAGGCAATGCAAAACATTTCTGTTTTAAATGGATATGGAATAAAAAAAATTGTAACTGCATGTCCACATTGTTTTAATACGCTTAAAAATGAATATCCTGATTTAGGAGGAAATTATGAAGTACTGCATCACACTCAATTTTTATTAACCTTATTCCAAGAAGGACGTCTGACAATTGAAGGTGGAGGATCCTTTAAAGGAAAGAAAATCACTTTTCATGATTCTTGCTACCTAGGTCGTGCAAATGATGTTTACGAAGCCCCCAGGCAGCTGTTGGAAAGACTTGATGCAGATCTTGTTGAAATGAAACGGTGTCGAAGCAACGGTTTATGTTGTGGAGCAGGAGGTGCTCAAATGTTTAAGGAACCGGAACCGGGAAGCAAGGATATAAATATCGAAAGGACGGAAGAAGCTTTGGAAACAGGTGCAGGAATTATTGCAACTGGTTGCCCATTCTGTCTTACCATGATGAATGACGGAGTTAAAAATAAAAATCGGGAAGAAACAGTTAAGGTAAAGGATATTGCAGAGCTACTAACGGATGAATTAAATATCAGACCGTAGATTATTTAAATTTCAGCATCATCAAGGAAACATCATCCCTTCTTTGGCTATTTTCACTGAACCGCCAAAAATCCTCTAGTATCAAATGCAGATGATCTTCTGCTGAAAGCAAAATATGGTCTGAAAGTAGTTTTACAATCCGTTCAGTTCCGTAAAATACGCCCTGAAGATTTTCCTGTTCAGGCAATCCGTCTGTATACAAAAAAAGCGAATCTCCAATTGCAAATGAAATTTTACCTATACTAATAGCTTGCAATTCCATTATTCCCAAAGGTATAGAGCCTTCTGTCAATTCTTCAATGGTACCTGCTTTAATTATCATAGGAGGATTATGTCCAGCATTGATGTACTGAATTTCTTTTCCATTCATATCTATTCTGGCCAGAAAAACTGTAATGAACTTTTCACCACCAGTTGAAATTCTTATTAGTTCATTTAATTCTCTTAAATTCCTTTCAAGATTATCCTGAGTGCGAATTAATGCTCTTAAACTTGCCTGCAAATTCGCCATTAACAACGCTGAGGATACACCCTTACCAGAAACATCCGCAATGCAGACATAAAAAACATGTTCAGTAATCGGAATTAAATCATAGTAATCACCTCCAACTTTACTATGTGCAATATATTTAGCAAAAGCATCTACTTCTGAATGAAAACGCACATCAACCTTCATTAAATGCTGTTGAATCTTTTCGGCAGTTTCCAGTTCCTTTCGAATCATTTCCTGCGAAATTTTCTCCTCTGTCAATCGATTGTTTTCGATAGCCAGTATTACCATTTGGCCAACAGTTTCAATAAAAATAATATCATTTTTAACTTCCGCTTCAGAATCTGCAAACTCATCAATAACAAAAAAGCCTTCAGTTAATTCCCGATTTTGTAAAGGAATTAAATAAGCTTTTCCACTACTATCAATGCTTTCGGTTAATTTTCCTCCCTTTACAGGGCCTTTATTAAAATCATTAGAATAAAGAACCGTTTCCGGTAAATTAGTATATCCTGTTTTTTCAATCAAATGCCAAAAGGCTTCCTTTTTTCTATAAAAGGCTAATTTACCTATTCCAAGTTGTGCTCTCAACAAATTAAATGCCACTTTAATTAATTGGTTTTCATTAACGCCTTTATTCATAACCCGGATAATATCCAGTAAGGCATCAGATTCCTGACGCTTTAATGCAAGCAGTTTTTCAGGGTCTTCGGTATTGTATGCATTATATGGCATATTCGGATTTGACGTCCAATTTGTCCCGCAAGATACTTCCTAACCAGTAAAAATTTAATATGAGTATTGATAAAGCAAATGCCGGAAAAAAAGCAAGCCATTTTCCTTGTTCCATTGCAAGGAAAGTATAACCTTCAAAAAGCATAGAACCCCACGAAGGCACGGGCGCAGGAAGCCCCATACCCAGAAAACTCAATCCGGATTCAAGCAAAACGGCAGTTGAAATATTGCTGACTGTAATAATAATTACCGGGCCCGCCAGATTTGGCAACAAATGTCTCAGGAGGATTCTTACTGAAGGGAAACCCATAACTCTTGCAGACTGAATAAATAACGACTCTTTCAATGCAATAACCTGACCTCTGACAATTCTGGCAAGCTCAACCCATAAAGTAAGACTAATCGCAAATACCAATTGATAATATCCCTTTCCAAAGGAAAAAGATAACAAAATGGCAAGAAGTATGGATGGAAAAGACCAAATTATACTAATAAACCAATTGCATATCTTGTCAGTCCAAGATCCAAAATAACCTGAAATCAACCCTATTCCTAATCCTATAACCAAACTGAACAATCCGGCAAATACCCCTATCGAAAAACTAACTCTTGTACCAAGAACTAATCTGCTGAAAACATCTCTGCCAAAACTGTCAGAACCAAAAAAATAAATTCTTTCATCCAACTTAACAACTTGATTCGATAATGGAATTCTCCTATGCAATCCATTATAATCACTAAAAATCAAGGTGTCATTTACCACATTCCAAACTGTATTTTTCAATATTGGATAAAACATGGTTTCGCCTTGCAAAGGATTAATCCAACCACTAAAAAATGATGAGGGTTGTCTTGGCATGATCTTCAACCCAGTAACGATTGTTCCAGGTGGTAATCTCGCAAATTCAATTATCTGTGAGTTTGCGTTTTCAGTCCGGTCGGTAATAATTCCATATGGAATAACAGTGGCAACAAAATAAATTCCAATAATGAAGAAAGGAAAAAAAAGATAAGCATAACGTTTACTTAAATTTATCAATACGGATATGCTATTGGATAGGAAATTCATTATCGGCCATTATGCTTCATCAGGCCTTCTTTGGTCGCAAGAAAATAACAACCCCTAAAATTGTGTGAATCGAATATTGATGTAGGTACATAATCTTTAACTTCTTCTTTATATTTCATCACCTGAATCAATCTCATTGATAATAAATTTCGTAATTCATCCCGAACTATACTTTCTGGATAGGAAACCTCTTCGAGAATTTTTTCATATGGCTCAACGAAGTATAATACATCGAGAATATCAAACTGGATTTCATTTAGTGGTTCCATTATTTAACTTTCCTTCCTTTCCATGAATAGGTGTAAAATTGACTGGCGATTCCTGCGAACAACATAAAAACAAACTGAAAAGGTATCGATGGAAAATAGGCAAAAACCCTAAAAGGAGTTCTATGAAAGGAATTGATTTTAAAAAGCATTGCAATTTCACAAACAGCCTTTACAGCAATTAAAATTAAAGCAGGGATCAACAATATCCGAAAATACAATCCTAATATAAGCATCAGTATTGTGATAATATTTGATAAAAAGGCAGTGATCATAATTAAAGTAATTTTTTTATTTCTATAATGCTTTGATTTGCTTCCCCACCTAATTCTTTGCATTAATAATTCTACAATTCCTATACAAGGTAAAGTATCAATTATAGCTTCGATATTTTTAGCAAAAACAATTTCATATTTTCCAAGTGCGTGAATTTTATGCATTAAAAATTCGTCATCACCTGAGGCCAAATGGAAATTTTCTTCGAAACCATTCACCTCATAAAAAACATTTTTTCGATATGCAAGATTTGCTCCATTACAAATATTTGGATTCTTAAGTGCAATTGAGCCCGCACCAATCCCAACAAGTCCGGAAAATTCCAATGCCTGATACAGAGAAAAAAAATTGTCTGAGGTTTTCATTCTTACAGGACCAGAAACCAAAGCAGTATTTTCATCAAAATAAGATACCATTGTTTTAATCCATTCTTTGCCTACAATGCAATCAGCATCTGTCGTTAAAATAATGCTTCCCTGAGCGTTTGAAATTCCAAAAGCAAGGGCATGCTTTTTATGTCCTGTTTCCGGTCTGAAATCAGGAGTTAAAATAGTAAAATTGTATAATCCAGTTGCACTTTTTTTAGCAAATTCAACTGTTCTATCATTCGAAAAATCATTTATTATTATTACTTCAAACTTTGACGGAGGATAACTTTGCACCTCCAGAGATTTAAGTAACCCTGAAATATTTCTTTCTTCATTCCTGGCAGCAATCAATATCGTTACAAAGGGAGAATTTTCTGAAATGGAATGTATAATTGGCTTATACCGAGAAAAAGATAATGTACGCTCTATTAAAAACAACCCATACACAAATACACAACTCAAGCCAGTCAAAGTTAAAATAACAAATAACAGGTTCATAAATCTTCCTTTCCAAGATACTGAATTAATGGTAAGCCTGCCAGAGCTGGTATTATCATATTTATTAAAAAAACAACAACTGTTGCATTAAAAGCAATGGCCTCTGAATAGCCTAGCCTGCTGAATAGATCTATAGCAACCATTTCCCTAACTCCAAGTTCTGATAAAGCAATTGACGGGATAATTGATTTTGCCAGAAAAATAAGGGATGTAATGCATGAACTTTCGAAGAAAGAACCATGAAAGCCAAATGCTCTGAAAACAAGATAATATTGTGTTGTAAAAATTATATATCTAGCGATTGATGAAAAAATGACCCATCTTAAAATGGAAGGAGACATACCTGTAAGTGCATTTCTGAAAATTCTGAAAATTGCTTTTTTCATAGCCAGTCCTTTAGTTAATTTAAGCACCAGCCTTCTGGAAAAAGCTGCCACCAAAAAACCAGCAGAAACAAGTAATAATCCAGCTACAACATAAGGATGAACCGCCCATTCAGGTTCACCTGTTCCAAAAAAGTAAAACACCCCTATAGTTGCTGCCCAACAGGTGACCGCCATTTGAGAATACCTGTCTAAAAAAGTCAAAATTGCTGCCTCACCTCTTTTACCTGGGGGAAGGGAAAATACTCGACCAAAATACTCACCAACTCTGTTTGGCGTAAACAGGCCAGTAGCCATACCTGCTAATACCCCAATATAAGCCTGCTTTCTCTTTAGTCCAGGATAGAATGGACCAACCATTATCTGCCATTTAAAGGCTTCCAGCCAAATATTCGGAATTAATAAAACCAATGCAATACCTAAAGGAATTCCCTTTACTTCAGAAACGGTTTTAAAGGAATATTGTACTGAAATAAGCCAATTGATTACATAGCCAATTAATAAAACTGAAACACACAGTTTAATAAAAAAGAAAATTTTTTTATGGGAAAATTTCATTAATTACAAATAAATTCCTGCCCTTGCTCTGGTAATTCTATGTCCATGTAACCCTCTGAAATGAGTGCGTCTTTCAATGCTAATTGACGATCGGGCTCACCATGAACTAAAAATATCTTATTAAGCCTGCTTTTATCTACCAACTTTAAAAATTGCAATATTTCAGGTTGATCTGCATGAGCTGAATAAGCATCAATACTTTGAATTGCCGCATTTACTTTTAGCTCTTCTCCAAAAATATATACCGATTCTTTCCCTGCAAGCAATTGGCCTCCCAAAGAACCGGGAGTGCAATATCCAACGAAAAGAACCGTTGATAATGGATCTTCAATATGGTTAAATAAATGATGTTTTATCCTACCTGCTTCAGCCATTCCGGAGGCTGAAATTATAATACAAGGTTCAGACGAATCATTGAGTTTTTTTGAATCATCAACATTTTTAATATATCTCAAAGTATTAAACCCAAAGGGGTTGGGGTCACTCCTCATGAATTCATACATTTCCTTGTCGAAGCACTCCGGATGCATCATAAAAACCTGAGTGGCGTTTATTGCCAGAGGACTGTCAACATATACCGGAATTTCAGGCAATTCCCCAGATTCATGCAAGGTGTTTAACGCAAGTACTACTTCCTGAGTCCGTCCAACACTGAAGGAAGGTATTATTAGTTTTCCTTTATTTTCAACACAGGTTTTTCGAACTATTTCCAATAGTCGATGATCACTATTTACTCTGGATTCATGAACCTTTCCTCCATAGGTGGATTCACATATGAGATAATCAACTGGTGGCATACAAACCGGATCCCGCAAAATAGGTCTGGAAGGACGACCAATATCCCCTGTAAAACCAATTGAAACAATTTTATTATTTTGCCTTATTTTAAGTTCTACAGATGCAGAACCTAACAAATGTCCGGCATCTCTGAAAATAAAACTAACTGAGTCAGAAATTTTAAATTCTCTGTTATACGATATACTGACAAACGCATCAAGTGCAGGTAAAATATCCTCTGTTGTATATAATGGTTCTATTTTTGCCTTTTTTTTGCCTTTTTTATTGTGATATTCTGCGTCCTTTTCCTGGATATGTGCACTATCCAATAACATTATAGCAGCTAAATCTTTAGTAGCATGGGTACAGAAAACCGGACCCATGTACCCATCCTTTACCAGTTTTGGAAGCTTTCCGCAATGGTCAATATGAGCATGTGAAAGAATTACAAAATCAATTTCATTAGGTGGAGCAGCCCATTGATAATTTATTGACGCCCTTTGTTCCTCATCATTGCCTTGGTAAATCCCGCAATCCAAAAGAATTTTCAATCCTTCTGCTGTTTCAATTAAATGCTGACTACCGGTTACCTCTCCAGCTGCTCCCCAAAATTTAATCTTCATATGTTTACTGGTAGTTTAGTTATAAATTCGCGGTGACCCAGATAATTGCGAATATCGTAGCAAAACCCACACAAATTAGCACCTCAAAGGAAAGAATTATTTTGGGAATTGACCCCGGGACAGTTCTGACAGGATATGGTATTATTAAGGTAATTGGGAATCAAGTTGAGGTTATAAGTTATGGAACGTTAGAGCTTGGTAAATATGGAGAAGATCATCCGTTAAGGCTTAAAAAAATCTTTGAAAAGGTTCTACACCTTATAGATCAAAATAATCCAGATGAATTAGCCATTGAAGCTCCATTTTACAGTAAAAATGTTCAGGCAATGTTAAAACTTGGGCGCGCACAGGGGGTTGCAATGGCTGCAGGATTATACAGGGATATTCCAATATTCGAATATGCGCCAAGAAAAATCAAACAATCCATAACAGGAAAAGGCAATGCCACCAAGGAGCAGGTTTTGAAAATGTTAGAGAATATTTTAGAAATTAAAATCGAATCCAGATTTATGGATGCCTCTGATGGTTTAGCCGCAGCGGTTTGCCATTATTTTCAAAAGACTGATTCTGCAAACACCAAAAGCTACTCTGGCTGGAAGGCATTTCTTGCTGAAAATCCTGACAGAAAATCTAAATCTTAAATCACCAGATTTGATCTGATTAAGGACGCAATTGCTTCTAAGTCTTCGGATGTTCCGGAAATTCTGGACTTGAAAAAATCCATATCCGACATAGAATTTAAGGGCATAAGGTGAATATGGGCATGAGGGACTTCAAGTCCTATCACAGACATACCAACTTTCTCACAGGTAAATGATTTTTGTATTGCCTGTGCAATAATTTTTGAAAACAATAATAAACCTATATACTGTTCATCTTCAAGATCAAACAGAGATTCAATTTCCTTTTTAGGAATTACCAACGTATGACCCTTTACCAAAGGATTAATGTCCAAAAAGGCCAAAAAATCAGTCGTTTCTGCCACTTTGTAGCAGGGAATTTCTCCATTGACTATTTTGGTAAAAACAGTTGCCATTATAATCTGGAAATTTCCATTATCTCAAATGTCATGGTACCGGCAGGAACCTTAATTTCAACTTTATCACCGACAGACTTGCCTAACAGACCTTTACCAATCGGTGATTCAACAGAAATTCTTCCGCTGGAAATATCAGCTTCTTTTTCAGATACTATTTTATAACTCAACTCAGAGTTTTTTACTAGATTTTTTAACCTGACAGTAGAAAAAATCAAAACCTTAGTAACATCAAGGGAGGATTCATCAATCAGCCTTGCATTTACAAGCATTTCATCAAGCTTTGATATTCTCAATTCAAGCAAGCCCTGAGCTTCCTTTGCAGCATCGTACTCTGCATTCTCACTTAAATCGCCTTTCTCACGAGCCTCAGCAATCTGTTTCGCCATATCCTGACGACCACGAGTTTTAAGGTCATGAATTTCGGCTTTCAACTTTTCAAGGCCTTCAATAGTAAAATATGAAATATCTGACATCCTTACGGAAATAATTAGACAATAAAGAATAAAAAGGTCGGCCACATTAGGGCCAACCTTCTCACAAAGTTAAGTTCTTTTTTTTATAAATCTATCCTTACCCCAAAGGAATGGGTTCCGCTGAATGGATTTGTGCTTCTGTATGAGTAATCCAGACCAAAAGATGAGGTTTGATCCTTTCCTGATTTAAAAGGAATTTCCACTGTAGCTCCGCCAGCAAATCCAGTAAATGCTGTTCTCCTATCCTCTACACTAAAGATATCTTTCTCATAAAGATAGGAAGCTCTAATAGCCAGATACTTTTTAAATCTATATTCTCCACCAAGACCAAGCTGATCATATGAAAAGGTATTGGAAATAAATGCTCCAACTGCTGTAATCTTATTGTTAGGATCCAAAACAAAATCATATCCCACCCCAATTTGAAGCACAGATGGTAATTGGAATTTATCCGCTACCTTGCTAAGAGCAGAAGAATATATGTTATTATTCAGAACTGCTCTTTGAGAAAGTCCGTCGCCAGCAAACCTCATTTCAGGACCCACATTTCTAAGTGCAAGTCCAAATTTAAACCTGTCATTTGATTCTCCGCCAGTTTTGTATTGTACCCCAGCATCAAAAGCCACTCCATTTGCCGAAACATCCGTAATTGATTCATGAATCATTTTCGCTGTTGCCCCAACAAAAATATGCTCAGTAAATGCCTTGGCATAACTCACACCTAAATTCAATACTGTTGGTTTAAAGGTACCTAAACCACCATCAGGATTGTTTTCGGTAGTACGCTCAATCTCACCGATATCAAAAGCCATGGCATAGATACCAATAACTCCTCCTTTTCTGAAAGCCTGAGAAAATCCAAAAGTGTTGATGTTAATTTCAGAACCAACCAACCAACGGGTATGGGAAAAAACAAGCTCAGTTCTTTTGGTGTGAGCCAATCCCGCTGGATTGTTTATCACACTTTCAATTCCACTGGACGAAGCAATGTTTAATCCATTTAAACCGGAAGATCTTGCCCATGGATTAATTAACAGTTGGGTCCCACCTGCTTGACCTGCGCGTTCAGGATTACCTGCAAACGAAATCTGAGCAGCAGATAACAACAACAATACGGCAATTCCAATTTTCCTCATTATTATTCGGGTAAACTGTGACAATTATTAATAAGAGTTAAGGTCAATCTGTGGCATTACAGCGAAGAACTTAAGTATCTTCTCGCCAAGATCAAATCCATCAATATGAATGATGTAAATTCCTGATGCAACCGGAACACCGTCCCTGTTTTTCAAATCCCAGTTTTGGAATGGCTCATCAGATTCTTTGTTAAATGTACGGATCAAGGTTCCGTTCAGGGTATAAATCCTGATTTTACATTTCTTAGGCAGATTGGTAAACTTCACAATATTTTGCAATTGTGAGGTTTCGTATTTAGAAAAGGCATAATAAGGATTAGGTACAATTCGTACCAAATTCATCATTGCATCTTTTGCTACAGAGTTATTATTCAGATTTGCTGCCATTGATTTCATTGAAAAATCAAATACAGGTTTTAATACTGTAGCTGCAGAATCCTTAGCATATGGCCTTGAAACCCTGATTGAGATTTTCACATCAGAAGGTATGGCAGAAGGAACTGTAAAATTATATCCTGAATTCAACATTGGAATTCCAGCATACAACATGTTTTTATAAATATCCTTAAGATATGGTCCACTAGGGCCGGTACCTAAATTACCTTGACCAAGGTTTGTAATTGTCCGGTTAGTTTGGCGCAAAATAGCAGCAATGGAATCACAGCCATTGTATCTTGAATTATGAACATACACAAAGTGACCACCACCAAAGGATAAATTATCCGAGCCGACACTTGATGTCGGATTGAAAATCATATCATTTCCATTATCTGTTTGATACCAACTGTTTTCACCAAAGAAAATATTCAATCGCTCTCCTGTGGATACATTTATTGCATACCCTGGAAACCAACTCATACCCTGTGTACTTGCGTCCAACGGCAGGCTTGCATTTTCCGGATTGCCATTAACATCTCTGCTATAATCCCATCTTGCAAGGAAGGTATGTGCGCCTGCTTCTCCATTGTAACCCCTAGCCAGAGACTTGTTAGGTTGAGTTTCCACTACAACACAACGAGACCATTTAGATTTATCTGAAGTGAATACTATATCAACATCAGGTAAATTGGCAAGTTTTACATTTACCATTTCAGCCGGTGTAAGCTGTTGTGTCGTAAGGCGAACACCCCATTCATTTGAAATAAAACTATAGCTCTTGGTCATTCCGTAAGGCGCCCAGGTACCATTCATAATATTTTCAAAATCTTCTTCAGGATCGTATAAACCTGCATTTATGTAAGTATTTGAAGCATTATCAAATGGTGCAGTAGTTTGATTTGTACCGGAAAGAATCCAGTTAAAGGAAGTTCCATCCTGATCTCTCAGACCACCCAACCATGCCTTATTTGCAACAGAGTAAGTTGAGGACGATGAAATAAACCCGTTATTATATTCGGTATTATTGGTATTTCCTGGGGCTTCAACCTGTTTCAATGAAATTGAAAAACCATGACCTCTAATAACCTTCTCTGATCCAACCAAAGGTGTTGGTCTGGGTACAGAATCGTAATTGTTCTTTTTATACTCAGCAATATAAACCGCATTCCAATTATTTCCGGACTTTTCGTAAAGAACCCATTCAGCAAAGGTTGAATCTCTTTTAACTGGAGAATATGTGGTATCAGTAGTTATTCCAGTTAGAGAATCGAAGGTTACAACAAGTCTGTAATCAGATGCTTTTACTTCTTTTGGATTGGTAACCTTCATGGAAACAGGTCCAAATCCACTTTCAAAAACGAGATCCTGACTGAAATTGCTGATTAATATGGAATTCTCCGTTTCCTTAGTAACATAAGTCTCAATCCCACCATTACCAAAACCAGATTTACGGGTTATTGAAGGCGCAAGACCATAGGCACTATTGATTGTTGTACCAAAGGATTCGAAATCAATTTTATGTGGAATTGCAGAAGTGTTTAGGAATCCTGAATTTCCTGGAACGAACTTTCGTCCATCAGAGGAAGTGTCATTATAAGCATATGCTATTATGCCATAATAGTAATCCTTGTAATTAACCAACCTTCTATCTGAACCAGAAGCAAAAAGATCCTCTGTAACTCTTACAGATGTAAAGATTCCATCGTCACCACCCTGAACCATTATTTCATCTGTTATAACAGGATCTGGAGAACCGGAAACTAGTGTAACAGACCGGTTTATAATAGTTGAAACACCATCTTTAATATCACATTGAGCTACCAACCGTGCTTTATCAGTATCAAATAATTCAGAAGACGTAACAGAATTACCAGCTAGCTGAAACAACATATAACCCTGAAATGCGAATATAGAATCTGCAACTCCAGCAACTGCTAAGATTGGATCAACCTGGGTATAATTTTCGTTGGAGTTGTTAGAGATTTTCTCATTGAACCAGGAAATCATTAATTCCTGATCATATTCTTCTATTGCAATCCTAGGAGCATCAGGTCCAGTAAGTAATTTGAAATTATTATCAAACAATGCTTGAGCAATATCATCAGCTCTGAGCAACTCGCATACTGAACCAAATTGGCTGTTATAATATCCCCTAGCCCAAAGAGCCCCGATTATAATTTCATTCTCAGCGCCTGGTTGTAATGTAAATGGACCAGCAGATTCTATGAAACGGCGGTCACCCGGAGGGTTATTAGAGGAGGCTTCAGACCAGCCTGAATTAGGGTAGTAAGAGCATGTGCCCATTTGGTCAAACCCATAGAACATATAATTTGTTTCTGGGCCCGGAGCAGTCTGAGCAAATCCATTTTTACCATTATCAACCATTACTGATCCATCTTTCCATCTACCGATAAGGTAGTTATAGAAATGGGTTGCTTTTTCAGGGTTTCCAATCAGGGAGAAGTCATTGTTATAATATACAAACTTCCTCATATCTAGCCTGTTACCATCATCACCTACAGGACCCTGGAAAAAGTCCACACCAAATGCAGGAGGATTTAATCCGTACCCGGTGCTTCCCTGATCATCAGCATCCCCATTATATGCAATTCCTAAACCACGAGTTGTATCACATCCTACCCAATCGTCCTGAAAAAATCCAACATCTGAATCCACCCACTGACCTATATAGGTATCATATAAAGTGTTACTGGAACGGTTAAACACTTTTTGGTCGTAAAAGGTCATATCATTCACAGAATTTGCTGTACTGAAGGCAAAAGCCATCATCTGAATTTCGATTCCGATGGCCTCACCACTTGTGGAAGTATGCACATCGCCTTTATCGTTAATTACCCACCATATTGCCTGATCACCGAAAATTTTAGGGTAATCTCCATTATTTGGGTTATATACAAGATCATTGTCAACATCAACAAAAGGAGCCATATAGGCATCCTGACCTGCATCACCCTGCCAAGGCCAGTTTTGGATAATTGGATACTTAGTAAAATCAACATTACCTGCAGCAAAATCACCCCTAAACAAATCAATTTCAGCTTTATTGATTTTATAATGTTTATCCCATTTTTGGCAGGTACTCTGTTCTGTAGAAGCTCCATTTAAGGTTAAAGGCCCTGGCCAAAAATCGTTTCCATCCTGACGATAGGTTTGAGCAGCAACCCTTAACTGACCGGAAGCATCCAAACCTCCAATCCATAGTGAAGCGGCAAAAGATGAATATCTTCTTGCAGATGGATTATCAACCTTGGGGACTTCATACCTAGGATCTCCAACAAGATCCCACCACATATCACCACCATTGTGTAATAAGCACCTGACATTATTTATGTCCAGGCTAGCAGAAGAACTGGAAGGCAAACAGCTTGCAGCTGTTCTTAAAGGCCTTTTACCCTGAACCTTGTTCCCGCCTGAAATATTCTCTTCAGCAAAGGCTAGAGAAATTGACAGGGACGCAAGTAAAACTAGAAAACAAACTCTGAATTTCATTTTGATTGGGGAATGTATGTTTCTGTTACTTTTTGGGTTAGAAATTGATTGAACAGCCCAGCCTGAAGCGGCGTGGGATTGAATAATTATTAGGGTTTTGCATTTTTATCTGATACAGATCAACAAAAGAACTTTGATTAATCTGACCTTGAATGGTTTGCTGACCAATATCTGTATTTAAGTAGCCATCGTCATTCGGTAAACCAGTAGTACGATATACTCCAATAATATTCTTAGTGTCGAAAAGATTTAATACCAGTAGGTATGCATTGAAAGTATAAGCTCTTCTGCTTGAACCATCCGATTTTGGTTTACCACCTAAGGTGAAATCTTTATCTAACCTTAAATCTGCGCGGAACTGAAATGGCATTCTACTTCCATTTGGGGTTCCTGAGGTTTGAATGTTTTGATTAATTCCTACCTGAACATCTCCAGAATTTGCAAGGCTGTTACGAGTATATGGGGTACCAGAGCCTAAATTCATGGTTAGGTTTGCACCTGCGTCCTTGAATGGATAAACTCCAAACAATTTTGGTCCCATTTTTCTATTTGCAGATACAAAGCGATAATCAATTACGCCCTGGAATCTGTGTCTTTGATCAAAATCAAGAGGTAACAGAACACGGATATAGCTAAATCCATCTGAAGAGTTGATTGCATTTCTGGAAGAAGTAAAACTTGATCCTGTACCAGAGGCAAACTGTAAGGTATAGGAACCTCTAATTGAAACATTACCCTTCCTGCGCATATCCATATCTAAACTAAATCCTTTAATAGTACCAAAGTCCAGATTTCCATAGGAAGTATAGGTTATTGGGAAAGCATTATTAAAGTTTTGAATCTGAATCAGGTTTCTTAACTCTCTGTAAAAAGCAGATGCAGTTAATCTTAAATTATCGCTTACAGCCTGGATAAAACCGGCTTCATAGTCAATAGTTCTCTCAGGTTTTAATGCTGGGTTATTTTTTGTGGTTGTAGCTGTATTTGTCAAAAATAAATAATCAGTCAGCAGTCCGGTTAATCCATTTCTAGGTCTTTGAGTTAATACATCATAGTGCGCAAAAAACAAAGCCTGATCGTTAATTGGGAAAGAGAAGGATATACGAGGCATAAAATTCACCTGTGGAACATAATCTTTAAGTGATTCTTCAGTGAACTTACTTTCTTTAATAACCGGTTGAACTTTACCAGTTCCTGTAACAAGTGATAGAGGAGAAACAGGAGCCCCGTTTTTGTCATACCACTTATCGCCATCACGATATCCGAGTACGGTAGCTTCTCCTCCGTAATCAGTAGATGAAACATATGGAATCCAGGATTGGTTTATGCTGGAAGGAATTCCATCTTGAAACATATTTGGATATTTACGAATCGCTTCTTCAACAGTGAAAGCTGGGTAAAGCAAATATGGATCTTTAAGTACTTTTTGATTTGCATCAAAACGGTCAACACGAAGACCTACGTTAAAGATGATATCTTTTAGTTCGAATTTATCCTGAATGTATCCAGCAATATATGTAGGAGCAAATGAATTTAGTGGTCTATTTTGTTTATCAGAGAAGAAATTTGAAACCGAAGAATTGTTTTTAGTTCGATTCCCTTTATAGTCATAACCGTAATAACTCACATAGCTATTTCCATCATTTAACAATTCATCGGCAGAAAACATATTCAGAGAGTAAGTGCTTGGATCATATGCGTCAATATTGATAAACTCAGTTGAGTTAACAGGCATTCCTAATTTAACTCTCATATTCTTATCAAATGTGGATTGATCTGCTTCAACATATAATGGGTTGAAATGTACAGTATCCTGAAAAAATCCATTGCTATTGACGATTTCAATATTGGCAAAGTTGGTATCAAGCTGAACCAAATGTTTGTTTGCCAACTGACGCATATATGTCCAGATGCCTGCCCCTGCCACACCAAAAGCTCGGTCATACCTTTGATCAAATTCAAATCCTAACTTGACGTTGTGATTTTTTACTTCTGCTGTTGCCTGACCAGTAAGGCGTAACAATTCAGCATTTGATTTATTGTAACCGGTTGGTCTTGCTCCAGGTGCACTGTAAAGAGAATAAATATTGTTAGGGGTATCACCATTCCTGATTCCCCCTACTGCAGCTAGGAAATTTGGTGAAGGGATGGAAAGTCCTTGATCTTGGTAAGTATTGTATATGTAATCGTTGTAATTGGAATAAATAGGATTTTGAGTTCCGCCACGGTTAAAAGTGAACAAAGTATCCTGAAAACCAATTGTTTGCCAATAAGGTGTTGAAGATATTCTTGGATCAGGAGAAGTATTGTATTCATAAACTTCTGCCTTTTTCAAATCAAACTTACCTACATATCCATATTGGAATACATTATCTTTATAATCAGGATCGCCAGAAAAGGCAGAAACATTTGTATAGTCAGCCTGGATAGAATAAAAAAGGTTTTTAACCAAGGAAGAAGAATCTCCTGCGAAATTTTGCTGAAATCTTAACCATGTTCTATATGTGCTTTGTTCCGTTACAGAATTTGCAAAAGGGCTGAACATTTGGTTAAAGGTTCCCCAGTTACTCTGCGAAAGTCGTTCGCCGGTAAATCCTGCTTTAACAGTTATATTATTGGTAGGTTGAAAATCTAATCTTCCACTTAACCTAAAATTATTAAGGCGGGCATTTAATTTATAAGAAATTTTCTCAATATCATCATTACTTACAAAATTTGCATTATTCACAAAAATAAGTCCATTTGGGCGTAAAGGATTTGCCTCAAGATTATTAAGTACATCGTCCTTCAATTTATAGATACCATTTGCTGAAGGAGATGGGTCTCTTTGTAATTCAGCTTCACCCGCAAGGAAATAACCTAAAATGGTTTTTTTTATTTCATTTTCCTTATCGTATTTGGAATAAATGGGACCGGAAAGGTTAACACCTACCAGATCATATTGAAACTGATCAAACAATCTACTGGTTACAAGTTCTACACCACCATTTAACACAGAACTAGCACCTGCTGTAGTCACGGCAATTACACCACCTGTAACATCCCCATATTCAGCAGGAGTACCACCAGTGATAACACTTAATTGTGCAATGGATCTTTGAGGCAATGCAAGTTGTCCGCGTACACGCACACCGTCCACGAAATATTGAGTTGCATCAGAACGAGAACCCCGAACGTTGATTGATTTTCCATCATCTGCCTGATATACACCTGGAGTTGAATTCGCAGCAATGGATACAAGATTACGGGAACCCATTTTCTGAATTTCCTTGTCAGTAATGGTAGACCCCGAAACCGTATTATCCTTTTGAATGAGTGGTATTTCATACTCAGTGATGACGATTTCTTCGGTGGATGAGACGGTCTGAATAAAAATATCCAAATCCAGTGTTTTTCCAGCCGTTATTAAAACTCCTTTGAATTCAGAGCTTTTTCCGGCATAAGAGGCCTTAACATCATAACTACCCGGAGAAATTGGTGCAATACTATAATTACCTTCGTAATCAGCATTTGCCCCACCCTTAGGGACACCATTCTGAATAATGATTACCGTTGCCCCAATGAGTTCTTCCTGGGTGTCTTTATCACGAATTTTACCTTTAAGCTTACCAGCGTCTGATTGAGCGAAAGTTAATTCACCCAACAGACAAAAAAGTAGCATCAGATATCCTAAACGTTGTAACATACGCTTTATAGCCAATAACCTGAATGAGGACG
>Ga0114981_10001124_pt1 | contig 17559 bp, 14 predicted proteins | sample S_140806_MF_Meta_FD_87028 | JGI IMG/M metagenome (GOLD analysis project Ga0114981, IMG submission 87028) | Freshwater microbial communities from Lake Simoncouche, Canada to study carbon cycling - S_140806_MF_MetaG | ecosystem: Environmental > Aquatic > Freshwater > Lake | place: Lake...
AACAATTGCTTCTACACATTTTTCTGGATCTGGACTTTTGCTACTGTGCCATGTGAGCCACTCGTCAAGTTTATTCCATCGCGCTGTGTATCTTTGTGTAGAGTTTTTTCCTTTTGCTTGTGGACTATGAAGTGCAATCTCAGTGCGAAAATTACCGGGCTCAATCACAACGACTCTCACTCCATCCGATGCAACTTCTTCCAGAAGCGCCTCACTTGCACCCTCTAAAGCAAATTTGGAGGCGTTGTAGGCACCAAACATAGCTTCAGCAATATGTCCTGAGTCGCTAGAGATTTGGATAATCACACCTGAACCCTGACGTAACATAGGAAGCGATTGCCTAACAAGGTTCATTGCGCCAATTACATTTACGCTGAGCTGATGAGTAATTTCATCGTCTGAGAGTTCTTCCCAAGGACCCGTTTGACAGATTCCGGCATTATTTATCAGGGCATCCAATTTTCCCCAGCGCTCTTTGACAAGCTGGTCTATGCGCGCAAGATCTGTGGGCGAAGTGATATCGGCGAGTACACATGTCCATGGCACACCTACCCCGTGCGACTCCTGTCTAATAGTGCCAATCACATCCCAACCCCGATCGTGCAACCGTTGGGCTACTGCGCGGCCAAGCCCGGAGGAGGTGCCAGTAATAAGGGCGTTTTGCATGTTGAGAGGTTATCAGTGGATTTTCCATAAATCAGTACCGTGCACAGCTAATGAAAGGGTCACTCAATGCTTGACATGAGTTTTAGTTAGAGATAACTTATGAAAGGTAAGTAGTGAAAAGCAACACGCTACTCACTTTTAAGATCCGGTTCTTAGCCATCCCCGGGGCGAGGCCAAGATTGCACCAAAAGGTGCATTCTTTTCAAAGCTGGTGAAGCCAGCAAGAAAGAGAGCCAAGATTATGCACGATTCACTAGATGAGCTGAGAAATGCAAAGTTAAATGCACCTGTAAGTCGACGGTATGTTCTTAACGGAATTTTGGGCATCAGTGCGGTGGCAGCTTTTGGCCCACTTCTTGCTGCATGCGCAAAGTCAGATAGTTCAACTGAAGCTGCATCAGGTGGCAAACTCGGAGGAGAGTTAAATTTTATTGGTTACTCCGGTGAAGATGCTGCAACTGTAGCAAAGGATTTCTTGACTAAAAATGGTATTACAGTAAAACCAACATTTATCGCTTCTCCAGATGAACCACTGACAAAATTTAAGACTGGCGGAAGAGGACAACTCGATATTATCTCTGATAACAAGGATTTTCAGCGCTCACTTTTAGCTGCCGGAGAAGAGCTGTATCAGGCTTTAGATCTCTCTCGAATTCCAAATGCGGCTGGTCTTTTTCCAGCATTTGCTAGCGCAGAGTGGTTGACTAAGGATGGAAATGTTTATGGAGTTCCATTAATTTGGGGCGATGAACCATGTGTGTATAACCCAGCTAAATGGGATGGTGTTCCAGCTAAATATACTGATTTCGCAGATAAGAAGTTTAAAGGCGAATTAGTCATGGTTGATGATGCAGTGGCAAATACTTGGTTGTGGGCAAAGTCGATGGGGATTGCAGATCCAAGTCGTATGACTCAAAAGCAAATAGATGCCACAATTAAAGAGATGTTAAAGACTAAGCCAAATGTCGTCACCTTCTCAGCTTCACTTGGTGATCAGGCCGACGTATTAGTGCGTGGAGATGCCTCTATTGCCATTGGTGGTTGGGCCTACCAGATTGTGTTAGCCGAGAAGAAAGGTGTGACACTTAAGTCAGCTTCACCTGCTACTGACGGAACTTTCTACTGGTCTGACGCTTACGGAATAGCTGTAGATGCGCCAAATATTGACAATGCTTACGCGTTCATCAACTACATGATGTCGCCTGAGGCAAATGCTGCTATAGCTACTGAACTTGGCTCAGGAGCAACCATTTCGGCAGCAGTTGATAAATTGGATGCAAACACCAAGGGTCTTTATGACTACTCAATCGTTGCCCAACCTGGCGGCGGAGTACTTGGCAGCCAGGTTGTTACACCACCTATCAACGATGATGGCGATATTGTTGGAATGCCTAAATGGGTTAAAGCCTGGGAAGCATTCAAGCTTGGTTAATACAGGATCTGATGGATTGCGGCGCCAATATTTCTCTGCATTAAGTGAAATATGAGCAACGGCGCCGCAACTCGTCGACTGCTTTTACCTGGATCAAGTTTTTATGTAATTTTTTTTGTAATTCCCTTCGTAATTCTTGGGTTGTATAGTTTCTGGACTCAAATCGATTTCAAGATGCATCCTGGCTTCACTTTGGAGCACTACCAAGCGGTATTAACAACCTCGCTTTATAAAGGTGTTTTTTTACGTACAATTATTGTTGCCACATTAACGGCGATTATCGTGGTACCAATTGCATATGTTTTATCGTACATAATGCAATTTGTCTTTCCTCGTAAGGGAAGAATCTTGTTCGATATAATTTTGGTCTCTATGTTCAGTGGATATCTAGTTCGCATTTATGCTTGGAGAACTATTCTCGGGAAAGAGGGCCTACTTAACGCCACTCTTCTTCAACTTCGAATAATCAGTAAACCCATTACATTCCTAATTTTCAGTAATTGGTCCATTGCGATTACCCTTGTTGGATTATTGATTCCCTTAGCGCTGTTACCGATTTCCTCCTCAATGGCCAATGTTTCAAAAGATCACCTTGAGGTTGCTGGAGATCTTGGTTCAAGAGGATTGAATATGCATAGGACAATTCTTATCCCTATGGTCCTACCGGGTATTAGTACAGCATTTGCCATCTCATTTATCTTGGCCGCCGGAGATTTTGTGGTTCCAACAATGGTTGGTGGCACCAATGGTGTGATGGTTGGTAACTTGATAGCTGATCAATTCAAAGGCTTGGCACCTAATTGGCCGCTGGGAGCGGCATTGGCCATGAGCGTTTTAGTAGTTCTGATTGCAATTCATGCGGCGCTTATGCGCCTAGTTCGAGAGATCACTCGATGGTAACTTCACTCATGCTAATAAGTAAGAGGCAACTTAGGCGATCGCTCCGAAACTTAAGTCCAGCTATTTTTGTGGGCGTTGTTCTTTCCTATCTCTTTGCACCCGTCATAGTCACCGTATTGTTTTCATTCACGAGTTCTCCTAGATTGAGTTTGCCGATAGAAGGCTTTACCTTTCAGTGGTACGAAAGCGCCTTTAGTAATCCTTTATTCGTTGATGCGATGCGAAATACGCTCATTCTGGCTCTCACTTCGGCGATTATTGCGGTGTTACTAGGAACCTCGTTTGCATTCGGTATCACGAGCATAAAGGGACGTCGAAGAAAAATCGCACTGACTGCCAGCTTATTGCCCGCTGCTATTCCCGCACTCGTACTCGGTATTTCACTTGCCGTATTCTTCTCGGGAATTGGTAGTAGTCAAGGACTCCTTAATGCTGCGATTGGGCATGCAGTACTGTCATTGCCATTTGTAATTCTTACGATGAATGCCAGGCTAGAAACTTTCGATTTCACCACGCTCGAAGCAGCTAGAGATTTAGGGGCATCACCGCTGCAAACTTTTAGAGATATAACTCTGCCACTTATTAGCACGGCTGTTATAGGCGCCGGCCTTCTGGCTATAGCACTCTCACTCGATGAATTTGTAGTCACATGGTTCAACATTGGAAATGAAATGACAATCCCTGTCTTGATTTGGGGTTTGCTGAGGCGCGGAATTGATCCATCAATTAATGCATTGGCGAGCGTAGTTCTGGTTTCCCTCATTATTATTGTGACACTCTCAAATCGACTCACCCATCGGACTGAAAAATAGAATATGAAGCAACTTGGGGTAGAAATTACTGGTGTCAGTAAAGATTTTGGTACGCACACCGCACTTCACGATATTAATTTGAGCATCAATTCAGGAGAGTTTGTATCCCTCCTTGGTCCCAGTGGCTGCGGAAAAACCACTCTATTGCGAATTATCTCTGGATTTGAAGAGGCAACAAGCGGCTCTGTTCAGATTCATGGCGTGGACGTCACAAACACCCCACCGCACCTTCGAAATACAAATATAGTTTTTCAACGAGGCGCACTTTTTCCTCACATGAATGTTGCAGAAAATATTGGGTACAGCTTGAAACTCCGTAAGTTATCAAAAGCTCAAATAGCTGTGCGAGTTGAAGAGATGCTAGTTCTTGTAAAACTCGAAGGGCTGGGAAGTAGAGGCCCGAGTGAATTAAGTGGCGGACAAGTTCAGCGAGTTGCACTTGCTCGCGCACTTGCATCTGAACCAAGCGTTCTATTGCTAGATGAACCGCTATCAGCCTTGGATCTGAAGCTTCGCCAGCATATGCAACTTGAGCTTCGTACGATTCAGCGTCAACTTGGCGCAACTTTCATTTATGTAACTCATGACCAAACTGAAGCCCTTGTAATGTCAGATCGCATAGCTGTAATGAATGAAGGATGCATTGTGCAGATGGGCTCTCCTCGGGAGATTTATGCTAATCCTGCTAGTGAGTTTGCCTCGGATTTTATAGGTGAGACCAATCTTTTTCATGGCACAGTTGCGCAGATAGAAGATGATTCGATACACATTAAACTGGGAACGGGGCAATTACTTGTTGGTAGAGGCACCAATCTTAATATTGGGCAGCCAGTAACTTTATCGGTGCGACCGGAAACAATTCGAGTTACTGCAGCAGCTTCATTGGCTGGTTCTATCTCGCGGATCAGTGGGCATATTTTGGATGTAATCTTCCTTGGAAGCCGAACGCGCCTTCACATTGAAATTGGTGAAGGAAAAGTTGTGTTAGCTGATCTTGGTGAAGAAGAGTTAATCAACTTGACTGTTGGTAGCAATGTTGAACTTTCGTGGCAGATACACCAAGCACATGTATGGCAATTAGAATCAGGGGAAAATCAGGCATGACACCACCGATGGCAAATGTTGACCTACTTGTTCGGCATGGTTACGTGATAACGATGGATGCTGAGCGCAGAATTATTACAGATGGCGCCATTGCAATTATGGGCCGCCGCATTGTAGAAGTGGGAGAGGACTCGGACCTATCACAGCGATATCTGCCAGTAAGAACGATCGATGCAGGAGGAGCACCTGTGCATCCCGGCCTTATCGAATGTCATATGCACGCATCTTTTCAAACATACCGTGGAGTGATTCCAGATCACATTCCAGAGGATGAAGTTTTCGATGCAATTGAACTAGTTGTTTACAATACCGTCACAGATGAAGAGGAGTATCTCGGTGTTTTACTGGCCTCGATTGAAATGGTGCGAAATGGCACCACGTGCTTCCTAGAAGCTGGCACAGTTCTTGAACCAGATGCCGCGGCGCGTGCTGCGCAAACTGTAGGTATCAGAGCGATATTGGGCGACGCTTTTATTTGGGATCGACCCGCAGGACTTGCCCAAGGAAAAGAGACACCAGACCAAGGTCCTACGCGCGTTAAGGGCGCGATCGAGCGTGCACCGCGTAATCTCAAAGAAGCGCTAGCTAGCATGGGTGGTCAAGTTCGACGTAACTCCGATCCTGATGCACTTGTTACCGGACACATTGCTCTACTCGGACTCGGAACGGCAAGTCAAGAGCTTTTGATTGAAGCCAAACGGCAAGCAGATGCTGCTGGTGTAGTACTCAACATGCACCATGCTTATAGTCCAGCTGATACTGCTGCCGATCAAGTTCGTTATGGAATGGATCCTCTTTTACACTTGGCAAATATTGGAGTCCTAGGGCGAAATGTCACATTGGGCCATGCCAATCATCTCACCGATGCCGAAACAGAAGTACTCATCGAGTTAGGTGCAAGTTTGGCGTGGGCGCCGGGTGCTTCGATGATGTGGGGTCATGGTTCGACTCTTCACGGTCGACATGCTGAACTATGGCGACGTGGTGCAAATATCTCCCTTGGTTCGGATTCAGCTAATTGGTCAAATGTTTTCGACCTTTTCCGCCAAGCAAATCTTGCTCTTCTGACCGCACGTGAAGCCCATCAAGATCGTAACTACTTACACGCAGAAGATGTTCTCGAAATGGCAACGTTAGGCGGGGCGCGTGCATGTGGAATGGAGGATCGAATAGGTTCACTGGAGGTAGGAAAGCGTGCCGACATAGTTATTCATTCACTGCGCAGGACTGAACTCTTGCCAGTTACAGATCTTCTTAGAAATCTTATGTATTCCTCAGGCTCCAAATCAGTAGATACTGTGATTATTGATGGAAGAGTAATTTTGGATCGTGGAGAGTTTGCACACTTTGATGAGCAGGATCTACTTGCCCAGGTCAATGCCGGATCAAAGGCAATGCTCAAACGAATGGGACATCAGGTTGCGAGAAATCAAAGGCCGACGCCGGGGTCAATTCGAAAGTAATTATTTGTTAAATGCTTACTTGAGGCGAAGCGGACACATAAGAACACAGTTCATCTGACTGACAGAGAAGGCGAACTCTCAAGAGGTTAGGATTGGCCCCATGAGTGACATGTCGGCAAAGGTGCGCGAAGCACTCGATGCCGCAGTGACTGCAATTGGCGGGGCACCGCGCGAAGGTCAGATTGAAATGGCCGAGGCTGTGGCAAATGCTCTGACCGATCGACATCACTTAATGGTTCAAGCAGGAACGGGTACAGGAAAATCGCTGGCCTACATCATTCCGCCACTTGTCCATGGGCGAAAAGTATTAGTTGCTACGGCCACTTTGGCGCTGCAACGTCAGTTAGTTGAACGTGATTTGCCGGCAGTTGTCCCAGCACTTGAAAAAGTCTTGGGGCGCGAAATTACCTATGCAATCTATAAGGGCGTGGGTAACTACATCTGTCTTCAAAAGATGAATAGTGAAGAGCCAGATGCAGATGGTGAGATTATGCTGGGTATTTCATCGCTGGAAAAAGATGCCAAGCGATTGCATGAATGGGCGCGCAAACCCGGTGTATCAGGAGATCGCGATGATGCACCAGAAGTCGATAGGCGGGTCTGGGCAGCAAACTCGGTTTCTGGCCGTGAATGTGTCGGGGCCGATAAATGCGCATTTGGGCCGCAATGTTTTGCAGCTAACGCTAAAGGCAGAGCACAAACGGCCGATGTTGTCGTCACTAATCACACGTTATTGGCGATTGAAATCGTCGATTCGCATCCGATTTTGCCAGAGCGCGATGCAGTAGTACTTGATGAGGCACACGAGTTTATGGATCGCGCAACGCAGGCCGTAACAGAGGAGCTCACATCGGCACGCGTGCTACGCGCATCGGCAATGGCCCGTAAGTTCATGCCGGGAAAGCTGGCAGATGCCTTGCATAAAGCAGCCAATGACTTTCACGAATCTATGGTTGATTACGGTGAATCTATCCGTGGAGATTTTGCCGCTCAAGGTCGTCTAGAAGAGATACCCCAATCCCTTGAATCACCGATTAGAAAGGTGCGAGAGAGCGCCCAGGCAATTACACAGTTTCTTTCAGCCGATGATGAGATTATTGATACCGATGTTTTAGCCGAGCGCGCACGAGTAAAGGGGGCAGTCAATGAAATCTCTACAACAGCTGCAACCTTATTAAAACTCGGTGATGGATTTGTGCTCTGGTATGAGCCAACTTTTTCTGCACTGCACTTAGCTCCACTCTCAGTCTCAGATGTCTTGCGCGAGAATCTACTGACTCAAACCCCTGTGATTGCCACATCTGCCACACTCACCGTTGGAAACTCCTTCAACGCACTTGCAAAGAGCATTGGTTTCCTGGTGGGCGATGATTTAAATAGCGATGTTAAGAGCGAAGAAGTCGATCCGGCCAATGTGCAGATGCTCGATGTTGGCTCTCCCTTTGACTTTGCCAACCAAGGTGTTTTGTATATGCCAAAACATCTGCCTGAACCTGGCCGCGATGGTCCAAGTATCGAAGTTCTTACCGAACTCGGTGAGCTCATCGATGCTGCAGGCGGGCGCACCTTGGCGCTCTTTTCTTCCTGGCGTGGAGTAGAGGCCGCCGATGCACATCTGCGAAAGGTCTTAGCTGAGCTTCCAATAAAGATATTTACTCAAAAACGTGGAGACTCCGTTGGCCCACTCGTTGAAAAATTTGCAAAGGATGAGACATCGATTCTGCTCGGCACAATGTCGCTCTGGCAGGGCGTTGATGTGCCCGGAAATAGTTGCATCCTCGTAGCAATCGATCGAATTCCCTTTCCGCGTCCCGATGAGCCCGTGATGTCGGCGCGTGCAGCTCAGGCAGATGCTGCAGGTGGGAGCGGCTTTATGCAGGTCTCACTGCCTCGCGCAGCGCTCTTACTGGCCCAAGGCACTGGTCGCTTAATTAGATCGGTGGATGATCGCGGTGTTGTTGCGATCTTAGATTCGCGCATCGTTACCAAGAGGTACGGCAGTGTGCTTTTGAACTCAATGCCACCGTTGTGGCGAACCTCAGATAAGGATGTTGTTCGCGAATCACTCAAGCGATTGAATGAGGGCCTTTAGCTGGGGCCAAGTTTTAGCAAAACTTGGATGCAGATTTAGATCTGATACTGCTTCGATATCTACCCAACGCACTTCATGTGATTCATCATTAACTTCGCGTGCAATGAGTTCTTCGGCGGCACGTGCAATGACGGTGTCATAGCGCCAATTACCATGATCATCGCTAAAGGTTTGTAGGGGAGTTACAAACTGCGGATCAATTCCAGTCTCCTCAATCGCCTCGCGAATTGCGCCTTGGATAACGCTCTCATGGCTATCGCGAGCACCGCCTGGGATTCCCCACGTATCTCCGTTGTGCACCCATGGCGCGCGGTGTTGCAAGAGAATTTCACGGCCTCGAAATAACAAGATTCCGGCGGCGCCATTTAGACCCCAATGTTTATTTCCACACTCGCATTGGACCCAGCCATCACCATCTTTGGCAACCATGGGGCAAGGCTCTCACAACTATCCACAGTTGGCGGCATGAGAGCAGTTACGGTCGGTCCACACACTTATCGTGCTGGGCATGAAAGCCTTGATAATCCTGAGTTTGGCCCTCTTTTTCACTGTTCCCGAAATTGCAGTTGCAGAGTGCAATGAAAGCGCATGCGTTGATGTCTATACCAAAGATAACCAGATCATTATCGAGGCACATAAAGGCAGCGGTGGAAGAACTACAGCGCGCGCACCGAAACCTCAACCATCTCCCACTACGACATTATGGTTTCCACCAAAACCATCACCTGCCCCTAAGCCCTATGTAAAGCGCACATATAAGCCGCGGACAGCTAAACCAACAACCGTCTCACATTCGGTGAATCTGAGCGATCGCTTAACAAAGCTTGTTCCAACGGCCGGCATAGCTTTTCAGCCCGAGTTTGAAGCACTTTGCAACGTTCCAGTTATTTTCTGGATCGATGTTCCGGCGCTTTTTCAAAGCCGAGTAAATATTATCGGCGAGATTGTTGATGTCGCTCTGCGACCAGGATTTATCTGGTCCTTTGGTGATGGCTCTATGTGGGCGACAACAAATACCGGGGCCCCGTATCCGAATGAATCAATAACGCATACCTATTCAAAGCCCGGAACGTACTCCGTTGTAGTTGTAACTACATGGAACGGTGCTTTTACACATAACGGCGCCGTACGTGCAATTAGTGGAGAGATTGTTAAGACCTCGGTGGCAACCGTCACCGTTGTATCGGCCCCTACCCGCTTTACGAAATGAGAAGACCATGACAACTGAAAAAGAGGCGCTATCTATTGCATCAACGGAACAGGCCAGCGATGCGAAATTTATTGCACTCGTTAATAGCTTTGTCGTAATAGAGGATTCCCCTGATATCAATGATTGCCAGCGAGATGGCGCAACGGCTGTGATCGATCTAGCTACGGAGTATGAAAAATTTGCCGACTGCTCTAGCTCAGAAAAGATCGCCAGAGTTTTGGGACGACTCAGTGATATACAAGTACGCGACTTTGCATTGGGGTCACACAGTACGGCGAGTTTTCAAACATATTGGGGGATGTGGCATCATCTATTGCAGGTTGCACCCGTTGGCTTTGTAGCCCCCGTTGCCTGTTTATTTGCAACTCTTGCCTACGAACGGGGGGATACTCCCTTGGCCTATAGCGCCCTGGATCGTGCCACTCTAGATCAACCCGGATATTCGCTGACTATTTTATTGCGCCGTGTCTTTGGTTCGGGGTGGCCAGCAGCGGCCTTTGCCGCCATGCGCACCGAGCTGCACCCCAAGGTCACTGCTGGAATCTTTGACTAACTCATTGCCTCTGATACAGTCCTCCCAGGTCATGAGTTCTAGCGCATAGCCCCGGCTTGCTAGACGGCAACCCTCCACCACGGTGGGGTGCTCCGGGTGAAGACCAGATCGATAGCAACAATGCCATCGATAAGCGTGGATCACTCAACCGTATCCATAGTGCCTTTATAGGCATATTTACGTGAGTGGTCCCATAACTGGGAAGGTATGTAATACATGTCATCGTTTTCACTAGAAGAGGCAGCATTCGAAACTCGCCAGATTCACACCGGTCAGGTTTCAGATCCAACAACTGGCGCTCGCGCGCTACCGCTCTACCAGACCACTGCATATGCATTTCGCGATACTAAACATGCAGCCGATCTATTTGGACTCGCAGAGCTTGGAAATATCTATACCCGCATCATGAATCCAACGCAGGATGTTGTTGAAAAGCGAATCGCATCACTTGAAGGTGGCGTTGCAGCATTACTTCTTGCATCGGGTTCGGCAGCAACGACATTTGCAGTCTTAGCAGTTGCAACTGCAGGAGATCACATCGTCTCATCGAAGTATCTTTATGGCGGAACCTATAACTTGTTCCACTACACATTGCCGACATTTGGTGTCGAAGTCACTTTCGTCGATAATCCCAATGATCCAGAGGAGTGGCGCAAAGCCGTTCGCCCAAATACAAAGGCGTTTTTCGGTGAGACTATTTCAAACCCTAACAACGATATTTTAGATATCGCCGCCGTTGCAAAGGTTGCACATGAAAGCCATGTTCCACTCATCGTCGATAACACAGTGGCAACACCATATGTAATCCGACCTATCGAATTTGGCGCAGATGTTGTTGTGCACTCGGCAACAAAGTTCTTAGCTGGCCATGGAAACGCAGTGGTTGGCGCAATCGTGGATTCAGGTAACTTCGATTATGCACTGTACCCAGAGAAGTTTAAGAGTTTTAATACTCCCGATCCTTCCTATCACGGTCTGGTCTATGCCCAAGCTCTTGGAGTCGGTAGTGCATTTGGTGCAAACCTGGCCTACATCTTCAAAATTCGCCTGACTTTGCTGCGCGATATAGGAGCTGCCGTTAGCCCATTTAACGCCTGGTTACTTGCGCAAGGTCTTGAGACTCTGACACTTCGCATGAAGCAACATTTAGAAAATGCTAAGGCCGTTGCAACATGGCTTGAGGCCCACCCACAGGTTGAGAAAGTTCATTTCTCATCCCTTGCCAGCAACTCATACAACAAACTCGCCGCTAAGTACGCACCTAAGGGCTCAGGCTCGGTCTTCTCCTTTGAAATCAAGGGTGGAATCGAGGCTGGACGCAAGTTTGTTGAAGGGCTAAAGCTGCACTCACACGTTGCAAATATCGGTGATGTGAGATCACTTGTTATTCACCCAGCATCAACGACACACTCACAGCTATCGGCCGAGGAGCTATTGAATGCAGGGGTTAAACCTGGCCTAGTGCGTTTATCTGTAGGCCTTGAAGATATCGAAGATATTAAGGCAGATCTTGCAGATGGGTTTGCTGCAGCTAAGTAATGAGCCAAAAAGTGGAGTTAGTCACCGGGGCATGGCTTGAAAACCATGCACCCGGTGACCGACTCTTTATAAATATCGGTGATCTACTTCTAGAAGATGGCGAAACCTTAGAAGATGTCACTATCGCCTATCAAAGCTGGGGATCGTTAAACGAGCGAGGCGATAACGCAATCTTGGTCAATCACGCATTGACTGGCTGGTCAGATATTCCTGGCTGGTGGCCATCGATGGTTGGTCCGGGTCTGCCATTTGATAGCGATAAATATTTTGTTGTATGTCCCAATGTTATTGGTGGATGTCAGGGTTCAACGGGTCCATCATCTATCGCACCCGATGGGCAACGCTATGGCTCACGCTTTCCATCACTGACCATTAGAGACATGGTTGCAGCAGAGGTTGCATTCAGCGATGCTCTAGGAATTAAAAAATATCAACTTGCAGTCGGCCCATCTCTGGGTGGAATGCGCTCTCTTGAGTGGGCGGTACAGATGCCACATCGCGTCGGTGCTATCTGCACAATTGGCTCTTCGGCCGTTGCAACGGGAGATCAGATCGGCACCTGTTCGATTCAGATAAGGGCGATTAAAACCGACCCTCACTTTAACGGTGGGGATTATTATGACAAGGCGCAAGGTCCGATAGAGGGCATGGGAATAGCGCGCAGAATCGCTCACCTGACCTATCGCACAGAGGCCGAGATGGATGTGCGCTTCGGGCGAGAGCTTCAGGGAGATGAGACGGGTCGCTACGCCGTTGAATCCTATTTAGATCACCAGGCCAACAAGTTAGCCCACCGCTTTGATGCCAATACCTATATCGCTCTGACTGAGGCCATGAATAGCCACGATATTGGTCGTGGACGTGGGGGAGTTGTGGCCGCACTCTCTGGAATCACAATCCCAGTCGTTGCCGTGGCTATCGATAGTGATCGATTATTTCCAGTGCGTCTGGCGGCTGAGATCGCTGAGCTAGCTCCGCTGGCAGCGCCCTTAGTAACGATTTCATCGCCTTTTGGCCACGATGGCTTCTTAGTTGAGGTTGAATCAGTGGGAAATGTGATCAGATCCGCGCTCGCCCTGGCTTAATCGCCTCAAAAGAGTGTTTTCGATGTGCATTTACCCCTGTGGATAAAATACAATATACCTATCGCTTCAGCGCATAGCTGATAAAACCAAAGGACGATTGTGGCTGTATTTCGTGCGCTCAAAAACAAGGTAAAGAAGGCCGCTAAGAAAAAAGCTGTGCCGGTAAAGAAGGCCGCTGCAAAGAAAGCGCCAGCGAAAAAGGCGGCAGCAAAGAAAGCGCCAGCGAAAAAAGTAGCCCCTGTTAAAAAAATAGCAAAGCCTGCAAAGATTGAGTTGAAAAAAACTTTAACCGCTAAAGATGTTCAAGCGATCATCGATGCTAAGCATGCAGTAACTCGCAACAGTGAGATTTTAGCCGAGCTCGAGAGCCGTGGCGTTACATCGATTAACCGAATTCCAAAGAAGGCCGATAAAGATTTAGTTGATGAGGCCCGTGCATTAGCGATTGAAATCCCAATAATTACTGAAAAGCTTCACAAAGCTGGGCTTGGTAAACCTTCACGTATCTTGAAAAAAGCTGAGTATGCATTGGTTGAGACAAAGCCTGTTGCACCAGCATCTGGTAAGGCTGGCAAAGCCGCCATTGTTAGCATCGATGGGGAAGAGGTGGAGCTTGAAGAAGTAGAGCTCGAAGATGTTGAGACGTTAATTGCAGAGGCGGTCGAACTCGTCGATGCTGAAGCAGAAGACAAGGTTCGAACGGTCACACTCTCTGATGAATCAAGCAAAGCAAAAGGCTCATTTACTCTGGCAGATTCTGAGGCCGAAGATGAAGAAGAAGATAAGAATGAGCGTGAAAAATTAAAGAAGGATTTAAGAAATGTTAATATCGTTATTGAGGCAATTAACTCAAAGATTAACAATGCCGCAACCCCAACCCGCTACGGTATTGCAGAGGCTGAATCCAAAGCGTTGACTTATAAGCAGATTCAACAGCAGTTTGAGATGAAGACTTTTACAGAAAAATCGGCAAAGACTGCCGCCGAGGCCATCACCATCGGCTCATTAAAGAATCTCGAAGATCTCCTTAACTACTTCATTGAAAAGATGAAGGTTGTACAGCGCGAAATTAAATATCTTCCACCTGAGCAGACGGTTATGACTGCAGGTGCAACGGCCGACCCGGTCAAAGATTATTTAAAGCAGATTGGCCGTGTGGCCCTGCTTAACGCCGAGCTCGAAGTAGAGCTTGCAACTCGTGTAGAAGTCGGTCTATTTGCCGAATCGAAGTTAAAAAACGATAAGAAGATCGACAAGAAGTTAAAGCGTGAACTCGGGTGGCTCGTTGAAGATGGCAAGCGCGCCAAGAACCATTTGCTCGAGGCCAACCTTCGTCTGGTTGTATCCCTTGCTAAGCGATACACGGGCCGCGGAATGCTCTTCCTCGATCTGATCCAAGAGGGAAACCTTGGCTTAATACGTGCAGTTGAGAAGTTCGACTATACAAAGGGTTATAAGTTCTCAACCTATGCCACATGGTGGATTCGCCAGGCGATTACACGTGCGATGGCAGATCAGGCCCGCACAATCCGTATACCTGTGCACATGGTTGAAGTTATTAATAAGTTGGCACGCGTACAGCGCCAGATGTTGCAGGACTTAGGCCGCGAACCGACTCCAGAAGAGCTGGCTAAAGAGTTAGACATGACTCCTGAAAAGGTTGTAGAAGTTCAAAAGTATGGCCGCGAACCTATCTCACTTCACACACCATTGGGTGAAGAGGGCGATAGCGAGTTCGGAGATCTCATTGAAGATAGCGAGGCCGTTGTTCCAGCCGATGCAGTCTCATTTACTCTCCTGCAAGAGCAGCTGCACTCAGTTCTAGATACATTATCTGAGCGTGAAGCCGGTGTAGTGGCGATGCGCTTTGGTCTAACCGATGGTCAGCCAAAGACACTGGATGAGATCGGCAAAGTTTACGGCGTTACACGCGAGCGTATCCGCCAGATTGAATCTAAGACAATGTCGAAGCTTCGTCACCCATCTCGCAGCCAAGTCTTGCGCGATTACTTGGATTAATTCATGAGTAATGCACGCATTTTTATTAACCCTGTAAGTGGTTCAATAAAGATTATTGGAGCAGTTGATTTTGTTGATAAAGAAGGCAATATTCTTGAAACTAAAGAGAACGTGAAGTTTTGTGGCTGCGGTTTATCTCAAAATAAACCTAATTGCGATGGTTCACACAGAGAAAAGCTGGAAAAGAAAAACTAATTAGTTAGCAGAAGTTTCGACGAGCTTTTCACTCTCATCGATAATTGTGGCAGCTACGCTCTTGAGTTTTTCAGCGTATTCCTTGCCATGGTGGGCGCAGAACATCAGCTCACCACCGTTGAGAAGTACTGCCCGCACGTAAGCCTGGGCACCGCATCGATCGCAGCGGTCAAGGGCGTTAAGAGGTACTGATTCGAGCATTACTTGATCTGACATATCTCTCTCCGTTCTCGGTATTGCTTCTTCCTATGGAACATCAAACCACGTCTGGTTATTCCCCGCTCGTCAAAAGTAATTTATTTTTGTTAATTTGATGTTAATTTGCTGGGAATTATCGATTTTTCCAGTATTTGAGAGGTATTCGGCGCGCTTACAAGCCATTAATGTAATCGGGCGATAACCTTTCGCCCCGTGGCCGATAAAGATATAGCGACAAATGTGCAGGATAGCTATACCGCAAAGGATTTAGCGGTCCTTGAAGGCCTAGATGCCGTTCGCAAACGCCCAGGTATGTATATCGGCTCCACAGATTCACGTGGACTCATGCACTGCCTGTGGGAGATTATTGATAACTCCGTTGATGAATCCTTAGCCGGACACTGCAAAAAAATTGAGATAAATCTTGAATCCGATGGCTCGGTTGAAGTCCATGATGATGGGCGCGGAATTCCTGTTGATAAAGAGCCTAAGACTGGTTTAACCGGAGTTGAAGTTGTATTAACAAAACTGCACGCTGGTGGAAAGTTTGGCGGTGGCTCTTATGCAGCATCGGGCGGTCTTCATGGTGTTGGTGCATCCGTTGTAAACGCACTTGCATCGCGTCTTGATGCCGAAGTCGATCGCGATGGCAAGATTTACTGGATGTCTTTTCAACGAGGTACTGCTGGAATTTTTGATGGCGATGGACCTAAGGCAAACTTTGAGGCTAAGTCGGGGCTGCGAGTTATTGGAAAGATTTCTAGCAAAGTTACTGGCACACGTATTAAGTGGTGGTCGGATAAGCAGATCTTCTTAAAAGAGGCCGAGCTCGAACTTGAAGAGATTTATGATCGTGCACGTCAAACATCTTATTTAGTGCCGGGTTTAACTCTGATCGTTAACGATAATCGCACTAAAGTTAAAACTACCGAGGAATTTTTCCATAAAAGCGGAATCACCGAATACTGCAATTTCTTAGCCCCCGATGAGCCTGTTGGCGATGTCATCCGTATTTACGGTACTGGTCACTACCAAGAGACTGTGCCCGTCTTAGATGATAAGGGCCATATGGTTTCAACTGAGGTCGAGCGCGATATGGAAGTTGATATTGCCATGAAGTGGGGTGATGGCTTTGAGAGCACTCAACGCTCATTCGTGAATATTATTGCAACTCCTAAGGGTGGAACGCACGTCCTTGGCTTTGAACGCTCCCTCGTCAAGGTTATTAATGAGGCGCTGCGATCGACTAAGACTCTGGCAAATAAAGAGGCCGATGTTATTAAAGATGACATTCTCGAAGGTATGACGGCCGTTGTCACTGTGCGAATGTCAGAGCCACAGTTTGAAGGTCAGACTAAGGAAGTTCTTGGCACGGCCGCTGCCACTCGAATCGTTGCAGCCGTTGTGGCAGATAAGTTGAAAGAGTATTTCAATACCACCAAGCGAATTGATAAAGCTAATGGTCGCTTAGTTTTAGAAAAAATCGCCGCTGCATCCCGCACACGTATTAGCGCGCGAGCCCATAAGGATTTACAACGACGAAAGAACGCACTTGAGTCGTCATCTCTTCCTACAAAGCTCTCAGATTGTCGCTCAGAGGATGTAACACGCACTGAGTTATTCATCGTAGAGGGTGATTCGGCCCTTGGCACAACAAAGGCTGCACGCAATAGTGAGTTCCAAGCGATCCTGCCTATCCGTGGCAAAATCCTGAACGTTCAAAAGGCATCGCTATCGCAGATGCTCGAAGATAAAGAGTGCGGATCGATTATTCAAGTCATAGGCGCCGGCTCTGGTAAATCCTTCGAGCTAGATGAGGCTCGCTATGGTCGCGTAATTTTGATGTCTGATGCAGACGTTGATGGCGCGCATATTCGTTGTCTGCTTCTAACTTTGATGTATAGATACATGCGCCCATTGATTGATTCGGGCCGTGTATTTGCCGCTATTCCACCCCTGCACCGTATTGAAGTTATGGGCGGGGGAGGCAAGAAGGGCGATTATATTTACACGTATAGCGATGATGAGATGAAGAAAATCACTACTGAGTTAAAGAAGAATGGCAAGAAGTGGAAAGAACCGATTCAGCGCTATAAAGGTCTTGGCGAAATGGATGCCGATCAACTGCGCGAGACAACTATGGATCCAAATGCGCGTACTTTGCGCCGTATTACCGTCTCTGATGCAAGCGCAGCTGAGGCTATGTTTGAGCTCTTAATGGGCAGCGATGTCGCCCCACGTAAAGAGTTCATTGCCAGCGCTGAAATCGATCGCGACCATATCGACGCTTA
>Ga0114981_10001130_pt1 | contig 17524 bp, 15 predicted proteins | sample S_140806_MF_Meta_FD_87028 | JGI IMG/M metagenome (GOLD analysis project Ga0114981, IMG submission 87028) | Freshwater microbial communities from Lake Simoncouche, Canada to study carbon cycling - S_140806_MF_MetaG | ecosystem: Environmental > Aquatic > Freshwater > Lake | place: Lake...
AATCTCATCCATGACGGCCTTGATGCGCTCTTCAAACTGGCCGCGATACTTGGTGCCGGCCACCATGAGGGCGAGGTCGAGGGTGATGACGCGTTTGTCGCGAAGGATTTCAGGCACATTGCCAGCGGCGATCTCTTGAGCGAGACCTTCGACGATGGCGGTTTTGCCCACGCCAGCTTCGCCGATGAGCACAGGATTGTTTTTCGTGCGGCGGCAGAGGATCTGGATCACGCGGGCGATCTCCTCGCTGCGGCCGATGACAGGGTCCATTTCGCCCTTCACGGCCACTTCGGTCAAATCGCGGCCAAAGGCCTTCAAAGCGGGCGTTTTCTCGTTCTTGCCCTTCTTTTCATTCGGCGTGCCACCACCGGGGGTGACGGCTTCCTTGTTGCCATTGCCTTCTTCCTCCTCTTCACCGTCCTCGTTTTGGGAGGTGAAGTTCGGATCGAGTTCACGAAGAATTTCGCTGCGAGCCTTGTCGAGGTTCACTTCCAGGTTCCGCAGCACCTGCGCGGCCACGCCTTCCCCTTCGCGAAGCAGGCCGAGGAGGATGTGCTCGGTGCCCACATAGCTGTGGTTCAGCGCCTTGGCTTCCTTGGAGGCCAACGCGAGCACCTTTTTCACACGCGGCGTGTAGGGGATGTTCCCCACCATCTTCGTCTCCGGGCCAGAGCCGACCTGCTGCTCGACTTGCAGGCGGACGGTTTCGAGATCGAGGCCGAGCTTCGTCAGCACGTTCACCGCGACGCCTTGGCCGAGTTTGATCAGCCCGAGCAGCAGATGCTCCGTGCCGACGTAGTTGTGGTTGAAGCGATCCGCCTCTTTGCGGGCGAGTGCCAGCACCTGCTGGGCACGAGGAGTAAAGTTGTTCATCATGATAGGCGGAAAAGGGTTCCGGAAGGTTGAGTCAGTGGAAAGTTAGGAGTGCTGGAAATGGAATGCAACCACGGGGGAGCACAATTCCTTCGCCACAAGAATGAGCCTGGATTCCCCTTTGCCAGAAAGGTTCATCGGAAGGCTTGAGCCGTTCTTTGACAATGGCGGGCTGCCAGCCACTTAAACGATCACCCCGATGCCGCTCCCGAAACCGCCACAAACCAGCCTCCGCAGGCTTGCGACGTTGTTTTTCGTGACGGCGATGCCGATGGGCATGTGGGGTGTGCCTTTGAGCACGGTGTTCAATGCGCATGGTCGCGGGCATCTCGTGCCATGGGTGCTCTCCGCATCGAGCATCGCGGCTTTCATCTCCCCTCTCTTCACGGCGGCGCTGGCGGATCAGCGAATGGCTCCGGTGAAACTCATGCGCTGGCTGGCGGTGCTCACGAGCATCACCCTCGTGCTCACCTGCACGGCGCTGGAGTGGAAAATGTCCGACGCGGCGGTGCTCTTGGCGGTGCAGCTTCAGGCTCTGGTGTCTCTGCCAATGTGGAGCATCGCCAGCAGCATCGTATTTTCCCAGCTTCAGGATGCGAAGCGGCAGTTCGGCCCGCTGCGTGCCTTTGCCACTGCGGGCTGGATGGCAGGCTGCTGGATGATCAGTCTCGTGCTGCAATCCGATGAATCCCTCGTCGGTGCCTACACCGCCGCCGGATTGTGGCTCGTAGTCGGCGGCATCACCTTCCTGATCCCCGCCATTCCGCCCACGGATACCAGCTCGCCTCGCAGTTGGGTGCAAATCCTCGGTCTGGATGCCCTCTCCCTGCTGCGGCATCGCGATCACCGCATCGTCTTCATCACCGCCGCGCTCTACTGCATGCCTCTCGCGGCTTTTTATCCTTACACCGCCCTTCAATTGAAGGATCTCGGCGTCACCAGCATCGCCGCCATGATGTCCCTGGCGCAGACGACGGAGATTCTCGTCATGCTGGTGCTCGCGGGGCTGATGACACGCTTTCGTTTAAAATGGGTCTTCCTCTCCGGCATCCTCATCTGCGTGGTTCGCTATGCGCTGAATGCCGTGAACACGCTCCCCGCCGTGCTCATCGGCACCACACTGCATGGTTTTGCCTTCACGCTCTACTTCATCACGACCCAAATATATCTCGAAGAACGCATCGATCCGAAATGGCGTGTGCGTGCCCAGGCTCTGCTCTCCCTGCTGATGAGCGGCGTGGGGAATCTCTTCGGCTATCTCGGTGGCGGCTGGTGGTTTCAGACCTGCTCGTCTCCCGATGCGCCCACGAACTGGCAGCTCTTCTGGATCGGCGAAACGGCTCTCACCGCCGCTGTGTGCCTCTTCTTTGCCCTCGCTTACAAAGGCCGCGGAGCCCAGCATGCCTCTTGAAACCTGCAACTTGAAACCTTAGACCTTTCCAATGTTCACCGGCCTCGTCGAAACCACCGGCAAAATCCTTTCTCTCGAACCTCGTGGCGAGAGCGCCCGGCTCATCGTCGAGGCGCCGAGCCTCGCACCACAGCTCACGCTCGGTGAAAGCGTGGCCGTGAATGGCTGCTGCCTCACCGTGGCCGCTTTCGATGCCGCCGCAGGCACCTTCGCTTTTGATCTGCTGATGCAAACGCTGCGTGTCACCAGCCTCGGCGATCTCTCCACCGGCTCGCTCGTCAATCTCGAGCGTGCCATGCGCCTCGGCGACCGCTTTGGCGGCCACTTCGTCCAGGGGCATGTGGATGACACCGTGCGTGTGATCGACTTCACGCAGCACGGCCAGGATCACCGATTGCAGGTCGAGTATCCCGAAAAGCATCACGGCCTCGTCATTCCGAAAGGCTCCATCTGCCTCGATGGCATCTCACTCACCGCTGCGGAGGTCGGAAAGGAAAGCATCACCTGCTGGATCATTCCGCACACGCTGGAGGTCACCCACCTGCGCACCAGAAAATCCGGCGACCGCCTCAACGTCGAGTTCGACATGCTCGGGAAGCACGTCCGCGAACTGGTTAGGCTCTCTACCCCCTCATGAATGCCGCCTACCATCTCCTCGCCGCCGCCACGGGCAGGCCTTTGTGGCCCATCGTGTTTGGGATGACGCTGCTGCTCTTTCTCGGGCTGCCCTTTGTGCTGAGAAATCTCTGGCCCAGCATGCGCCGCCGCACGGCCTGGCTCATTTCGCTGGCGGTAATGTTCGTGTTCTTGTTTGTGATGACGCCTGCTCGCGTGGCGATTTCGAACATTCTCCGTGGTGGACAGTCGATGTGACGCTCCCCATCATCCCGCATGCGCCCTATCCACGCTCTTTTCCTCCTCGCCGCTGCTTTTTCCACTCACGCCGCCGAGACGCTCGTCTCCGATGCCAAAACCTTCGAGGAAGCCGCGAAGACCGCCAAAGCCGGTGACGTGCTCGTTTTGAAGAATGGCGAATGGAAGGACGCACGCCTGAAATGCCGCGCCAGTGGCTCCTCCGACGTGCCGCTGACCATCAAAGCCGAAACGCCCGGCAAGGTCATCCTCACCGGTGATTCGCGATTGCAGCTCGGGGGCCGTTTCATCCTCGTGGAAGGCCTTTCCTTCCAAAATCCCACCGGCACCGAGTGCATCGAGCTGCGCATCGACACCGATGAAGTCGCCCACGAATGCCGCGTGACGCAATGCGCCGTGGTGAACACCCTGCCCGCGGACGAAAAGAGCCAATCCGCCCGCTTCGTCTCCATCTACGGCCGCGAGCATCGCGTGGACCACTGCCGCTTGGAAGGAAAAACCACGCTTGGCACCTTGATGGTCGTGTGGCTCAGCAACGAGCAAAAGGACTGGGGCCGCCATCGCATTGATCACAACTACTTCGGTGCCCGTGAACGCCTCGGCAAAAACGGCGGCGAGATCATCCGCCTCGGCGACAGCGAGACCTCCATGCTCGAAGCGAAATGCGTGGTGGAGCACAACACCTTCGAAAAGTGCAACGGCGAGGCCGAGTGCATCTCCAACAAATCCTGCGGCAATCTTTACCGCCGGAACACCTTCCTCGAAGTCTCCGGCACGCTCACGCTGCGCCATGGCAATGGCTGCACCGTCGAAGAAAACGCCTTCCTCGGCAACAACGCCAAAGGCACCGGCGGCGTCCGCATCATCGGCGAAAACCATCTCGTGAGCCGGAACTACTTCGAGAACCTCACCGGCGACAAAGAACGCAGCGCCCTCTGCGTCATGGCCGGCATTCCGAACACCCCGCTCAACGGCTACGCCCAGGTCAAAGACGCCCGCATCGAGAACAACCTCTTCGTGAACTGCAAAGTCCCCTTCGCCTTCGCCGTCATGGGCGATAAAACCGCCACGCTCGCTCCTGAGAATACCCTCGTCCCCAACAACCGCTTCAACACCGCCAAGCCCAAAGCCTTCCCCGATCACCCCGGCCTCCTCTGGGATCAGAAAGACCTCAAAAAGCCCGCTTGGATCGATCAACGCGAAGAAGCCGGTCCTTCCTGGAAGTAATCAGGGCATTCCTGCCCCGAAACATCCGTCCGATCCGTACGATCAATCGGCCCTGGTCACTTCCCTCTTCGGCGGCATGCACAGCAGCGCCTCCCCGAGCAGCGCAATCGCCATCAGGAAAAGAAACGTCCTCCAAACCTCACTCGCCAGGCTGCTTTCGTCCTCCACGCGGTCTTCGATGATCTGATGATCCAAACCGGCCAAAAGCTCTCCAAGAGCCGTCTTGCCGAGAAAGTCGGGCGCATCCTCGCGAAGCGGGCGATTGATCGCGACGAGCTTGTCGCCGCTTTCGGCGATTCCGACCCGCAGAGGCAGTTCGGTGCTCAAAACGGCTTCACCGCGTCTTTTCCACTCACCGGCACCGAGAGCATACGCACCGGCTTCACGTTGTTGAGCTTTGCCGAGGCCTTTGGAGCCATCATTCAGCGCCCGGTGAAGCATCGCGAACATCACGACGCCATCGCGGGCCAAGGTGGAGGCTCCGGAGCCGGGCAGCGTGCCAAGGAACCAGGCTTGGTTTTCGCCCGTCGTGTTCGCTCGCATGAGCAGCGGCTGATTTTCACCGAGACGGGCCAGCGGCGTGCCTTCGCCGAGGATGTCGCAGCGGCGCTGCACGTCGAGATCACCGAGCGGCAGCGCGGTGCCGCTGCGGGTGTTCGCGAGCAGGCCCGCGTCGTTGCGCCACCAGCTCACGGTGGCCGGTTTGCTGTCGCCACTCCATGCGCCCCAATGCAGGCCGGCGAAGGCATTCGTGTTCGGTGTCTCGGGTGGCAAAAAGAGCACGCAGCGGGCATTCGCGAGCTGTTTGGCGATGAGGTCGCCCTCCTTCGGCAGTGGCGCGTGCCAGACGATGAGCGCGGTATCGTCCCACGCAATCTCGGCGGCTCGCGAGGGCGGTATAACGGTGCTGGCATATTTGCGGGTGGGATCGGCAGCGGCTTCGAGCGCGGCTTGCAGCGGTGTGAAAGTGGCTTCGTCCTCGCTGACGATCACGCTGCGAAGCACGGGCGGCTCGGCGAAAACGAAGTGGAAGACGTTGTCGCTCGGCGAGGCATCGGCGGGCAATTCGACGCGGCCGTGGCCCTGCTTCATCGTTTTGGCGATGGGAATGGCGTGCGCCTGCAACACGAGCTGCGAGTCCTTCATCTCCGCTTTGAAGGTCGTGCTCACATCCCCCACGACGAAGCGCAGCGGCAGTTCGAGTGGCTCCTTGGCCGAATCCGGCCTCGTGACACGCACATCGAGCAGCAGTTCGGCTTTTTCCGCCGTTTCGCGACGCGTCACACGCTCGACGCTGATGCTCAAATTCTGCTCCACAGGCTGCGCATACGTCAGCAGATGAAAGCGCACGCCTTTGAGGCTGGCGAAGCCGCTGCGCAGCGCCTGCCAGCGTCCGCCGCCGGCATCCCAATCGCTTTGGCGCAAATCGCTGAGCACCCACACATCCGTGCGGCCCGTTTGGTTCTTCGAGATGTAATCCAGCGCACTTTGCAGCAGCCCCGGCACATCCGCACTCGTGTCCGTGGGGCCGGTGATCGGCAAATCGGTGAGCGACTCCGGCTTTTCGAGCGCCTGCGGCTGGAGATGCGCATTTTCGATCAGTACCAGCTTCGACCGCGTGCCCACCGTGTCACGCAACGCCTGCGAGAGCTTCGCGAGACCTGCGCTGCGCTTGCTGCTGCCCGTCGCTAAATTTTGCTGTTCCATGCTGGCCGAACGGTCCAGCAGCACGATCACCGTGTCCGGCACGCCTCCGGTGAGCCCGAGCAAACCGCCCGCCATCGGCCGCGTAATCACAAACAAGATCGCCGCCACCGCCAGCACGCGAAACGCCAGGATCAAAACCTGCCGCAGCCGCGACAGCCCCTTGTTCATCCGCTGAGCCATGCGCAGAAACATCATCGCCGCCCACTTCACCTGCCGCCGCCGATACAGGTGGATCAAATGAATGACCACCGGCAACGCCGCGAGCGGCAGGGCGAGAAGCAGCGCTGGGACGAGGAAGGTCATGGCTGGCGCTCCCCATTATCATTGTGGTCATCGCATTTGAGCTGTGACCTTTTGTGATCCGGGATTGCTCTAAACCTCCAGTAAATGGCTGCGCACAACAAGCTTATCCCAAACAACAAATTCCACCACAATCGCGGACCCGAAACTTCCGACCAGATCAAAAAACTGAATTGGATGAGTGCCCCCATCAACATCAGCCAGTGCGCTTTTGAACGCCCCCACATCTGGAAGCGACGAACAGCATTCTCGATGGCATCACTCATCACCTGCCCCCTTTCTTCTGCACGCGACTGAGCAGGAACTTCACGAGCACGTCGTCGTATTTCTCGTGCAGCTTCACGCGGTGATAGTCGATGGCGGTGGTGCGGATGAGGTCGTCGATTTCGGTCAGGTATTGCTTCACGGCTTCGCGGTAGTTGCGGGCGATGAGGCTGGGGTCGGCGAGGAGGGCTTCGCCGCCCTCGAGGTCGATGAAGCGGGCGGGACGGTCGAAATCGAAGTCGAGTTCCTTCTGATCGAGCAGGTGGAAGAGGGCGACGTCGTGCTTGCGGAAGCGCAGGTGCTGGATGGCTGTTTTGAGCTCGGCGGGAGGGACGAAAAGATCGCTGAAAATGACGACGAGGGCTCGCTGGCGGGTTTTTTCGGCGGCGTCGTGCAGCGCGGTGAGCAGCGTGGTATCGCCAACGGGCTGGATGGAGCCCATTTGATCCAAAACAAGGCCGAGATGGCTCGCGCCGCGTTTCGCGGGGATTTCGACGGGTTTTTCCGCGAGCGACCAAAGACCGACGGCATCGCCCTGCTGCGCGGCGATGTAGCCAAGCGTGCCGGCGAGCTTCTTGGCGTAGTCGAAGCGGCTCGTGGTACTGCCTGCGGGTGTGAAGCTCATGCTGCCGCTCGTGTCGATGAGCAGGCAGAGGCGCAGATTGGTATCGGCTTCGAATTCCTTGATGTAGAAACGATCGCTGCGGCCCCAAGTTCGCCAGTCGAGGCGGCGCGTGTCGTCGCCGGGAACGTACTTGCGGTATTGGGCGAATTCGAGGGATGAACCTCGCACGGGACTGCGATGCTTGCCGGAGACGCTGCCGAGCATGGCCTGGCGGGCGTTGAGGGGGAGGGCCATGAGGCGGCTGAGGACCGCTGGATCGAGGAAAGATCGTGAAGTGTCAGCCATGTTCGTAGCCTCCTTGTTTCGTCCTCGTCCTCCTACTCGAACTCGTCCTCGATTCTATGGCCCTCGAAGCCCCAGGCACATCATCGAACCGATCCACCAGCTTCGTCAGCATGCTCACGATGCGCAGGAGCATCGCTTTTCCTTCCTCGACCCGCTTTGCCGAACACGCTCGCTTGGCGACCAAAGCGTCCAAACACGCCGCGCACTCGGTGGCTGAGCCTCGGGCATCGTCGAAAAACCGTGCGCGGAGCTGGCTGACACGTTTGCCGTTGCCCTCGGCGGTGTTGAGAAGGGCGGAAAGACTGGCGCGGTCGAGTTGATCAAGAGTTTCGGCGAGACGAGCGCCTTTGATGTCGCGAAGTTCTTCAAAGAGATCCGTGAGCCACGCGATGACAGAGAGCTCGAGTTGGTAAACATCGAGCTTTTCGTGGTCGAAGAGGGCGGTGGGCATGGCGATGGAGGATCGAGGACTGGGAGGAGAGCGGAAGGGCGGTTCGGAGCGTGAGGAGGAGTGGAACGGATTGATCGAGGACGAGTTCGAGTAGGAGGACGAGGACGAACGAATGCGGCTACGCCTTCGCCAGTTCTTCGACGAGCCTCTTCGCCACATCACGACTCGTCACACCATCACTCTCCGCCGTGAACGTCGTCATCACACGATGCCTCAACACCGGCTCCGCGACTTCCATCACATCTTCGAGACGCACCATGTAGCTACCATTCAGCGCAGCTCTCGCTTTGGCACCGAGGATCAAATACTGCACGGCACGAGGGCCGGCGCCCCAGCTCACCAGCGGCTTCAGCCATGCGGGAGCCTCACTGCTCGCGGGACGTGTCTTCCTCGCGAGATCGACGGCGAATTCATAGATGTGATCCGGCACCGGCACGCGACGGACGAGATCCTGAAACGCCAGAACCTTGGCTCCATCCATGATGTGCTCGAGTTGGGGCAAACTTTGGCCCGTGGTGCTTTTGGCGATGGCGATTTCTTCGTCGCGGCTCGGGTAATCGACGCCGATCATGAACATGAAGCGGTCGAGCTGGGCTTCGGGCAGAGGATACGTGCCTTCTTGCTCGATGGGGTTCTGTGTGGCGAGGACGAAGAAGGGGCTGTCGAGCGTGTAGGTGCGACCGGCGACGGTGACTTTGTGCTCCTGCATGGCCTCAAGCATGGCGGCCTGCGTTTTGGCGGGGGCGCGGTTGATTTCATCGGCGAGTACGATGTTGGCAAAGACGGGGCCTTTGGCGAATTCGAAGGCGCGTTTGCCGCCGGGGAGTTCCTGCAAGATGTCGGTGCCGGTGATGTCCATGGGCATCAAATCGGGCGTGAACTGAATGCGGCTGAAACTCAAGCTCATTGTTTCCGCGAGGCGGGAGATGAGCAGCGTCTTGGCGAGGCCGGGAACGCCCATGAGCAAGGCGTGACCTCGCGCAAAGAGGCAGATGGCGAGCTGCTCGACGACCTTGTCCTGGCCGACAATGATCTTTTTCAGCTCGGTGCTGAGTTTCAAATACACTTGGCGGAGCTCATCAATGGCGGCGACGTCGTCTTGCGGAAGGACTGGGTGGGACATGGGAGTACAGCACCAGAAAACCCAAGGAATGACAAGGACGGGTTTCCGTTTTGGAAATGAAAAGAACAAGCAGGCCCCACCTTCGGCCTCTCCCACCTACCACAATTCAGAACGCACCTTTGCTTGTCTCCCCTGCCCTGCCTCTCCAAGTCTCCCTGAATGCGCATCCTCATCGCTCCAGACAAGTTCAAAGGCAGCCTCTCCGCCACTGTGGTAGCGCAAACCATCGCGGAGGCCTTCCATGAGCATCCTGGGAAGTTCGACCTTGATCTCTGCCCCATCGCCGATGGTGGTGAAGGCACCGCCGAGGCGATTATCACCGCGAAAAATGGCTCCTGGGTCGAATGCCAGACCGTCGATGCCCAAAGCCGGCAGGTGGCCTCGAAATATGGTCTGGCAGCCGAGGAGGCCGTCATGGAAATGAGCGCCGCCAGCGGCCTGGCCAGGGTGAGTGATCTCCCGCTCGATCCCGCGACTGCCAGCACCTACGGCACCGGTTTGATGATGCTCGATGCCATTCGCGGCGGAGCCAAACGAATCATCATCGGCATCGGCGGCAGCGCCACGAACGATGGCGGCACCGGGATGGCCCGGGCACTCGGCTTTCGCTTTCTCGACGATCAAGACACGGAACTCGAAAACCTCCCACTGGACCTCGACAGGCTGCATCGCATCGAAAAAAGCGCCGGTGTTTTCCTCGAAGTACTCGTCGCCTGCGATGTCACGAATCCGCTGCTTGGCCCCGAGGGCTGTACCAGCGTTTACGGACCTCAAAAGGGCGTGGAGGACTTCGGCTTCTTTGAAAGCCGCCTCGAACGACTGGCACACATTGTCGAGCGTGATCTTGGCGTGAATCCAGCGGAGGTTCCCGGAGCCGGAGCGGCAGGTGGGCTTGGCTTTGGCCTCATGGCTTTTTGCGGAGCCAAGCTCACCAGCGGCTTTGATTTGATCGCCGACCTCATCGATCTACGCCGCCGAGTCGCGGCGGCGGATTTCGTCATCACGGGTGAAGGCCGTATTGATGCTCAGACGCTGCATGGCAAAGGGCCGATGGGCGTGGCCCTCATGGCTCGTGGATTGGGAAAACCCGTCGCCGCGCTCGCGGGGCTCATTGAAGCCCGTGAAGCTCTCGCGTCTCATTTTGATCATCTCATTCAGGTGAAACCGGACGCCATGCCCATCCCGGAAGCCATTCAAAACGCCCGCGAACTGCTGCTCGCGGCTTCACGCACCTTGACCGCGAGACTGACGACGCCTACCTCCGCCGATGCACGATGACGCCACGATGCTCCACCACCCCGATGCCCTCACCCGCCTGCGCTATGTGGTGCATCGGCTGCGTGCGCCGGGAGGTTGCCCGTGGGACATGGAGCAGACGCATGAGTCGCTGATCCCGCATGTCATTGAGGAAGCCTACGAGGTGGCTGAAGCCATCCGCGGCGGTGATCCGGCCCAGATTTGCGACGAACTCGGCGACATCCTGCTGCAACCCGTGCTGCATGCCGAGATCGCGAGTGAAAGCGGTGCCTTCGATCTCGACCAGATGGCCCTGGGCCTGTGCGACAAGCTCATTCGTCGCCACCCGCACGTCTTTGGCGATACCACCGCCGCCACGAGCGACGCCGTGCTCACCCAATGGGATGCCATCAAGCGTGTGGAAAAGGGCACGCAGCACGAAGGCATGCTCCACGGCGTGGGCGGCGGCCTTCCAGCGCTGATGCGGGGCCAAAAGCTGCAAAAAAAGGCCGCTCGCGTGGGCTTTGACTGGCCGGATGCCGCGCCGGTCTTCGACAAGATCCGCGAGGAGGCCGCCGAACTCGAAGAAGCCGTGCAAAGCGGCGATAAGAAGCACATCGAGGAGGAACTTGGCGATCTCTTCTTCAGCGTCGTCAATCTTGCCCGCAAGCTCGGTATCGAATCCGAATCCGCCCTCGCCGCCGCGAATGATAAATTCGTGAAACGCTTTCACGCGATGGAAACTCACCTCCGCGATCACGGCAAGGAACTCGGCAAGCTCAGCCTCGCGGAGATGGATGAGGCATGGGATGCGGTGAAGCGAGGCGTTTGACAAGCCGGAGGCAGGAAGCCACTTTCGCCCATGCACACGATTGAAATCGACGACGAGACCTACGCCGACCTGGAGGCCCTTGCGAAGAAGGAGCATGCCAGCATCGGCAGTGTGGTGAAAAACGCCCTGAGCCGGCTCCCAGGCCTGAGAAAACCAACGCCAGTAGTGAAGTCGGCACTTGGGTATAGGATTCCCGTCTCGCCCAGCGAGCCGTTCACGTTGGAAGATGTGCAGCGGATCGAGGATGAAAACGACTTGAGAGGACTGGCATGATCTGGCTCCTCGATGGCAGTGTTCTCGCCGCCCATGTCTTGTCTGGGCATCCCGAGCACTCATGGGCTGAAGCATGGTTTTATGGGCTACAGGATTCCTTTGCCACATGCCCGGTGACGCAGGGAACTCTTTTGAGGCTACACATGCATCTGGCCATCGACAAAAGCGCGTCAGCAGCCTGGAAGGCACTCGAGGGCGTCGAGTCACACCCGCTCCATCGCTACTGGGCTGATGATCTGCCCTACCGCGAGGTGCCACACCGTCAAATCCAAGGTCATCGACAGGTGACGGATGCCTGGCTGATCGAGCTGGCTCGCCGCAACGATGCTAGAGTGGCGACACTGGACCAAGGCATGGCGGCGACCTATCCCAACGACGCTGTTTTGATCTGATGGATCTCAGCGGCTTTCCATTTTCCAAGCTCTGGACGCAGGTGCGTTCCAAATCATGGCTGTGGCTGTTTCGTCGGCAGCAGATCGAGGATGGCGGGCGTCTTTTAAAGCATGGCGACGTCGGGCTGGCGGGCGTGCATGTGTGCTCGGAGAGCGAGGTAGAGATCATCGCGGGTGTGGGCGCAGGTTTGTTCAACACAGCGTCCGTCACGGTGCATCTGCGGCTGCGGGAAGATGGCTCGCTGGCCATGACCTCGCACTGTACCTGCGTGCAGGGCACACTCTGCCAGCATGCGGCAGCCTTGATGCTGATGATGGAGATCGAGGAAGGCCGTCAGCGCATCGAACGAATGGCCCGCACCCACGAAAAAGCCTCGCCCATGCCTCACAACGAGGTGGCAGAGCCGGAGATAAGCAACGAGCTACCGCCCGCCGAGCCGAGACCGGTGCTGGTGGTGCGTCGCATCGCGGCGCAAGTGCCGCAGATCACTGCGAAGCGCGGCATCGGCGGCTGGGTGCCCCGCAGCATCGCCATCGCGCAGCCTTTCGCGGAGTATGAAGGCTGCCCGCGGCGCTTTGAGATGCTGGTACGCAGCCCGGCGCATCAGTGGACGGATGAAGAAGGCGTGAAGCACACCGTGGTGCGAAATCTACGTTCTGAGCGGCTACTCCTGACAGATCTTTCCTCGCTCGGTTTCAAGCCTTTCGCCGAAGCGATGCCGGGCACGAAGACGGAGGAGTCCACCCTCGGCTACATGACGCCATCTGGAGATCAGGCCTTGTTTTGGGCGCAGTTTCTCCAAGAGCAGACAACCAAGCTCAGCGAATCTGGCTGGCGTGTCGAAGTGGCGGAGGACATCGGCTTTCAAATTCACGAGGCAGGCGAGGATAAGTGGTTCAGCGATTTGCAGGGTGATAAAGGCGGCAAGGATTGGTTCGCACTGGATCTCGGCGTGGAGATCGAGGGACGCCGCATCACGCTGGTGCCGCTGCTGGTCGATTGCATTGATCAGGGCCTTACGGCGACGGTTTTGGAGAGGAATCTCGATCAGCGCTTCCTGCTCTCGCTCGGAGGGGATCGTGATGATGTGCTCTCCGTGCCTGCGGAGCGGCTGCTGGTGCTGCTGCGCTTTTTTGACGAGCTGCTCTCGACGCGTCCCGTGCGCAAAGACGGCAAGCTCCAGCTCGACAAACTCCGCGCCGCACAGCTCGCCACGCTGGATGGGCTGCCGATTCGTGCTCCAGCGGAGCTTTCAGCGCTTTCACAGCAGTTGGAGAACTTCCAGCGCATCACGTTGATCGAACCGCCGAAGTCGCTGAAGGCTAGCCTGCGTGATTATCAGCGTGAAGGTGCCTCGTGGATGCAGTTCCTCCGTGAGTTCGGCCTGCACGGCATTTTGGCCGATGACATGGGCCTGGGCAAAACGCTGCAAACATTGACCCACATCCTCATCGAGAAGGAAAGCGGCCGCATGCAGCATCCCTGCCTCATCCTGGCCCCGACGAGCGTTTTGCGAAACTGGATCAACGAGTCGATCAAATTCACGCCCACGCTCAGCCTGCTGCTGCTGCATGGGGACAGTCGGAAAAATGATTTCAAATTCCTCAAGCAGTACGACCTCGTGGTGACGAGCTACCCGCTGCTCGTGCGGGATGCGGAAGTGCTCACGGCCCAGGACTGGCACATCGCCGCCCTCGATGAGGCGCAGAACATCAAGAACCCGAAAAGCCTCGCCGCGCAGGTTTGCGGCAGTTTAAAGGCCCGCCACCGCCTCTGCCTCACCGGCACGCCGATGGAAAATCATCTCGGCGAGCTGTGGAGCCTCTTTCACTTCCTCATCCCTGGTCTGCTCAGCGATGCGGATACTTTCCGCCAGCATTACCGCAACCCCATCGAGCGTGATGCCGATGCCGACCGCCAAAAGCAGCTCCGCACCCGCCTTCAACCTCTCATGCTGCGCCGCACGAAGGATGCCGTGGCCAAGGAACTGCCACCGAAAACCGAAATCCTCCACACCATCACCCTCGGCAAGGCGCAGACCGATTTGTATGAGACGATCCGCGCCGCGATGGATAAACGCGTGCGTGAAGCCATCGCCGCCAATGGCCTCGATAAATCGCAAATCATCGTACTCGATGCCTTGCTGAAGCTTCGCCAGGTCTGCTGCCATCCGAAGCTGCTCAAGCAGGAGACCGCGCAAAACCTCGAAGAATCCGCCAAAACGGCCTATCTCATGGACGAGATGCTGCCCGAGCTCATCGAGGAAGGTCGCCGCATCCTCATCTTTTCGCAGTTCACCGAGATGCTGGCGCTTATCGAGGCCCGTTTGAAAAAAGATGGCACGCCTTTCGTGAAGCTCACCGGCAGCACCAAGGATCGCGAGGCACCTATCCGCGAATTCCAAACGGGCAGCGTGCCTGTCTTCCTCATCAGTCTCAAAGCCGGTGGCGCGGGCCTGAACCTGACCGCCGCAGATACTGTGATTCACTACGATCCCTGGTGGAACCCCGCCGCTGAGGCGCAGGCGAGCGATCGTGCACACCGCATCGGCCAAACGAAGCCCGTCTTCGTCCACAAACTCATCTGCGAAGGCACCATCGAGGAACGCGTGGTAGCGATGCAGCAGAAAAAAGCCGCTCTCATCGAGGGCCTACTTACCGGCCGCACGGACAAGCTCCAGCTCACGCAGGCGGACATCCAAGCGCTTTTTGCGGTGGAGTGAGGGCCGGAAATGGCCCCGACGTGGCGAAAGGGCATTTTTTGAATATTTAGGCCTCCAAATCTTTATCAGCCATCAATTTCATACGAATTATATTTTTTATATTGTGGAGTTGTTAATTTTATATTAATATTATGTAAATTATCAGCCATGTGTAACTCGTCTTTGATTCATTTTGGCACGGCAGCCGTTACTGCCGTCGTTTTGTCGTCCTGTGCGCTCCCCAAAGGAGGCTTGTTCGCCAGCAAAAACCCGGCAGCGGTGAAATCCTGCCCTCCTCTGCAAAGCGGCGTTCGCTACGAAGTCCGCAAGGCCCTGGCCACGACGGTCCCTTTCCGCCCGAAGGAGCTCAAAGGCTACACCTTTGTGCTGGATACCCCCAAGCCCGCCTTTGAAAAGCCGCCGCTCATGCTGGCCTCCGCCAGCCGCCTCGGACCCAGCATGCGAGTGCGTACCACGGCCTACACGCACTCCGAGAGTGACCACCTTGTCTATGGCGTGAAGAATGCCATCGGCACCAATTTGAAATACGGCATGGTCCGCAGCGCGGCGGCGGACTGGTCCCGCTTCCCGGTGGGCACCCGCTTCTGCATCGCCAGCGAGCCGGGCATCGTCTATGAAGTGGATGACTATGGCAGCGCCCTCGTCGGCACCGGCACGATCGATCTCTACAAGCCCAGCCGCAATGCGATGGATGACTGGGGTGTACGTCATGTGGATATCAAGGTGCTGCAATGGGGCTCCTACGACCGCAGCGCCCAACTGATGAAGGACCGCACCCGCTGGCCGCATGTGCGCCAGATGCTCAACAGCATCCAGACGCAGATAAGCGCCGCTGGCGTTCCCTCTAAGCGCCAGCCTCTCACCGCCTCGCTCTGATCACCCGGCAAAGCAGGCGATAACTCGGCATGAAAGCGGCGTTTAAGCCGCCACATCATGCGACCACCCGCGATCCTGCTAACCTGCCTGCTTTGGGCTCCGACTCTCCTGCCTGCCCAGGTCAAACCAAAATCCGGTGGAGGCTGGGCCTCGCCGAAGCAGATGCTCCAGGCCCAGGAAGGCCTCTCACACGCCTCCGCTGAGGATCGGAAAAAGCTGCACCAGGCCGTGACGCGAGCCTTTGGCCTCAAAAACCTCGCCCAAGGCCGTGCCGCCGCCAAAATCGAGGAGACGACGGTTCTTTGGGCCATCCTCGATCCGCAGCCCGCCAGCGTCCTGCGCGAGGATGGCACCCTCATCGGCGAGATGACCTCTCTCGGCGAGGACGGCCTCCAGGTATTGGCACGCGAGATGCCGAATTTCACCGATCTCAGCTACCGCATCGAGGCTGGAGGCATGCCGCGCATGGCTGGCAATGCCCGCATTGAACATTTCCCCCTCACCGCCGATAGCCAGCCGCAGGCCGACGTGCCGAAAGGCCGACTGGAAAAGTTCGAGTGGAAGGACAGCAAGGTCTTCCCCGACACCGTGCGGGATGTCACCGTCTATCTACCCGCCGGCCACCAGCCCGGCGAAGAGACCTGCCTCATGGTCTGGCAGGATGGCAGCCGTCATGCCGACCCCACCGGCTCTCTCCGCGTGGCGGTCGTTTTCGACAATCTCATCCACCAAAAGGCCATGCCCCGCACCGTGGGCATCTTCATCGACCCCGGCCGCAAGCCCAAGCAAAAGCCCGGCGACAAGGCGGCGAACCGCAGCTTCGAGTATGACTCCCTCGGCGATGCGTATGGGCGCTTCCTTCTCGAAGAAATCATCCCCGAGGTGGAAAAACGCCACGCCGTGAAGCTCCGCGCCACACCAGATGCCCGCGCCATCGCCGGCGGCTCTTCAGGCGGCATCTGCGCCTTCACCGCCGCATGGGAACGGCCTGAAAAATTCGGCAAGGTGCTCTCCTGGGTCGGTTCCTTCGTCGATCTGCGTGGCGGGCATGTTTATCCCTCACTCATCCGCCTAACCGAGCGGAAACCCATCCGCGTGTACCTGCTCGATGGCGAAAACGACCTCGACAATCCCTTCGGCAACTGGCCGCTCGCCAACAAGCAGATGGCCGCCGCGCTGAAATTCATGAACTACGACTTTCGCATCGACTGGAACCCATGCTTCCACGGCAGCAAAGGCATGGCCCCTGCCCTGCCCGAGGCTTTGCGCTGGCTCTGGCGCGATGTGAAATGAGGCCGTATGCCGCACTTCCAGCTTGTGCGCATGAAACACGGCCTAACATGCACGATCTCGAAACCCTGGAGGCTGTGATTTGACCTTTACCCCCCGCGTCTGGCTGCAAAACGTGCTTCACGGCACGCAGCGCATCGTCTCGCTCGCACGCGCCGTCGTGTCAGACAGCGCCCTCGATCCCTTTCCGCTGCGCCGCGCCTTCCTCGGGTATGGAAAACGCACCGCCACCGCCGATTTCAAAGCCGGAGCCACCGTCGCCATGCTCGCCATTCCGCAGGGCATGGCCTACGCCCTCATCGCCGGGCTGCCGCTGCACTATGGCATCACCTGCTCCGCCATCGCCGCCCTCATCGGGCCGATGCTCTCCAGCTCACGCCACACCATTCTCGGCCCCACGAACGCCACCGCGTTCATGATCTTCTCCTACTTCGCCGCATATCCGCAGCTCGACCGGCTCACGCACATGCCGCTGCTCGTCTTCATGACGGCGGCTCTGCTCCTCGCCGGAGCCTTCCTCCGCGTCGCGGACCTCACCCAGTACATCAGCCGCACGGTCATCATCGCCTATGTCACCGGCGCGGCGCTGCTCATCACCGCCAGCCAGCTCCCCTCCGCCCTCGGCATCTCCATCGAGGCACTCAATGATGGCATGCAGCCCGCCATCACGCTGCCTGGGCACATTTACCGCGTCCTGCGTGCGCTTCCTGCCTCGGACTGGGCCAGCGTGGCCTGCGCCGCCGCCACCCTCGCCATTTATCTC
>Ga0114981_10001134_pt1 | contig 17507 bp, 16 predicted proteins | sample S_140806_MF_Meta_FD_87028 | JGI IMG/M metagenome (GOLD analysis project Ga0114981, IMG submission 87028) | Freshwater microbial communities from Lake Simoncouche, Canada to study carbon cycling - S_140806_MF_MetaG | ecosystem: Environmental > Aquatic > Freshwater > Lake | place: Lake...
CTATAATGGCGGCTCTGCTACCTCAGGACAGGGCAATGCCGGAGGTAGCGGTATATCAGCGGCATTAGTTGATGCCGGCGGTGGCGGTGGCGGGGCTGGTGCAGCCGGTGCAAATGCTATAAATGCCAATCCAACTGGTGCAGGTGGAGTAGGAACAAATTGGCAATCACTTGGGACTTATTATGGTGGCGGCGGCGGCGGTTGTTACGGATCAGGCGGCACAGGAGGCGGCGGTGCAGGATCAACAGGAACTGCAACCGATGGTACTGTAAATACTGGTGGAGGTGGAGGTGGATCTTTTAATACCACAGCTGGCAATGGGGGATCGGGTATTGTGATTGTTCGTTACCAGTCAGCTTCGCAAAAAGGTACAGGAGGTACAGTTACCAATTCAGCAGGATATTATTACCATACGTTCACGTCTTCTGGCACCTATATCTCTTGAGCATTAAGGAATTAACATGGCACATTTTGCAAAAGTAGTTGATGGAATAGTAACACAGGTGATCGTAGCTGAACCAGAATTTTTTGAAACATTTGTGGACACAAGTCCTGGCGAGTGGATTCAAACGTCATACAACACACACGGTGGTGTTCATACCATGGGAGGCACTCCGTTGCGCAAGAATTACGCTGGCATAGGATTTAAATATTATCGTGACATAGATGCATTTGTTCCGCCAATGCCTTATCCCAGTTGGTCATTGAATCATACAACTGGTTTATGGGAAGCCCCTGTTCCGTACCCCTTGGACGGCGAACGATACGAGTGGAACGACACCACACACCAATGGAATAAAGCCGCACAATGAGACTGACATTTGGTTCATTTACTTTCCAATAAATAAAATATGGCATTTCCCACATCTCCCACAAACGGTCAAACAACCACGGTCAATGGTGTACTGTACACCTACAATTCGTCTACGACCACTTGGTATGTAACTACAGCATTTACCGGCAACATCTTAACTAATACATTGAGTGCAAGTGGCAATGTTACCGGCAGTTTTTTCCTGGGCAACGGCTCGCAGTTAACTGGGGTAGCAACTGGTGTCGCATCTAATGTTGCACTAGGTACCAGCAATGTTAAAATAGCCAGTTCCGGAGGAAACATCTCTGTGGGTGTGGGCGGGATTGCAAACTTAGTAGTATTTGATACTGCGGGTAATACTAATATTACCGGCAATTTGCTCATGACCGGAAACATTATTCCTACCGCAAACAATTTGTATGCGTTAGGTGCACCCTCAATGACCTGGAAAGAAGTTTACATCGGTCCTGGATCATTGTACATCAACGGGCAACAGGTGTTGAGTTCTAGTGCCGACACAATTGTAGTCAGTGCTAATACCAACCAAAATTTAACATTACAAACATCAGGATCGGGCGGAATACGCATTGATCCTACTGGTGACGGTATCATTCAGATACAAGGCCCGTTACAAATTGCAGCCGGGAACAATATTACCAGCAGTGATGGCAACGCAATACAGTTTGCTAATCCCATTGCAGTTAATAATTTAACCAGTCAATCACTTAACAACAATTTAACATTAACCGCTAATGGCACAGGTACAGTTACTGTAACAAGCTCATTTAGTGCCAGTGGAAATATTTTATCTGCTGGACTTGTATCAGTTGCTGGTAATGTCACTGGTGGCAACTTAAACACAGCTGGATTACTGTCGGTCACTGGTACTGCCACCATTGGTGGAAATGTCAATCTCTCTGGCAGTATTATACCTTCATCAAACATAACTTATGATTTAGGTAGCCCTACAAACCGATTTAGAACATTGTACATTAGTGGTAACACCATTGACATGGGCGGTGCCAAAATTACAACAGACGCAACATCTGGCGGTTTTGCTCTTGTGCCACCTCCCACAACTGACAATCCAAATCCAGTAGGCACTGTGTTTAGCCCAACTGGTGCTATTTCAACAATAAACACCACAGCTGGTATAATTGCCGCAGGTGCTATTAATACATCAATTAATAACAATCAAGGAACAGCTAATTTTGGTAACATAGTAGTCAGATCAGGATTGCCAAGCATAGGGTCAAATGTGGGTGCGTTAAAGGTAATTGGCGGAACAGGCATATCTGGCAATTTAAATGTTGGTGATTTAATTTCTGCCGCAGGTAACATTATTGGTGGCAATGTATTAACAGGCGGATTGATATCGGCAACTGGTAATGTCATTGGTGGCAACTTGTCAGGTACAAGTATTGCAGGTACATTGACCACGGCTGCACAGACTAACATTACTTCAGTTGGTACTTTGGGTTCGGTAACGGTTACAGCTAATATTACTTCTGGTAATGCCAGTTTAGGCAATTTAGCAACAGCTAATTTCTTCACGGGCAATGGTAGTCAACTAAGTGCATTAACTTTTGGTAATATCTCAACTTTCAACACAGCAGGATTAACCACAGATGAATTGTATCTACAAAGTACAACAAGGTTGAATGTCACTGCTAGCGGAATGTCTGGATATGTTTTTGATCAATATGGCGCTACAGTCAATCCGACAATATACGTTACCAGTGGTCAAACACTGGCATTTAATTTAAATGTATCCGGGCATCCATTCTTAATTCAAACAGGTGCTAGTGCAAACTATAGCGTTGGGTTAGAACACGTTGATACTACAGGAACAGTATCAACAACTAGTTCAGCACAAGGCAAAATATCAGGAACATTATATTGGAAAATTCCGTATGGTATAACAGGCAATTACAAATATCAATGTTCTGCTCATGGAGGCATGAATGGCAATATTATTGTAACTGACGCAAATGTTTCAAATGTAACTGTTGGGTTAGCCACATTTGCAACCACAGCTAATAGTATAGCCGGTGCTAATGTGTCAGGTGCTGTGGCCAATGCAACATATGCTACCAGTGCTGGTAGCGCAACCACAGCTGCCACCGTAACAACAGCGGCCCAGCCAAACATTACTTCAGTTGGTATTTTATCCAGCGTCAGTGTAACTGGAAACGTCAATGCAAATCAATTTGTTGGTAACGGTGCCCCACTAACTACCATTACTGGAGCAAACGTAACAGGAACTGTGGCCAATGCTACCTATGCTACATCATCAGGTACAGCAACATCTGCAACAACATCAGGCACTGTAACTACCGCAGCACAAGCAAACATAACATCAGTTGGTACACTAACAAGTTTGAGTTCTGCTGGTAATATAACCACCAGTGGTTATTTTATTGGGACGTTCCTGGGGAATATATCTGGTAACTTAACAGTCCCAGGGTCAAATACACAAATACTATACAACAGTGTAGGCAATGCCGCCGCCAGCCCTGGACTTACATTTGATGCCGCAAGTAATGCATTAGTGTCAACAGGTACAATCAGTGCCACAGGTAACATCATTGGTGGTAATATTTTAGGTGGTGCAAATGTCAACGCCACTACGCATACAGGAACCACAGTAAGTGTCACAGGCAACATCACAAGTGGTAATTTACTAACTGGTGGATTGATATCTGCCACAGGTAACATTACCGGCGGTTACTTTGTTGGCAATGGATCTGCACTCACTGGCATTAATACAAGTGCCGCAAAAATATCCAACGGAACCAGCGAAGCCAACATTGGTGCTTCTGGGGGCAATGCAAATATTTCAATTGGCGGTACTTCAAATGTTGTAGTTGTATCTTCGTCAGGAATTACAACTACTGGGCTAACTGTTAGCAACGCCACGGGAGTTGTTAATTTTATATCTACTGCAAATGTCAGTCTAGGATCAGTAGCAAATCTTAAAATATCTGGTGGTACCAACGGATATGTTTTACAAACTGATGGCGCCGGTAACCTGGCCTGGGTAGTACAAAGCGGTGGTGGCGGACTTGCATACATCAGCAACGGCACCAGTAGTGTAACCGTGGTTTCCTCAGGCGGCAATGTTACCACATCGGTTGGCGGCACTTCAAATGTTGTAGTAGCAACCACCACAGGTATTAGTGTAACAGGTAACGTCAGTGCTGGCAACGGATATTTTACAGGTAATGTATTTTCTTCCTATTCTGACGTTAGACTCAAAACAATACTAGGAACAATAGAACACCCAACAGTTAAAGTTGGTCAAATTGAAACGTTCTACTATGAGCCAAATGAGTTGGCTGTGTCGTTGGGTGTATCTCCAGGATACAGACAAGTTGGAGTTAGTGCTCAGTCAGTGCAAAGGGTAGTGCCTGAGGCAGTTGCACCGAGTCCAATTGATCAAAACTACCTGACAGTTCAATATGAACGACTAGTTCCGTTACTGATCGAAGCAGTTAAGGAATTGACAACAGAAGTTGAACAGTTAAAGAAGCATTTAGAAAGTAAATAATGGCATTTCTAACTGGAAACACAGTATCTCTTGACAATACAGGAATGTTTGTCCCATCAAAAGCCACTGCATCATTGCCGTCTAGTCCAACACAAGGACAAGTTATATACAACACAGATAATCATCGTATGGAAATATACGATGCTGGCGTATGGAAAGATGCCGCAGACATTCGCCACGGAACGTTTTTAACCAGAATGGTCATTACAACTGGCTATGTAATGGGTGGATACAAAGATCAAAGCCCATGGAAAAATGTCAATCGCATGGTACATGCAACTGATGTAATGACCAACCTAGGCGACTTGTTGACCTATGCCGGAACTTATACTTCAGGAGTCAATAATTTAACCAAGGGCTTTTTGTGGAGTACCACTGACTCAATGGCTGCTGGAACAACAACTAGTGCGTTTAATCTTGCTACAGAAACCAACGCCGGATTAAACTCTGCCTGGAACACCTGGCAAGCACATGATGATATTGCTACTATTTTTAAAGAAACACAATATGCATACATTGCAGGCGGCACAGCCGATGTTGATCAATTTAATTTAACCACAGAAACCATGCAAGGCCTAATCACCGCATCATACTTTGGCGCAAATGCTGCCGGCTTTGGCGATGCAATTTCAACAGACACACACGGATATGCGTATGGATCAGCACTGGCAGTCAAGCTAATGTTCAGCACCACAACCACAGCAGTGATTTCACCAATGGTTTTAAAAGTCAGTAGAAATCCCAGTAGTGATGGTACTGTGAGGTTGGGCGCCACATACACTTCGGGTAATATGTTAACACACCCCCAGCAAAAAGGAATAAGCAGTAAATTGCAAAAAGGATACATTGGCAACGAAGGCACATATAATGGTGGATATAACTTACGCAGAATAAGTTTTGTCACTGACACCAGTCTAGGAACAGTTGCAAAGCCGGTTGGCAATTCTGGGGAAGAAAATTTTGATATGGGGCAAGCCCATCAATACATGATGGGCATGTATGATGGCGCCCAAAACAATCGAGGTTGGAAATTTAGTTATTCAACCGAGTCCGGGGCTGAACTAGGAGCCGGATCATTGAGAACCGGAATAGCAGGCGGCAGTTCGGGCCAGTGTGTCTGGAAAGGATCATAATGGGATTTTATATAAATTCGTCAGTAATTGCAGACGAAAATGGAGTAAGGGTACCAGCCTTTACCACAGCAACCCGACCAGCAAGTCCATCGCTTGGTCAAATAATCTACAACACAGATACAGGTGTTATGGAAGTACATGATGGCGGCATCTGGAAAGATGTGATCAGTACAGCATCTGGTGGCTCGTTTTTGTACAGACAGATCATCACAACTGGTTATGTAATGGGCGGATACCAAAGCAGTAGTCCTTGGAAAAATGTCAACCGCATGGTGCATGCCACTGATGTCATGACTAATTTGGGCGATCTACTGACCAATGCAGGAGCATATACATCGGGTGTCAACAACACCAGCAAAGGGTTCTTATGGAGTGCAGATAACAGTTGGCCGGGCACAAGTACTACTACTGCGGCATTTTACCTGGCAACCGAAACCAATGCTGGACTAAATGCAAATTGGAACATGACCGTTGGTCGCAACGACTGTGGCACATTTTTTAAAGAAAATTTGTATGCATGGATTGTAGGTGGCGGAGCAACTGGAGTTGATTTCTTTAACATGACCACAGAAACCATGGCATCAACTGGACTGACATCTTTGTCTGGTGACAGTATGCAAGCTGGAGTAGCTACCATCAGTGACGAACTAAAAGGTTTTGCATGGGGCGAAGGCACACATAAGTATAGTTTTGTAACAGGATCTACTATGACTGTTAACACCAGCGGAACTGTAAACGGAAGCGGCAGTCAACAAAAAGGAATTAACACCAAACTAGGCAAAGGGTATTGTGGTAACGAAGGATCTTACAACAGTGGGTACAATTTGCGCCGTTGGAACTTGACCACTGAAACCAACTCTGGAACTACCACAAAACCAGTAGGAGATTCTGGAGAAGAAAATTTTGATATGGGACAAGATCATCAATACATGATGGGATGTTACACAGCTGCCGGCCAAAACAATCGAGGTTGGAGATTCAGTTACATAACCGAATCAGGATTTGAATTAGGAGCCGGTTCTGTCAGAACTGGGGTGCCAGGCGGAAGTTCCGGGCACTGTGTATGGAAGGGATAAAATAATCATATGGAACAATCAGTGACTCAATACAAAGTAAGCGATTTATCAACTAATGTTAGTTTTTTAACCAACGACCACAAAGAACTTATTGTCACTGCAATATCTCAACACTGGACAATACCTGAATTCAAAGTCAAAAACTTTATTGGTAATGCACAGATAACTCCTTACGCCAAATTGAAACAGTACCTGTTGGAATTAAACACCAGAGAAAGTGCTGTGGAAAGTATGGAGTACGAATCACAAAAGATTGTATTTGAAATAGAAATCCACACTGAAGAAATAGAACAAACATCTAGTCCAGCACAGAAAAAACTACATCAGCTTGAAGTGATGAAATTGCAACGAATGCAACGAAAAAGCATGGCTCGGTTACAGGATGCTTACGATGAGCGTGATATCTATCTCAAACTCATTGACGAATTTAACAACAGTCCCGAAGGCTATCTTGAAGACGGCCGTCGTATCATGGATATAATGACAGACTCTACAGAAACTGAAAAGTTAGAAAAAGAATACTGGACACTGCGCCTGGCAAAACAAACAGCACTAGACATGATAGCATATGGTCGTGCCGGTGTAGGTAACATGGAAGCAGTTGGTATGCTAGAACCTGCACAACAGATTGAAGTAATGGAGTTGGCATGCGACTATTTTGTGCGAAACGAAATACGCACAAACAACATACTGAGTTATGTCAACAACAGCATCCAACAACTTGGAGTAGATGCACCAACAACAAAACTTTCATCTCAGTTGTATTTGGGCACCAAAGGAAAAGAAGATGTACCTACTGTTTAAAACTGTATCGGACCAGCAACTCGGAATAGTAAAACGAGCCGGTCACTATTTAGATTATGTGCTAGGATTCCTTGACGACTCAGTCAAGGAACTAGTAGACATTTCACATTTGAAAGCCACGGCTATTGCTGATACAGATGTTGCAATGGCTTGGAAATTTGCCGGCAACTACAGCGGATATGTCAGCGTCAAAGCCAATACATTGCCTGAAGAACAATTGCAGTTTTTATCAAGTTTAGAAGATGAAACAATCAAAGCCAAGTATTACTTGACAGACGCCGACAAAAACAACGCAACCAAGTTTATGAAAATTGCCATGCGCAAGATTGTTGACGAAGTATATGACAAGCGACTAAAAGAAATAGACGCCACAAGCCAGCTTGAGACAACCAGCTGGGCACAGCAACGAGCCGAAGCTGAAGCATACACTGCTGATAACTCTGTGTCAACTCCAATGCTGTCAGCATTGGCCACAGCAAGGTCTATTACCATAGCAGAAATGGTGTCAAAAGTGTTGGCCGCAATAGATGCTTATAATACCAGCATTGCTACATTGTTGGCAAACAAACAAATAATAGAAGCCAAAATTAAAAATTGTACAAATTTGGCTGAATGTAATGTGCTGTTACACACTAATTTTGGATACAATATGCCCGCAAATCAGCAAAGAGACTTGAATTTCACCGATGGAGCAGTGTATAATATATAGATGACACCTATATTTTCGGTTCCTATAAATCCCAAACTGAATCAAGCCCAGTTTGATCAGTTCTTACAATTTTTAACAAAGTATAAACCCTGGATATACGACTTGTATTTTACTTGTCGTATGCCGCCGTTTATCCAGGATGCCATGGGCGATGTGTTTATATCCGACTCGGGTGACACTATTGACGTGGCATTGAAGATACAAGAATTTACAGGGATTCCTATCTCGGCCACATTCAACAACACAATGATACGGCCAAGTCAGCATAACCTAGATTTGTTTATTAGCAACTTTAAACTGCTGTACGATGCTGGTGTACGGTCTGCTACTATTCCGCACACACACTGGCTGGCCACAAACCAAATACAAACCGCCTTCCCAGAGTTGAACATTAAAAACACAATTTTGCGTAATGTAAACACTCCTATGGAAGTGGCCAAGTTGGCCGAAGCAGGATTTCACTATGTTAACCTAGAGCGTGACTTGATGCGTGACAGAGACACACTGATCAAGATGAAACGAGTTGCCACCAAATACAACATTAAACTTAGTTTGTTAGCAAACGAAGGATGTGTTGGTGGATGTGCAATGATGGATGAACACTTTCAGTTTAACAATACCAGACAAGGCGAACTGCCGCAATATTTTAACGATCCAATCAGTCGTGTTAGTTGCCCAAAGTGGGACAAGGAAGATCCCAGTACTCCGTTAAAAACAGCAAACTTCACACCTTGGCGAGAAGACTGGGACGAACTGCTTGAGTATGTTGATGTGATCAAAATGCATGGGCGAGAAAGTGTGCCTCGACTGTTTGAAACAATGGACATTATCAGCAGATACGCTACCAACGAAGATATATTGTTTGACACATTCAACGAATACATCAACGAAACTAATCTAGTAAACAAACCAATAAACGCCTGGCGCGACAAGATTAAAAATTGCAAGTTTGATTGTTGGGATTGTAACTTTTGCGACAAGCTATACGAAACAAAAAGCAAACAACAAAGTCACCCGTTGATACTGGCAGTAACCAAAGAATTAGTTGATAGTGTAAATTGCCCTGTGGATGTAAATTTACAAGGTCTGACCAGTGTACGAGTGCAACAATTGTTGTTTGCGCTGTCACAGCATTGCACACAGTATTTAGAAATTGGGTCTGCACTTGGCGCAACCGCTGGTGCAGTAGCTCTTAATCCCAACATCAAGATTGATTGTGTTGACAACTGGTCACAACCAGACATACAACCTGAATCAGGGCTGTTTGATCTGCCAACCAACAGTAGAGCAGTATTTGAAACCAATGTACAACATGCAAATCTTGTGATACACGATCAAGACCTGTTGGCAGTTGATGTTGATAAAATTGCCAATGTAGATTTGTTTTTTTATGATGGTCCGCACGACGAAAAAACAGTTACGCAAGCCGTGGTGCATTACAAAAATTGTCTGGCTGAATATGCTATACTGATATTTGATGATGCCAACTGGACTGACACAGTAGTTGGTGCCAATCAAGGAATTGAACAAGCTGGGTTAACACCAGTGTATTCTAAAATGATGCTTAACTCAAAAGAGAATCCAGGGCAATGGTGGAATGGCCTGTACATTTTGGTTGTTAAAAAATGAAGGTAATTAGGTTTCCCATAATTGCAGCCGACTTGTTTACTACCTCTGTGGGCACTGATGAACAAAGACAAACTCTACTGGATGAAGCTCTAGCACACCGTACTGCTGATCAGGATGTGATGGCATTTAGCAATGAAGGCTGTTGGCGTAGTCAATTCAAGTATCAAAACATTGAGTGGTTGTTGACTTGCCTTCGAGACTTAACAAACACAGCAATTGATTATTACATAGAAACAGACCATTCGTTTGCCACCAAAGTAAAACACTTTCAGGCACCCGAAGTAAAGTACTGGACAAATGTGAACGAACCAATGAGCAAAAACAGTTTGCATATTCACGGATTGTACCATTTTGTGGGATTGTATTACATGCAGGGATATGGCACAGGAGACTTGGTGTTTCACAACCCTAGCAATTTAACAGAAACTTGCAATCCGTATGCACCGTTTATATCAAGAACATCTTGGGCTCCAAAGAATGGAGATTTGCTGGTATGGCCGGGCTGGATGCCACATGAAACGGAAATTAACATGAGCAAAGACCAGCGAGTAAATATTGCGTTCAACATACGCTTTCAAACGCCACAGATGATATATGACTAAAAAAATTGAATTTTTCTCCAGTGTACCAGGTGTGGCCGAAACCTTCCCCATTGTGCCAGCTCGACAAGTGCTACCTGGATGGATACACCAAGCTCGTGCCGATTATCTAAAACAAAAAGACAAACGAGAAATACACATATTCAAATGTCCCGGCATATTTGAAATGTTTAGTACAGGCTACATAATCCCTGCCTGGCACGATTTTGAAATTGAAAGTAATGAAGTGGGTTTCAGAGTTACCATGCCTGACGGGTCATTGAATACTTTGTTGGGCAAAGAAACTCTACAGTCGCAACATTCAGATGGTGTGGCTAAATTTCTACCCAAGCGCCCTTGGAGTGTGGCTAGCATACTAAAAATCAACACACCTTGGCATGTGATGGCTCCGCCAGGAGTCAAGTTTATAATGATACCAATACCGTACACAGATGATTTTAGATTTGAAAGTTGTACTGGTATATTGGATCCAGGCATAAGTTCAGAGTTGAATGTACAAGGGTATTGGAACGAAAAAAGTGGAAAACATCTAGTCAAGGCAGGAACACCCCTGGCACAGCTAATACCATTGACCGAAAAAACATACGATTTTGTTGTGCGAGATAAGTCTGCAAGGGATGAATTATGGATGACAAAACGAAAGTACTTGAATTTCTTTGGTTTTATCTTTAACAGACCAAAGATCAAAGAAGCATACGAACGTCATATAGAGGAGAAGTAACGTGTTCTTGTTAAAAGGATTGGAATACCTGTGGATGCTGGTATTCATCATGATCACCGCGGGCATTGCAAAAGAGAAGAATCTGTTTGCCAGTGCATTTGCCTACATCCAAGACACTGTCAAAAGCAACCGTGTGTTAGTTGCACTAGTATCAGCAGTTGGCGGTATTTTGCCCATTGAAGGGCGTGTTACTGTAAGTGCAGGCGTGTTAGATACCATGACGTGCGATCATGCGCACAGCAGAGAAAAAATGGGTATTGTAGACTACCTTGCCAATCACCATTACTACTTGTGGAGCCCGTTGGAAAAAACTGTTATCTTACCCATAGCGGCATTTGGGTTAACCTATGCCGCCTGGATGGCAATGATTTGGCCCTTACTGGCAGTATCACTAGCATTTGTTGCAGGTTATATTTTCTTTGTGGTCAAAGAAGAAGACATTCATATCGACCACACAGGTGAGTTTAAAATCTCTGCTGTTCTACGGAATGTTGTACCGTTCTTTGTTGCAATAGGCGTTTACATTTACTGCGGTGGTGACAAGAATGTGTTTGAAATCTTTGGATTACTTGCATTGTACTACTGCTTGCTGACACAAACATGGGATTACAAAAAGTTACTAAGTTATATCAATTGGCAAGTGGTCGTTATTGTGGCACTGGCCATTGTGTTAGGAAACTATTTTAAATCCAATGAAGCAGTTTATAAAGCATGGATAACTGGATCCGCACTGGACCCGACTACATTTGTGGGTATGTTGACTATCAGTGCCATTGGATTTCTTGCAAGTTTCTTGATGGGCAGTAGCGGAAAGTATGTGGCATTTGCAGTGTTGATGTCGCAGATATTTGGGGTTCAGTACTTTGTGTGGTTCTTTGCCGTTGATTATGTTGGATACTTGATAAGCCCTACTCATAAATGTGTTGCTGTGGGCAATAGATATTTTGGAACACCGTTGTCTACATATTATACAGCACTGGGTATTTGGAGTGGATTGTTGTTACTAACTGCGGCGTTGGTAACATTTAAACTGTTTACTTTCTAATAGACAGAAGTATGGCATTCTCAATAGACGCAAGTTTGGTCTGAATACTTTCTAAATTAACAGTTGACCACAGGCCGGGATGCATAGGCCTTGGCCAAGTTCCTTGATCAATCCATGCATATCCTAAATGCTCGTTGTTGAGTATTGGTATAAATTCCAAGTCAACCACACACACCCAGGTGTGATATTCAAATATGCCATCAGCTGATGTGAACTTTTCCAAGGGCATTAGCCTAGTGTAGGCAGGAAAGCTACCCAGTTCTTCCACACACTCACGCTCCATACCACCCAGCAAGGTTTCACCTGTTTCAATTTTGCCACCAGGCAGCCCCCATGATCCAGGATGTTTAGAGTCGTTGCGCAACAAGTACAGGTATCTGCCAGTGACCTGGCTCAAGAACCATACACCCACTGCTTTCACAGTACTAGGCTCCACGTGCCTCCAGGATAGATACCTTGATATGATTTGATCCACATCTCGCCAGTCCATTCGTACTGGGTGCCCGTGGTGATGTTGGTGACATACTGCACAGCAGTAGAATCTGCTGACACAAACACCACACGCCAACGTGTGCCGTTCCATTCAATAATGTCATTGGCCATGGCAACCAAGGGTTGGCCGCTATCACCTAGCCAGGCTTCGGGATTGGCTGCATTGTTGTAGTCACCGGTTGATTCAGTTAACAAGTATCGTTGTCCTGTTGTGGGCACAGGCAATCCGTCACCGGGCGCACTTATCAAAGGATTGATAATTGCTGTGATTGGATCAAGTGTGTTTTGCGGAGCAGTATCCTGATCCACATTGAATATCACCAGGCGATCATCATTGGGATCAATCACAATAGTACCAATAATGGGATTGGCCGGAGTTTCTGTATTGGGAGGATTGTTCAGGCGTATTTGGCTAATTCCCGGACGCAGGGTTCCATAAGCATTGATCACTGCCGGCCACAACAGCGGCGAGTCAGCAACAATGGCAGTGGGATCTAGGTCTTCGTAGCTGCCGTTTGGCACTACCACAGGATTGTACAGTACTTGAATCTTGTTTTCAATCACAACCAATTTGTACATCCAAGGTGTGATCATTTGTCGTGTGCCCAGCAACAAGTCGTTGTGCAAAATAGCATCCACAAAGTCGCCTTGGGCATCGTACATGCTGGCAACAATACGTTCGATAACGCCCAGTTTCTTGACCTTGGCCGGGGGACTGATCCAGATTGGCAAGGTAAATTTTAAGGTAGCAATATCAATGGGATTTTCTGTGCTCATGGGAATGGTTCTTGACGTCCATTGCGTTGATTCCAGTTCTACAACACTGAGCGATGTCCAGTCCAAGAAGTTGTCTGTGCTTTGTATTTCCAAGCTGGGATTGAACAGGGTTAAGATTTGTTCCAATAACTGCATCTTTTGGTTAGTATTACTGGTCCAAATGTCCAGAGTAATTGTTAACTTGTATGGCACAGGCATCAGTCTTTCAACTGTGAATGCATTGCCTTGTGTGGTTTCGTAGCTCTCGGTTGCCGAATCGTAGGTGCGTTGACGAACCACAGTGCGTTGCACGTGATATGGTTCTTGCATTCTGGGGCGATCATAATCCAGTCCGGTAATGTAAAAAGTCATCATGGGACTGGATGGCAAGGAGTTGGCAGAGTTATCTTGTATGATAGTTTGTGCTTGACGGCTTGCATCGCCATAGCGAATAGGCACACGTAGCAAGGCCGCCACATTGGGGTTGTCAGATTCACGGCCGTATTCTACCTGGAATCCTGAAAAAATTCTGGTAAACTGTAGTAGAAAGCGACGTATTTGTTCGTCGTAAAAAAATTGTTGCATTGTTAACTCGATTTCTGCCCAGGTCGTGTATCAGGGAACGGCTTGGGAGCCTTGCCCCCATTTTGATCACCATTGTCTGCACGTGGTTTAAGCAACTCGCTGAGACTCTGACGACTTGGAATGTTACCAAGATCTGTTGTTGGCACAGTGTATGTATTGTTAACGAAGCTGGACCGTAAAGTATTGTTGTTGGCCCCATTGTTGAGATCTGTTCTCACATTCTCGGCAATTTTGTGCCAACGCTTGCCATCATAACGGAACATGCGATTTGGAAAATAATCTAATCTCAAAGTATAATCTCCAGCCACAGCATCTAGTGGAAAACTAACACCGGCAGTGACAGGCAAACCATTTGGTGCGTGTGCATCACCAGTCAAGTAGCCCGAAGTCCAGCCAAATCCATCTGGAGTAACACTCATACCGCCTTGTGTGCCATCCACGGTGTCGCCATCTATTGTGCTTAGTGATGTGGGATTAGCAGGTTGTCCGTCCAACAGTGTGGGTACAACATACAAGGGCTTGTTGTCGTAGCCAGATTTTGGCACTTCCACGTCGGCTTGTGCAAGGATAGCATCATTGAGTTGGTAATCTTTTTCTCGTGTGCCTTGTTTGTCGCTGATGGTAGGCGGAGTGTACTCACGCCAGTAATCGGTATTGGAGATATCTGTACCTGCTGGTGTGTTAATCTTGGCTTGATAATACACATCGCCATAATTCACCACAGCACCTGCTGGATAGAAATCACTTGGATCCCAAATGTACTCGGCCACAAACGGTTTGTTTGTGATTGTGTTGTATTCTTGTGCATCAGTTAATGGTGTTGCTTTCACACGCCACAGGTGCGGCAACCAAGTTTGACTGAACCCTTCTGATGCATAGGCCGCATCTTGCACCACATAATATTTGGGCAATGATCTGCTTAGATCCTTGTTCAAGGGATTGTAGTCTCGTAAGTTTGGAACTTCGAGCACATCGCCACTCATGAGTTTGCGCCCAAACGTGTCAATCATGTCGTTGTAGTGGAACGTGATAAACAAGGTGTCATTGTTTAAAAACAATCCAAATTGGCTCAAATCAAAATCAATGTCTTGTGCATTGTAAACACCACGCATGACATAGATATCATCGTCGTACACTCGATCTCTGTTTTCTAACAACAGCAGATCTTGTATGTTCATGGGGTTGAGCTCGTCGTAAACGGGCTGGGTAGCATCACCGTTGCCGCTTAGTACTGAATCTTCACCGCCAGTTTGCGGTCCCAGGTACTTGTGGACAAAGAGGTCTAATCCGCCAACAGTGTACATTTCACTGATTGTGCGGTCCAGAAATTGGTAATCTCTAGTGCGATTGGGGCGGTATAGGCTTAAACGTGGCATAATGTTATTTATAGCTTTTTGGTTGACTGAATATTCCCAAACTGCTATAATTAGCACTTAACAACAAAAGGAGCCACCTATGCTTACAGATGTACAAAGCGCACAAATTAATAATACTGAAGTATACACTTTAGATTATGAGGCGGAAGCCCTGCAAAGCTACAGGGACACAGGCGAGGACTTAATGGACGAACTGGAAGTTCGTGCCACTAATGTTATTTTGGAACAGACAGCATGGGACGCTCGCGAGGACCTGGGCGGCATTACAGTTTACTTCCGAGATAGTACTTTAGTAGCATTTTACGATTACGAGCAGTTTCGCGGCACTGTGTTCTAAAAACAACACCGGCAAAGATTGACATCAAAATCAATCTTTGCTATAATACATACTTAACCACTCTAGGAGTATGTTATGAAAGCCGCTAACTTTTTAACAAAGTACACAGGCCCAAAAGGCAAGGGGTTTGTACAGCCCTACGACAAAGTAAAAGCTACAGAAAAATGGGTGGAGTATGCTCTTGACATTGTGGACATGAGCCGTATAATAATGACAGTGGACTTCAACACTAAATGGAAACTAGCAGAGGCACTGGAAGTGGCAGAGCGCAAAAAAGCCTGGATGTACAAGCACAAAAATTTTGATGTTAAACGTGCCGCAAAACTTTTTGACGCCGTTAAACACTTGCCCAAAACTAAGTAAGGAATATTATGATTGCAACCAAACCCGTTAAACCCCTAAACCCTCGTAGTGCAGATACCAATGCCATGGGCATGGAGCCCACCTGGCGGGTGCAACCTACAGAAGGCCGTATCAGTGCCTTTAGTCATGCGTTCTCTTGGTACAACTACTTTTATGGTAAAAAAGATGCCCGTGAGATGATTGTAAATTACCTGGAAGCACACGGCCGCAAAGCAGATGTTCGCACACTCAAACGCATTCCAGACAGCTCAATCCGGTTGACCACAGGTTGGTTGTGCCGCATGAGCATGGTGGGACTGGAGCTCACAGAACACGAACAGATCAAATTAGATAACTTGCTTAACGAGATTTTGGAATCCAAGCAAGATGAAGAAGCAGTGGTAGCACCTGTAGATGATTCAGTGCCAAAAATTACAATTCAAGACCGCCTGCGTGAAAAGGTATCAGAGTGTGCAGGTGAACTAGACGGCTTGTTCGACGAGTTCATTGCATCGGGTGCCAAACTCACGGCAGACTACAAACCCGTGGTACTCATGCGCAGTCTAAACATTGCTCCACAAATGGTCAATGACATCAAACAAATCTGGACCCGTAAACTCACAGAGTTTGATGAAGCAGTAGCCGGCAAAGATGCAGACTTGTCACAGGGCTACAATTACTTGACCAAAATACAGTTAAAGAATTGCGTAAAGTTCTGTGAGCTTGTGATTTCGGACTGTGGTGCCTATGTGCAGATTAAAAAGGTTGAGCGCAAGCCACGGGCAGTCAAGGCAGTGCCACCAGAGAAACGTGCCGCAAAGTTCAAGTGTATTACGGAATTTGCAGAGCTCAAACTCAAAGGTCTTCCTGCCGCAAGCCTAGTAGACAAAGCAGAAGCCTGGTTGTATGACACCAAAAAACGCAAGCTAATCCATATTGTTGCTGACAGCCATGCACAGGCATTTACTGTAAAGAGCAACGCTATCATTGGATTTAGTACAGTTGAGAGCCAGCAAAAAACTGTGCGTAAGCCAGCAGAGATACTCCGAGCAATGGGTGCCGCAGGCAAGCCGGCTGCCAGGAAGATCTACAAGGACTTGACCACCACAGAAACCCCGTTTAACGGACGTGGTACAGAGAACTTGATCATTCTAAAAAGCTGGTAAATAAAGGGGACGGAGTCCCCCAATGGCAGAACAGCAACAAAACACACTTGAGTCGCTCAAGCAAAACTTGATAGAATATGTAAAGCTTCAACTCGGTGATCAAATTATTGACATCGAGTTGGACCCTGCTCACTATGAAGCCGCGTATCAAAAAACCATAGGCACTTACCGCCAACGTGCATCAAACGCCTATGAGGAAAGCTACAGCTTTATGGAATTGGTCAAAGATGTCAACATCTACCAGTTGCCACAAGAGGTTGTGAGTGTACGCCAGATATTCCGCAGACAGTTTGGTGATGCTACTGGCCAAGCCAGTAACTTTGATCCATTCTCTCAGGCCAGTATGAATGTTTACCTAATGAACTTTAACGTA